>Ga0315339_1000460_pt1 | contig 50936 bp, 60 predicted proteins | sample ASW17metaG_FD_204514 | JGI IMG/M metagenome (GOLD analysis project Ga0315339, IMG submission 204514) | Ammonia-oxidizing marine archaeal communities from Pacific Ocean, United States - ASW #17 | ecosystem: Environmental > Aquatic > Marine > Oceanic | place: USA: California | collected 2016-12-05 | reverse complement strand
GGCCATGGTTAATGGATCAAATGAAAGATCAAGCAAAAGCAGTAGGTACTGAACTAATCGAAGATCATATTTCTTCTGTAAATTTAAAATCTAGTCCGTTTGAAGCTGTTGGTGATAGTGGTCAAAAATATACTGCTGATAGTATAATTATCTCTACTGGTGCTCAGGCTAGATGGTTAAATTTAAAATCTGAACAAGAGTTTAGAGGATTTGGCGTTTCTGCTTGTGCTACATGTGATGGATTTTTTTTTAAACAAAAAGAGGTCGCTGTTGTAGGTGGTGGAAATGCTGCGGTTGAAGAAGCTATGTTTCTTACAAAATTTGCCTCAAAGGTTAAATTAATTCACAGAAGAGATTCTTTAAGAGCTGAGAAATTACTTCAAAAAAAATTAATGGATAATAAAAAAATTGAAATCATTTGGGACTCTGTTGTCGAAGAAGTAATTGGAGATACCCAGCCTAAAAATGTAAAAGCTATTAAAATTAAAAATCTTAAAACTAATAAAATAGATGAAATTAAAGTTGATGGCTTATTTGTTGCAATTGGTCATGATCCTGCAACATCGCTATTTAAAGAACAATTAGACATGGATAAAGAAGGTTATTTAATTACAAAACCAGATTCTACAGAAACTAATATAGCAGGTGTTTATGCTGCGGGAGATGTTAAAGACAAAATATTTAGACAGGCTGTGACTGCGGCTGGGATGGGTTGTATGGCGGCCCTTGAGGCTGAGAAATTTTTATCTCACTAAATTTAACTTAAACTCTCACAAAAAGATTTAATTCTATCCATAGCTATTTTCAAATTTTCCATTGAAGTTGCGTAAGAAATTCTAAAATACCCATCTAAACCAAAAGCAGAACCTTGAACTACTGCAACATTTGCTTTTTCAAGTAACTTTTCAACAAATTCAGAATCAGTTTTTAACTTTGTTTTTTTGCCCAATAGCTTCTTGCAACTTGGAAATACATAAAAGGCTCCATTGGGTTTTAAACAATTAATACCTTTAATGTTATTTAAACTATTAACTACAAAATCTCTTCTTTCTTTGAAAGCATCTGATCTTTCTTGAATAAAATCTTGAGTGCCATTTAAAGCTTCAACTGCAGCAGCCTGACTTACAGATGATGGATTCGAAGTTGATTGAGATTGAATTTTTCCAATAGCTTTAATGATATTTTTTGGGCCTGCCGCATACCCTATTCTCCATCCAGTCATTGCATAAGATTTACTCACTCCATTCATTGTAAGTGTTCTATTTTTAAGTTTAGAGATTTGCGCAATAGTAAAAAAATTAAAGTTATCGTATTTAATATGCTCATAAATATCATCACTAAGAATATGTATTTTTTTATGTTTGATTAATACTTCAGATAAATCTTCTATTTCATTTTTTGAATAGCCTACGCCAGTAGGATTTGAAGGAGAATTAAGTATTAACCATTTTGTTTTTTTACTAATAGCTTTTTTAAGTTTTTTAGGAGTTAATTTAAAACCGTCTTTTTCATCACATTTAATAATTTTAGGCTTGCCTCCTGCTAACAAAACCATATCAGGATATGAGACCCAAAAAGGGGCTGGGATTATAACTTCATCACTTTTGTTTAAGGTTGCCATAAAAGCATTATAGAGAACTTGTTTTCCACCAGTTCCAACTGTTATTTGATCAATTGAATAATCTAAATCATTTTCTCTTTTAAATTTATCTACTATTGCTTTTTTTAAGACTGGAGTTCCATCTACAGCTGTATATTTGGTATCTCCATCATTTATGGCTTTAATAGCTGCTTGTTTAATATTGTCAGGAGTATCAAAATCAGGCTCTCCTGCCCCAAGACCAATTACATCCTTACCAGCTGCCTTTAATTCTCTGGCTTTTTGAGTAACAGCTATTGTTGGTGATGGTTTTATCTTTTTTAGATTGTCAGAGATTATGCTCATTGAATTATATTTTTTATCTAATAGTTTTATAAATAATGCAGAATACTTATCAAGATTTAATTACAGAAATTCAGAATAAAAACCCTCAAATTAGTCCTAAACTTGAAGGTGGTAAAAAGTTTAAGATAAAAACTGAATTTAAGCCTGCTGGTGATCAACCAGAAGCTATTAAACAATTGGTCAGTGGTGCAAATAAAGATGAGTTAAATCAAGTTTTGCTTGGAGTAACTGGATCTGGAAAAACTTTTACTATGGCCAAGGTTATTGAAAAAACTAATAGACCGGCTTTAATTCTCGCGCCAAATAAAACTCTTGCCGCACAACTTTATGGAGAGATGAAATCTTTTTTCCCAGATAATGCTATTGAGTATTTTGTATCTTACTATGATTATTATACCCCAGAAGCATATGTGCCACGATCAGATACTTATATTGAAAAAGAAGCTTCAATAAATGAACAGATAGATCGAATGCGTCACTCAGCAACTAGATCCTTATTAGAAAGAGATGATGTTATTATTGTCTCTAGTGTCTCTTGCATCTATGGGCTGGGATCAGTTGAAGCATACAGCAAGATGACTTTAAGCTTAAAAAAAAATTATGAATATAACCGAGAACAATTAATAAAATCTTTAGTAGCCTTACAATATAAAAGAAATGATCAAAACTTTTATAGAGGAACCTTCAGGGCTAGAGGTGAGTATCTTGAAATTTTTCCATCACATCTTGAAGATCGAGCCTGGAGGCTAAGTTTATTTGGTGACAAACTAGAAAAAATTGAAGAATTTGATCCTCTAACAGGAGACCTGGTAAACGATCTAGATGTAATAAAAGTTTATGCAAATAGTCACTACATCACTCCTAAGCCAACTATCGAACAAGCAATAATAAAAATTAAAAAAGAACTAGAAATAACTTTAAAAAAATTTAAAGAACAGAATAAATTACTTGAAGCACAAAGATTAGAAGAAAGAACCAAATTTGATTTAGAAATGATCGAGGCAACTGGATCTTGCGCAGGAATTGAAAATTATTCAAGATTTTTATCAGGAAGAAAATCTGGAGAACCGCCTCCTACTCTATTTGAATATTTCCCTGACAATACACTTATTTTTGTAGACGAGTGCCATGTAACAGTTCCGCAATTAAATGGAATGTATAAAGGCGATAGGTCAAGAAAAAGTAATCTTGCTGAATATGGTTTTAGATTGCCATCATGCATGGACAATAGACCATTAAAATTTCAAGAATGGGACGCGATGAGAACTCAAACAGTTTTTGTATCTGCAACTCCAGGTCCTTGGGAACTAGAACAGGTAAAAGGTAAGTTTGTGGAACAAGTTATAAGACCAACTGGTTTGATTGATCCGCCAGTTGAAATAAAACCTGCAAAAAATCAAGTTGATGACCTAATGCATGAATGTAAAAAAACAATAGATAAAAATTACAGAGTATTGGTAACAACTTTAACCAAAAAAATGGCTGAAGATTTAACGGAATACTTTCACGAAAACGGTATAAGAGTTAGATACTTACATTCCGACATTGATACGCTTGAAAGAATAGAAATTATGAGAGATCTTAGGCTTGGTGTATTTGATGTCTTGGTTGGAATAAATCTTTTAAGAGAAGGACTTGATATTCCAGAATGTGCTTTAGTCGGAATCCTGGATGCAGATAAAGAAGGTTTTTTAAGATCAGAAACTTCTTTAATTCAAACTATTGGCAGAGCAGCAAGAAACCTTGACGGTAAGGTTATTCTTTATGCGGATAAAGAAACTAAAAGCATTAAAAAAGCTATACAAGAAACTAATAGAAGAAGAACAATCCAAGTTGCTTATAATAAAAAACACAAGATTAACGCAGCCTCAATCAAAACAGAAATTAACGATGTCTTAGAAAGTGTTTATGAGAAGGACTATGTTAAAGTTGGAACGGGAGATAATATTGGAGGAAATTTAAAAAAACACTTAAAAGTATTAAATAAAAGAATGAAAGATGCGGCAACAAACCTTGAATTTGAAGAGGCCGCAAAGATAAGGGATGAAATAAGAAATTTAGAAGCTTCAGAATTAGAAATTGTACTAAATCCGAAAGTAAAACATTATAATCAAAATAACAGAACATATCCTAAAGGCAGATCAACAATGGGTTTGCCAGGAACACGAGCTCAAAAAGGTAAAAAAAAATGGAAGCAAACAAAATAATTATAACAGGCGGTGCTACTAGAATTGGTGCAGCAATAGCTGAAAGGCTATCTGGTCCTGGAGTTGAAATAGTAATTCATTATAAAAATTCTAGAATTGATGGTGAAAAATTAAAAAAAAAACTATCTAAAAATGGATCAAAAATATATTTGATTAAAGGGGATTTAAGTAAAGAAACTGATTTAAACAAAATAATTAAATTTGCCAAAAACAAATTAAAATATTTTGACTGCTTAATTAATAATGCCTCATTATTTGAAAATGACAAAATTGAAAATTTTACATCTGACAGTTGGGGACGTCATTTAAGAACAAACCTAAGAGCTCCTGCCCTTTTATCAAAAGTATTTGCAAAAAATATAAAAGGTAAAAATAATAATATTATAAATATAATTGACCAAAGAGTTTTTAAACTAACGCCATTTTTCTTTTCATATACAATAAGCAAAACTGGATTATATACTCTTACAAAAACAAGTGCCATGAGCTTGGTTCCAAATGTAAGGGTAAATGGCATAGCACCTGGACCAACGCTGAAAAATAAAAGACAAAGCGACAAACATTTTAAAAAACAATATCTAGCAACACCATTAAAAAGACAAGTAGATGTAAAAGAAATATGTAATGCTGTTGACTTTTTTATCAAAAACAGATCAATTACTGGGCAGGTTGTTGCTATTGACAGTGGACAAAGTTTGAATTGGCAAACACCTGATGTGATAGGAAAAGAATGAAAAAAAATAATTTCAAGATTGTAAAAATAGATAAGAATAAAAGTTTATTTAATTACGAAAAAAAAATACTTATCAAAGGATTAATTCTAGATTTAAAGCTTGGATATTACGATTTTGAAAAAGAAAAAGCGCAAAAGGTAAAATTTAGCTTAGAAATTGATTATGAAGATAAAAAGCCGACTAGTGATAAAGATATAAAATCAATTGTTAATTATGGAAAAGTTGTAAAACTAATAACAAAGTTAGTAAAAAAGAAACATTATAATTTTTTGGAAACATTGGCTGAAGATGTTTTTGATGAACTATTTAAGGATAAAAGAATCGGTAAAATCACGCTCAAGATAGAAAAATTAGAAATTATAAAAGAATGTGCATCCGTTGGTATTCAAATTACCAAAAAAAGAAGTCATGAAAAGCTCTGAGTTAGGAAAGGAAATAATCAGAAAAGAACTTCCTTTAATTCCTAAAAGCCCTGGCGTTTATAGAATGTTAAACCATAAAGGTGACATTCTATATGTTGGTAAAGCTAAAAATCTGCCAAATAGATTAAAGAACTATGTAGCTGAAAAAAACCATATTATTAGAACTGCAAGAATGTTGTCTCAAACCTTTAAACTAGAAATAACAACAACTGCAAATGAAAGTGAGGCCTTACTTTTAGAGGCAAATTTAATAAAAAAACATAAACCAAAATTCAATATACTGCTAAAGGATGATAAGTCTTTTCCCTTTATTTTTATAAGCAACAAGAATCAATGGCCTCAAGTAACAAAGCACAGAGGTAAAAAAGATAAAGACGGGTTTTACTTTGGTCCCTTTGCTTCGGCAGGATCTGCAAACTGGACTATAAAAATGCTTCAGAAAATTTTTTTATTAAGAGTTTGTGATGAAACAACTTTTAAAAATAGAAAAAGGCCCTGTATACTTTATCAAATTAAAAGATGTTCAGGTCCATGTGTTGGATATGTTGAAAAAAATGATTATAAAAACTCAGTTAGTGATGCAATAAAATTTGTATCTGGAAAATCAAGGGATATTCAAAAAAATCTTTCTAAACAAATGGAAGAGGCAAGTGAAAAACTTGATTTTGAAAAAGCATCCATCTTTAGAGATAGAATAAAATCTTTAAATATAATTCAATCATCACAAAGAATTAATGAATCTAATTTAGTTGATGCGGATGTAATTGCTGCTTATAAAGAATCTGGCAAAACTTGTATTCAGGTATTTTTCTATAGAGGAAAACAAAATTGGGGTAATCAATCTTACTTTCCAAAGCATGACCCCGATCAAGAAATTTCTGAAATAATGTCTTCTTTCTTAATGCAGTTTTATGAAAATAAAAATGTCCCAAAATTAATAATAATAAATCTAGATATTGAAGATAAAAAATTAATAGAACAAGCTTTAAGTAAAAAAGAAAATAACAATATTTCGATTACTGTTGCAAAAAAGGGAACAAAAGCAAAAGTTGTGTCATTAGCAGAAAAAAATGCAAAAGAGTCTTTGAATAGAAAGCTTTATGAAAAAAATAATAATAAAAATTTATTTGAGGGTATATCTAAAAAATTTAATTTTAAAAATAATATCAACTTAGTTGAAATTTATGACAATAGTCATATTCAAGGAACCAATAGTGTGGGCGCAATGGTTTCATTTGGTGATGAGGGATTTATTAAAAAAAGGTACAGAAAATTTGATATTAAAACAAAGGGAGCAGAACAAGATGATTTTGCAATGTTAAAAGAAGTTCTTACTAGAAGGTTTAAAAGAGCAATGCTTGAAAAAGGAAATTATCTAACTTTACCAGATCTAATACTGATAGATGGGGGAAAAGGTCAGTATTCTGTAGCTAAAGAAGTATTAGATGAATTTGGCCTTCATGATCTACCGATGATCGCGATCGCAAAGGGTAAACAAAGAAATAGTGGCGATGAAACATTTTTTTATAACAATAAATCTTTTAAATTTGAAAAAAATGACCCTACCCTATTTTTTATGCAAAGACTTAGAGATGAAGCTCATAGATTTGCAATCAATTCTCATAGAGCTAAAAGAGCTAAAGGAATTAGAAAATCGCTCTTAGATCAAATAGATGGCATTGGATCTATTAGAAAAAGGTCTTTATTAAATCATTTCGGTTCTGCAAGAGCAGTAGAATCTGCTAGTTTTGATGAAATTAAATCAGTTGAAGGTGTTGAGGAAAAAGTAGCAAAAAAGATATATAATTTTTTCCACGAATAATATGAAAATAAAAATTCCAAATTACTTGACTATAGGCAGAATAATAATTGTACCTTTTTTTGTGTTTGCTTTTTATCTTCCTGGTTTTTATGGAGATATAATTCCTTTTATATTGTTTGTTGTAGCATCTTTCACAGATTTTTTAGATGGAATGCTTGCTCGAATGTTTAAGGAAGAGTCTAAACTAGGAGAATTGCTTGATCCAATCGCAGACAAAATAATAGTCGCGACCGCTCTAATACTATTGGTTATGAACGGAACAATTAAAAACTATGAAGTTATTGCTGCTATAATAATATTAACAAGAGAAATTTTAATTTCTGGCTTAAGAGAATTTTTGGCTAAAGGTCAAATAAAACTTCCAGTATCAAATTTAGCAAAGTTAAAAACTTTTTTGCAAATGTTTTCTATCTCACTTTTATTAACTGGCGAAACAGGAAATAAAATTTTGAATTTTCAAGATTACAATGCACAAACAATTGGAATAATTTTACTCTGGTTGTCTGCATTCTTAACTCTATTCACGGGTTACGAATATTTAAGAAAAGGTATTGATCACGCAATATCTGAAGATAATAAAAACTAAGCTGCCTTCTTTTTTCTAACCAAACTTTGATAACTTTCATTTAAATCTATTATCATATCACAAACCTTAAATTTAAATTCAGCTATACACGAAACCGGTGTAACTTCTGCTGCTGTTCCTGTTAAAAAACATCCAACAAAATTTGAAAGTTCATCTGGGGAAATTTTTCTTTCATTAACTTTAATATTTTTTGATTTAGCTATTTCAATTACTGTTCGTCTTGTTATGCCATCTAAAAAAGAATCTGGCGTTGGTGTATGTAAATTTCCCTCTTTATCTTTAAAAAATATATTTGCACCTGTGGCTTCTGCAACATTACCTTCATGATCAAGCATTAATGAATCGGCATATCCTTGTTGCTCAGCCTCATGTTTTGACAAAGTACAAATCATATAAAGTCCAGATGCTTTTGTATCCCAAGGTATAGAATTAGGAGAAGGTCTTCTCCAGCTAGAAATGTTTAATTTAATTCCATTTGTCTTAAGTTTTGGATCAAAGTAAGATCCCCATTCCCAGGTTGCTATGGCAACATGAATTTTTGTTTGTTGTGCTGAAATTGCCATCATCTCACTACCTCTCCAGGCTACTGGTCTTACATAGCCATTTTGGACATTTTGAACAGAAATAATTTTGTTACATGCTGAATTAATTTCTTTTTCAGAATATGGAATTTCAAAACCCATTCTTTTTGCTGAATAAAAAAATCTCGATGTATGCTCTTCTAATTTAAAAATTGAACTATCATAAACCCTCTCACCCTCAAAAACACAACTTGCATAATGTAGCCCATGACTTAAAATATGAAATTTAACATCTGCCCAGTCAATAAGATCGTTATTGTACCAAATTTTACCAGATCTTTTATCGTAAGGTATCATGATGATTTAATTTTTTTTAAAAAATATCTTTGTATCTATAATATGTCAATATAACTTACCAATAATGAAAGAACTTTTATATTTAAAAGACGATCAGCTAAAAGAGTTCATTGAAAAGCTCTTTATGGGCTATAGAGAGTCTTTTGCTGATGCAAAAAAAACATTAGATAAGCATTCCATTGGAATAGCCCATCATAAGGTTATTCATTTACTTTCTATTTATGAAGGTATTACAATATCAAAATTATTGAAGAAATTAAAAGTTACAAAACAAAGTTTAAATAGAGTTTTAAAAGATTTGATAAAATTAGACGCAATAACATTTCAAAAAGGAGAAAGGGACACAAGACTGAAACATGTTTACTTGAGTAAAAAAGGTGAAAAGCTATTTGATGAAATTTTTTCAGTACAAAAAAAAAGAATTCATAAAGCTTTGCTTAATTCAACCTCTGAAGAAGTATTATTCTTTAACAATGTCTTAAAAAAAATAATCCATGAATAAATTTAATGCCCACATCCTGGTTGTAGACGATGACGATGGAATCAGAGAATTAGTTAAACAATATTTGTTAAAAAATAATTTTTTAATTACTACTGCCAAAGATGCAAAAGATGCAAAAGAAAAAATTTCGTTTGTTAAATTTGATTTAATAGTTTTGGATATAATGATGCCAGGACAAACTGGTCTAGAGTTTACATTAGAAAATAAAGACAAAATTAATACTCCAATTATTCTCTTAACTGCAAAAGGTGAGGCAAGTGAAAGAGTAGAGGGTTTGGAAGTTGGAGCAGATGATTATTTGCCAAAACCATTTGAACCTAAAGAACTAGTTTTGAGAATTAAAAATATCCTAAATAAAACAAAAAACAAAAATCAAAAAAAAGTTATTAAATTTGATAATATAAAAATAGATTTAAATAAATTATTGATTGTGAAAAATGAAAAAGAATTCAAAATTAATAATACTGAAAAAATTATACTTGAAAAAATGATTAACGTTCCTGGTGAAACATTTTCCAGAGAATATATAGGTAAATTAATTGACATAGATAAAGAAAGATCTATTGATGTTATAATTACAAGACTAAGAAAAAAAATTGAAATTGATCCAAAAAACCCAAAATACTTACAAACAATAAGAGGAGCAGGCTATGTTCTATGGGTTGAATAAATTTATAAAAAATATTTTACCAAAACAATTATTTTATAGAGGATTGCTAATTGTTGCCGCTCCAATAATTATTTTACAAATAACTATTTCAGTAGTTTTTTTTGACAGTCTTTGGATAAAAACTAATAAAGGAATGACCAGAGCATTAGTTGGAGAAATTAAAACTTTTATTAATGCTTACGATAGTGAAGAATATAATAAAGATTTACTTATTGATCTTTTTCAAAATAATTTAGATTTTAATATAAAATTTGAACCATTTAAATTACTTCCAAAAAATGATCAAGAAAGATGGTTTAGTCCCATGGATAGAACTTTAAGAAGAGAGCTGAAGTCTAAAATATTAGTATATTGGTTTGACACAACATCTCTAAAAGATTTAATAGATTTAAAAATTAAACATTCAAATGGATATTTTCAATTTTATATCCCCAAAGAAAGAGTAAGTAGCACTTCAGCAAGAATGTTTGGATTGTGGATTACCTTTCCTGCTTTTTTACTGATCGCTATATCAATTATTTTTTTAAAAAATCAAACTAGGCCAATCATTAACTTGGCAAAAGCTTCAAAAAAATTTGGTAGAGGAGAAAATGTAGATGAATTTACGCCCTCTGGTGCTCTAGAAATAAGACAAGCCGGCTATGAATTTGATAGAATGAGAAAAAGGATAATGAGACACTTAAATCAAAGATCGGAAATGCTATCTGGTATTAGCCATGACTTAAGAACTCCCTTAACAAGAATAAAATTACAACTAGCATTTATTCAAGATAAAAATATTGCAAAAAAACTATCTAATGATGTGCAGGAAATGGAAAAAATGCTTAATGATTATCTGCAATTTGCCAGCTCTCGTTCTGGTGAAAAAACTGAAAACTTCAATATAACGAATCTTATAGAAAATATAATCAATAAATATGAAAATAAAAATATATCTCTAGAACTAACAAAAAACATTTTTATAGATGGAAGAAAAAATTTAATAAATAGATGTCTTAATAATATTATTGATAATAGCATAAAGTGCTCCAAAAACATTAATATACAATTATCTAAAATTAATAAAAATATAGTAATCATAATTGATGATGATGGACCCGGCATTCCAAAAGAGGAATATGAGAATGTTATTAAACCTTTTTACAAAATAGACAAAAGCAGAGGTGACTCTAAATCAAGCGTAGGTCTTGGAATGTCTATTGCATCAGATGTTATTAGATCTCATGGTGGCAATATGACTTTGGATAAATCGCCAGAAAATGGCCTGAGAGTTAAGATTCTTTTCCCTTTTTAGTTTTTTTTCCTTAAAATATTTTTTTCTAATTTTCTAATTTTTTTTTCTAAATTTTCAACTCGCTTACTTAAAACATCAGTTTCTTCTTTGCTTGTAATCTTCATCTTAAAAATTATTTCATCTCTTTTTAATCTCAATATATTGAGAATTTCTGAACTTAAGTCTTTATAAGATATAATTCCTTGTTCAAATAACTTCGCAAGTTTATCAATTACAAATTTTGATTTTGACATATATTCATTTATAAAATTAATATACTCTACATTTATTATATAAAAATGTTTATTAATAATTTTGACCCAGTTGCGCTTCAGATATTTTCTTTTGAAATTAGATGGTATTCATTAGCTTATATTTTTGGAATTGCTTTAGGTTGGATTTATTGTAAAAAAAAATTAATTAAGGATAAAAAATTACTCAATTTATTTGACGATTTAATAACTTATATAATCATAGGCATTATTTTAGGTGGTCGATTAGGTTATATTTTATTCTATAATTTAAAATATTATTTAGAAAATCTTTTAGAAATATTTATGCTATGGAATGGGGGCATGTCCTTCCATGGGGGAGTTATAGGGGTTATTATTGCCACTGTTTTTTTTAGCAATAAACATAAGGTTAATTCATTTATTTTTTTAGATCTAATTTCATTGGTTGCTCCGATTGGGATATTTTTAGGAAGAGTTGCAAATTTTATTAATTCAGAACTTTATGGAAGAGAAACAGATTTGATTTGGTCTGTAAAATTTTTAGCAGTAGATAATATCTCCAGACATCCTTCGCAATTATACGAAGCAATTTTTGAAGGATTAATTCTTTTCTTTTTATTAAATTATTTATCTAAAAATAATAATTTTAAAGCACCGGGGTTGATCTCTGCAATATTTTTAACTATATACTCTTTCTTTCGATTTATACTCGAATTCTTTAGAGCACCAGATCCTCAAATTGGTTATTTAGCTTACAAACTAACTCTTGGACAATTAATTAGTATTGTATTTTTCTTTTTAGGAATTTTTTTGTATTTATTAAAAAGAAATGAAAATTAAAAAAAACGATATTTTACCAGTTGATAGGTATATTGATGAAGCTCTTTATAACAATAAGTCTGGCCACTACATAAAAAGTAATCCATTTGGAAAAGCTGGAGATTACATAACCTCTCCAAATATTTCTATTTTATTTTCTGAAATGATAGCTATATGGATAATTTCATTTTGGCAAAATTTAAAATCTCCAAAAAAATTTAATTTAATTGAATTAGGTGCTGGCAATGGGGAAATGATTAAGCAAATAATAAAGGTTTTTGATCAATTTCCAAAATTTAAAGATTGTTGTAAAATAAATATTTTAGAAAAAAGTGAAAATTTAAAAAAAATCCAAAAACAAAAACTTAAAAAAAATAATATTAAATGGTTAAAAAACTTAAATGAAATTAATGATGTTCCAAGCATATTTGTTGCAAATGAGTTTTTTGATGCTTTGCCAATTAAACAATTTATCAAAAAAAAAAAAAAATGGTTTGAAAGAAATGTTAAATTTTCCGAACTAAATAAACCTGAATTTATAGATATATTAAGTAATATAAAAAAAATTGAAAAAAAAATTGGTTTTAAAATTTTTCATGGCCAAAAATTTGTGGAATATTCTCCCCTATCAATAAAATATCTTAAAATAATTTCAAAAAAAATTAATATTAATGCAGGAGGTATTTTAATTATTGATTATGGGTATTGGAATAGAAAAATGAAAAATACAATTAAATCAATATCTAATCACAAATTTAATGATGTCTTAAACAAATTTAGTAAGGCCGATATCACTTATAATATCAACTTTAATTTTTTAGAAAAAATATTAAAAAAACTCAATTTAAAAATTAATGGAAAAGATAGTCAAAAAAATTTTCTTCAAAATCTAGGGATATTTGATAGAGCAGAAATTATTTCAAAAAACCTACCTTTCTCAGGAAAAGCAGATATTTACTACAGAGTTAAAAAATTAATTGACAACAATTCGATGGGAGAAATATTTAAGGTTATTTTAGCTACTGATAAAAATACAAATTTTAAAATAGGATTTATAAATTGATAAAATCAAAAAAACTTTCAAAATTTCTTAATTTAAAACATGGTTTCTTTAACAAAAAAGGAGGAAAGTCTAAAGGCATATATAGTAGCTTAAATTGTGGCATGGGTTCATCAGATTTAAAAAAAAATGTAATTAGTAATTTACAAATAGTGTGCAAAAAAGTTGGCATCCCTAAAAAAAAAATTGCTTTACTTCATCAAGTTCACAGCAATAAATTTTATTTTATTAAAAATAATAATTGTAATAGTAAAAAAATTAAAGCAGATGCATTAATTACAAATGTTAAAAATATTGCTATCGGAGTTTTGACGGCAGATTGCATGCCTATCTTAATTTATGATAAAAATAAAAAAATAATTTCTGCTATTCATGCTGGATGGAAAGGAGCATATAAAGGAATAGTAAAAAAAGTTGTAAAGTTTCTTATAAAAAAAGGTAGTAACCCAGATGATTTAATTGCTGTAATAGGGCCATGTATTTTAAAAAAAAATTACGAAGTTCAAAAAGATTTTGTTAATAAATTCATTAAAAAAGACGACCAAAGTAAAAAATTTTTTAATATGACAAATAAAAAAACATATTTTAGCCTAAATAATTATGTTTATTGTCAATTAAAAACTTTAGGCATTAAAAACATAGAAATAATTAATAAAGATACATTTGATCCAAAAAATAATTTTTTTAGCTCTAGAAGATCTGTCAAAAAAAAAGAAAGTGATTATGGTAGAAATATTTCAATAATTATGATTAATTAGGAAATCTCAATGAAGTTACTAACTGGAAATAGCAATAAAACTCTAAGCAAAAAAATTGCAAAAATTTTAAAGTCAAAACTTGTAAACTCAAGTATTAGAAAATTTGCTGATGGAGAAATTTACATAGAAATTAATGAAAACATCAGAGGAAATAGTATTTTTATAATTCAATCTATAGCGTCTCCTGCTAACGATAATTTAATGGAGTTATTACTTTGTATAGATGCTTTAAAGAGATCTTCTGCAAAAAATATTACAGCTGTAATTCCTTACTTTGGTTATGCAAGACAGGATAGAAAAGTAGTCCCTAGAACATCAATCTCTGCAAAATTAGTTTCAAACTTAATAACAAAAGCAGGAGCTGATAGAGTGGTTACAGTTGATTTGCATGCTGGCCAAATCCAAGGTTTTTTTGATATTCCTGTAGACAATTTATTTACTACGCCTATTTTCGCGCGACATGTTAAAAAAAAAATAAAAAGTAAAAATATGATTTGTGTTGCACCTGATGTGGGGGGAACCGAAAGAGCGAGAGCACTTGGTAAAATATTAGATGTAGGACTAGCAATAGTTGACAAAAGAAGACCTGCGCCCGGAAAATCCCAAGTCATGAATATTATTGGAAATGTCAAAGAAAAAACCTGCATCATAGTTGACGATATAATTGACTCTGGTGGAACAATCATAAATGCTGCGAAAGCCTTACGAGATAGAGGTGCTAAAGAAGTTTATGTATATATAACCCATGGTGTTTTAAGTGGAGATGCCGTTCAAAAAATTAAAAAATCAGTAATTAAAAATTTAGTTATTACTGACACCATTGATAATCAAGAAAAAGTTAAGAAAGCTAAGAATATTGAAGTTTTAACAATAGCTAACTTAATGGGTGAGGCAATTAAACGAATTTCTAATTCAACATCAGTTTCCGATTTATTCAAATAATTTTCTTGAGTTATTAAAGAACATGGGCTAAAAATCTTTGTTTTTATGAATTCAATTGAAGCAAGTATTAGAGATACAAAAACTAAGGGAGAAGTAAATGCTCTTAGATCAAAAGGCAATGTTCCTGCTATAGTGTATGGAGGAAAAGACAAAAATCAAAAAATTTCTGTCTCAAAAAAAATACTTAAAACTTTACTAGAAACAGATAATTTTTTATCAAATATTTTAACTTTAAATATAGCGGGAAATGCTCACGCTGTTTTGCCAAGAGAGATAAAATATGACGCAATAAGTGATGAGCCAATTCATATGGATTTCATAAGAATTATTAAAGGATCAAAAGTAATTATAGAAATTCCAGTTAAGTTTATAAACAATGAAAAATCGCCAGGATTAAAAAGAGGCGGCGTACTAAATATAGTTAGAAGAAAAGTAGAATTAAAATGTCCCGCCGAAAATATTCCAACAGAATTAATTGTAGATCTTGATGGTGTTGATATTGGAGAAAGCTTTAAAATATCTTCTATTAAATTACCTGAAAACGTCACTCCTACAATTCAAGGAAGAAACTTTGTGGTTGCTACACTGGCGGCACCAACGGTAATTAAAGAACCTGAAAAACCAGCAGAAGCAGAAGAAGGAGCAGAAGGAGCAGAAGGAGCAGAAGGAGCAGAGGCGAGCTCCGGAACTGAAGGAGCTGGAGGAGACGCAAAAATTGCTACGGAAAGTGATAAAAAAGAGGGTAACAAAAAAGAAAACGATACCAAAAAAACACCTGTAGAAAAAAAATAATCAAACAGGTGAAATTTTCCAGTTAAGATCTTAAAAAATTATGCTTCTATTTGTAGGTTTAGGCAATCCAACACCAAACAGTGAGAACAACCGACATAATATAGGTTTTAAAATAATTGATGCTATAAACCAAAAATATCATCTATCAAAGCAAAAACCCAAATTTAAAGGATTGCTCACTACAGGCAATATAAATGAAAAAAAAATTTACGCAATCAAGCCTCTAACTTTTATGAATAATTCTGGCATATGCATAAGAGAATTAATAGAATATTTTAAGATTGATGCAGAAGATGTTATCGTTTTTCATGATGATCTTGATATTGATTTTGGAAAAATTAAAGCAAAGTTTGGTGGCTCTAGCGCTGGTCATAATGGAATTGAGTCCATAGATAAGTTTATTGGAAAAGAATATTCAAGAGTAAGAATAGGAATTGGCAAACCAAATACGAAGGCCGCAGTTACAGACCACGTGCTTAAAGATTTTGACGAAGACGAGATGCAAAAGTTGGAAAAAATTACTTTCAATATAACTGAATCAATATCAATTCTAATTAATAAAAAATTAGATCTTTTTTCTAGCACTGTTAACAACGAGCAATGAGTTTTAAATGTGGGATTGTTGGCTTACCAAACGTTGGTAAATCAACTTTGTTCAATGCTTTAACAAATTCTAGCAAAGCTCAAGCTGAAAACTTCCCTTTTTGTACTATAGATCCAAATATTGGAATGGTTCCTGTTCCAGATGAAAGATTAGATAAATTAGTTAAAATTTCTAATTCTAAAAAAAAAATTAATACAACTATTTCGTTTATAGATATTGCTGGAATTGTGAAGGGTGCTTCAAAAGGCGAAGGACTAGGAAATAAATTTCTGTCGCATATTAGAGAAGTTGATTCAATTATACACATGATTAGATGTTTTGACTCTGATGATATCCAGAATGTTAACCCAACTGTAGATCCAATAAGAGATTTGGAAATTATAGAAACTGAAATGAAATTAGCAGATTTAGAATCTATTCAAAAAAGGCTAGAAAAGAAAAATAAAAAAAATATAGAGAAGAATCAATTAAAAATACTAGAAATAACTTTGGATTGTATAAATAATGATAAAGATACTGATATTTTACATGAACAATTTGATAAAAAAAATTTAAATCAAACTGGTTTGCTATCTATTAAACCTAAAATTTTCGTTTGCAATGTAGATGAAAAAAGCCTTCAAAACGGTAATGAATATACAAAAAATTTTATAAAAAATTTTGGAAATAAAAATACATTAACTGTTTCTGCTGATATTGAAAATCAAATTAACCAATTAGAAAATGAAGAAAGAAAAAATTATATGAAAATGATCGGTCTAAAAGAAACAGGTTTAAATAAGTTGATACAAAAAGGCTATAGTATTTTGGAATTAGAAACTTATTTTACTTCTGGCCCTGAAGAAACAAGGGCTTGGACAATTCAAAAAAACTGTACAGCTCCAAAGGCTGCAGGAGAAATTCATACCGATTTTGAAAAAGGTTTCATTAAAGCAGAAACGATTGCATTCAAAGATTTCATAGAAAACCAAGGCTGGGTAAATTCAAAAACAAACGGAAAAATGAGATTGGAAGGAAAAGATTATATTGTTAAAGATGGAGATATACTAAACTTCAGATTCAATACGTGACCAAATTCTCTTCATGCTAAAATAAACTAAAGTAGTTAAAATAATTAAATATAAAATTGCCTTAAAACCCATTTTATGTCTCGCCTCTAAAGTGGGTTCGGCTGTCCACATTAAAAAGGTTGTAATATCTTTTGCCATTTGCTCTTCTGTTGCTAGCGTACCATCATTATACTCAACAGCGCCCTCTTCTAAAGGTTTTGGCATCTTAATTTTATTTCCATTCATATATTTATTGTAATAAACGCCATCATCTAAAATAACATCACTTGGAGGGTCTTCATAACCCAAAAGAACTGAGTAGATATAATCAGCTCCTTCACTTCTAGCTTTTATTAATACTGACATGTCTGGTGGATAAGCACCACCATTAGCTGCTTGTGCGGCCTTATCGTTTTCGTAAGGTGCTACAAATTTATCTGATAATTTTGCAGGTCTTACAAACATCTCGCCATCTTCATTGGGACCATCTGTAACTTCAAAATTAGCAGCAATAGCTTTAGCTTGATCAATTGAAAATTCTGGCCCTCCTTTTTCAGATAAATTTCTATAACTTAAATATTTCAGTGAGTGGCAAGATGCACAAACCTCAGTATACACTTGATAGCCTCTTTGCAATGAAGAGCGGTCAAATTTTCCAAATAAACCTTTAAAACTCCATTCAGTTTTTAATAAATCTACTTTTTCTGTTGCATTAACTTGATAACTTCCAAACAATATAACCGTTATCAGACAAAATATTTTAAAGATATTTTTCACAATATTAATTTAAACTCTCTTTTGATAAATTTGGTGATTCATTTAAAACTGGCTCTGAAATATTTAATGGTAAAGGCATTGTTCTTTCTTTAAATCCTAACACAGGAAAAATAACAAGAAAGTGTATAAAGTAATATGCTGTAGCTACTCTGGCTACTAATAAATATAATCCTTCTGCTGGCATAGCACCAACATATCCAAGTATAATTACATCAATTAATAATATCCAATAAAATTGCTTATATAATGGTCTAAATACTGCCGATCTAATCTTTGAAGTATCAAGCCACGGAAGAGCAACAAGTACCAAAATAGATGACAACATTGCAACCACACCGAATAGTTTATCAGGGATAGATCTTAAAATTGCATAAAATGGCAATAAGTACCACTCTGGCACAATATGCTCCGGGGTCACCAATGGATTTGCTTCAATATAGTTGTCAGCATGTCCTAAGATGTTTGGAGAATAAAAAACAAAAAATGCAAAGACAAGCATAAACATTAGTAATGCAAAAACATCTTTAATAACTATATAAGGATGAAAAGGAACGGTATCCTTAGATGGTTTTTTAACATCGATTCCTATTGGATTATTATTTCCAGGAACATGAAGTGCCCAAATATGTAGCACTACTAAACCCAAAATTAAAAAAGGTATTAAGTAATGCAAAGTAAAAAATCTTGTTAATGTAGGATTATCTACGGAATATCCTCCCCACAACCAATTAACTATGCTTTCGCCAACAAAAGGTATGGCACTAAAAAGATTTGTTATAACAGTAGCGCCCCAAAAACTCATTTGTCCCCAAGGAAGAACGTAACCCATAAATGCAGCAACCATCATTAAAAAATAAATTATTATTCCTGTAATCCAAATCATCTCTCTTGGTGATTTATAAGAACCATAAAATAATGATCTAAAGATATGTATATAGACTGCTAAAAAAAACATTGATGACCCGTTTGAATGAATATATCTTATAAGCCAACCATAATTAACATCTCTCATTATGTGTTCTACACTTTCAAAAGCTAAATCAGCATTGGCAATATAGTGCATTGCTAAAGTTAATCCTGTAATAATTTGGGTGATTAAACAAAACATTAGTATTCCACCAAACGTCCACCAGTAATTTAAATTTTTTGGAGTTGGGTAGTCTGCTAAATGATTCGATAAAGTTAATAATGGTAAACGATCGTTAAACCATTTGCCGAACCTTGATTTTGGAGTGTATTCATGATCGCTCATATATTACTAACCAATCTTAATAGTTTTGTTATCTACAAATTCGTATTTGGGAATTTCCATATTTACTGGGGCCGGACCCTTTCTTATTCTTCCAGAGGTATCATAATGTGAGCCATGACAAGGACAAAACCATCCGTTATAATCTCCCTTATCACTTAAGGGCACGCAACCCAAATGAGTACAGATCCCAACCATAACAAGCCACTCTGGATTTTTTGCTCTATCTTCGTCTTTTTGAGGGTCTTTTAAATCTTCCAATTTTACAGCTCTTGCTTCAGCAATTTCTTCTTGCGTTCTTCTCTTAATAAAAACTGGTTTGCCTTTCCATAGAACTGTCATTGATTTTCCTGGCTCAATTAAACTTATATCTACCTCAGTGCTAGCTAGAGCTTTTACTGAAGCATCAGGATTCATCTGATCAATTAAAGGCCACGCAACGGCTCCCACTCCAACGACTCCTACCGCATATGAAGCTGTAAACAAAAAATCACGTCTTTTAATTTTTTTTTCAGGCATCTTTAAAATTTTATTTATTGTTATCTAATATATGATTTCATATAAGAAAAAAGATTTTTTTCTAGGAAACAATGACACATTAACCATGGAAATAAGACCCAAAATAGCTCTATATGAACCAGATATACCTCAAAATACAGCTGCTGTTATTAGAACTTGCTCATGTCTCGGTGCGGACTTAGAGATTATTGAACCTTGTGGATTCTTGTTTAACGACAAAAGATTTAAAAGAGTAGCTATGGACTATATGGATGAAAAAAATATTAAATTTTACCAAAGTTATACTGCGTTTTTTAAAGCAAAAAAAGATCAGAGAGTAATCTTAATGACAACAAAGGCATCTATGTCGTATGCTACATTTAATTTTAAAATTAATGATACAATTTTATTTGGAAGAGAAAGTGCAGGAGTGCCAATAGAAATTCATAATTTAGTAAATGAAAAATTAAAAATACCAATGATAAATAACAAAAGGTCATTAAATATTGCTACATCGGCAGGGATAATTCTTGCAGAAAACTTAAGACAAAATAAATTTATTAATAATGTATAAAGAAATTCAAAAAAAACTTACTAGAAATTGGTTTAAAATTTTACAAGATGTTATTTGTAATGAGATTGAAAACTTAGAAAATAATTCTACAAAATTTATTTCAAAAACTTGGGACAGAAACTCTTTAAAAGACGAGGGAGGTGGTGAATATAGAATTTTAAAAAATGGAAAATTTTTTGAAAAAGTAGGCGTAAATTTTTCTGAGGTTTATGGAAAATTTTCAAAAGAAATGAAAAAAAATATTCCTGGTGCAAAAATTAATTCCAATTTCTGGGCCTCGGGAATATCTGTTGTAATACACATGAAAAATCCACATATACCAGCGATGCACTTTAATACTAGATATATTTTTACAACGTTTAGTTGGTTTGGAGGAGGAATGGATGTAACGCCTTGTATAAAAGATGAAAAAGAAAAAAAATGGTTTCATAACGAATTAAAAAAAATGTGCGGCAAACATAATAAAAACTATTATAAAAAATATAAAAAATGGTGTGATCAATACTTTTATTTACCTCACAGAGGGGAAAAAAGAGGAATTGGTGGAATTTTTTTTGATTACAAAAAAAATAATTGGGAAAAAGATTTTGCATTCGTTAGAAATGTTGGTTTAACCTTTAAAAGTATTTTTCGAACTATAATATTAAAAAAAATGAAAAAAAAATGGACTACAGCAGAAAAAGAATTGCAGTATATTAAAAGAGGAAGGTATGCTGAGTTTAATTTAATATATGATAGAGGAACAAAATTTGGACTACAAACTGGAGGTAATGTTGAAGGAATTTTAATGTCATTACCACCAACTGCAAAATGGAAATAATGTGGAAAAAGAACCAATAACAATTGTAGGTCTTGAAAAATTAAAAGAAGAATTAATTTTTTTAAAAGAAAAAAAAAGACCAGAAATAGTAGCGGCAATATCTGAAGCTAGGTCTCATGGAGACTTAAAAGAAAATGCCGAATATCATGCTGCTAAAGAACAGCAATCTCATAGCGAAGGAAGAATAGAACAAATTAACGATATCATAGCTAGAGCAAATGTAATTGATGTTACAAAAATAACAAATGAAGGAAAAATTATTTTTGGATCTACTGTTTATTTAGAAAATTTAGACACCGGTGAAAAAATCAATTATAAAATTGTAGGCAAGGATGAGGCTGATTTAAAAAACAAGCTCATTTTTTTTCAATCCCCTATTGGCAAAGGCTTAATTGGGAAAAACAAAAATGATTTAGTTGAAATTACTACACCGGCAGGAATTAAAAATTTTGAAATTAAAGATGTTAAATATATCTAGCTATTAATTAATTGCTGAACTTCTTTTTCTGAAATTGTAAAATTATTATCTACCCATTTTGCTTCAATTTTTTTTAATTTAATGCCTAAATCTTTTCCTTCTGGGACATTGTATTTTGTCATTAAAGTAATGGCTCTTAAAGGAAGTATTGGTAATTCTTTGTTCTTAAAAAAATTAATTAATTCTATTAATTTCTGGTCAATTTTTTTTGATCTAAAAATTTGAAAATAAAGCAAATCCAACAAAGATTGTTTTCCCTCAAAATATAAAATTTTATTCAGATTTGTACTTGAAAAAGTATTACTGTTAATTTTCACTGAAAAAAAACGATTTAAAAAATTAAGTCTTTTTTGATCTTTTTTTGAAATGTTAAATTTATATATAAAATAATCAACATTATCTGATCCATCTATAATAATTAAAGATAATAAAAAAATAAAATCTAAATTATTTAAATTTTCTTTAGCAAAATTATTTAAATTTTTAAAAATATTAAGATTTTTAAATTGTGGAAAAATTAATCGCACAATTTCGAAACAAAAATTATCTGTAACAAGTTTAAGAAAATTTTTTGATTTAACCAATTTTTTAAATTCATCCAATAACCTTTCAGATGAAATTTTAGAAAAACCATCCAGGTTTTGCTTAATTATTTTTGTTACATTGTTATTGTGATTTTTTTTACTATAATTAAGAAAAAATCTAACATATCTCAAAATTCTAAGATAATCTTCTTGAATTCTTTTTTCTATATCTCCTATAAATTTTACATCTCCATTTTCCAAATCCTTTTTACCATTAAATGGGTCAAATAAATTTCCATTAATATCTGCATAAATTGAATTTATTGTAAAATCTCTTCTTGATGCATCTTCTTGCCAACTCGCTGAGTACTCTACTTTTGCATGTCTTCCATAAGTTTCAACATCTTTTCTTAATGAAGTTATTTCAAATTTACTATCATCAATTAACACTGTAACTGTTCCATGCTCAATTCCTGTTTCATAAAATTTAATATTATTTTTTTTAAATATTTCACAAACTTGACTAGGATTTAAGTTAACTGCAAGATCTATGTCATCGACATTGGCGTTATCAAGAATCTTTCTAACACAACCACCCACATATCTTGCTTCACTAATTTCTGAATATTTATTTATTAAATTAAATATTTGATCAACTTTAGTTTTTTTTTTTAATTTCTTGAATTGTAATTCTAGAGAACTAAAATTTTTTGAGCAAAAAGAAAATTTATTAAATATATTTATCATATATGGCTGGGGCGCTAGGATTCGAACCTAGGATGCAGGTACCAAAAACCCGTGCCTTACCGCTTGGCTACGCCCCAAAGTTAATTTCGTATAACACAAAAAAAAAAATTTATATAGTTTTTGATGTGATATACCAATAGCTGTTAAATTTCTTCTTAAACTCTTTTGTCGCAATATCCACGTCTTCTTTAGAATTAAAATAAGCTACTATTGAAGATCCCGATCCTGACATTCTGGCAAATATTAAATTTGGTAATTTAGATAGATATGATTTCAAATCTCTTAATTTTGGATATTTTTTAAAAGCAATTTTTTCTAATGCGTTTTCAGATTTTATAACGTTGTTTTCATTAAATAAAGATAAACTAGGGTTATTATACTTTGCCCTAGAAAAATTTTTCACCTTTGAATAAATTATTCTTGTTGTACATCCAAAATTAGGCTTGGTAATCAATAAGTGATAGCTTAGTTTTTTTTTAAATTTGGTCAATTTTCCACTGGAAGATAACACAGTATTTTTTGGGTCAATTCCAAGTATAACATCTGAACCAATTAATCTTGCAATATTAGCCAGTTCCTTTTTTTTTATTTTTAATATTTTTTTTTGTAAGAAATAACTTATTAAACTTGCGGCATTCATAGAACCTCCTCCCATTCCAGACTTTTGAGGGATTTTTTTTATAATTTTAATCTCAAATTTTTGATTATTTATAAGTTTGTTTTTATCCAATATATTTAAAAGCCTAGAAACTGTATTTTTGGTATTTATTTTTGCTGAAAATTTTCCTCGAAAATATATATCATGTTTTGGTGATCTTATAGGTCGCAAATATATCAAATCATATAAATCAACAAATGAAACAAGGCTTTCAATTTTATGATGTTTTGAGTGTAATTTTTCAATAATATTTAATGAAAGATTTATTTTTGCATAGGATTTTATTTTTATAAATTTCATTACTTAACTTTTTTGCAATCCTTTTAGTAATTTAATAATTATGTTTTTCTTCATCTCATTTTCGCTATTCTCAAAATTTAAAACACTATTCCAATAATATCTTGCTTGAATTTTTCTATCGAGCTTCCACAGTATGTCTCCATAATGATCATTGACCACTGGATCATCTGGCATTAACTTTATTGCTCTTTTTAAAAACTCTTCTGCTTTTATTAAGTTACCCGTTAAATAATGTGCCCACCCAACGGAGTCTATAATAAATGGATCATTTTTTTTTTGTTGGTATGCTTTTTCAAGCATCGAAATAGCTGTTTCTATTTTATAATTTCTTTCCAGCCATGAATAGGCCAAATAATTTAAAACATACGCATTGTCAGGAGCTATTTTTAAAGAATTTAATAAATCATCATCTGAATTTTTAAATTGATTCAATCTTTCATAACTACCTCCTCTTCTATACAAAATATCTGGATAAGACAGAGAGGTAGGTTTAAGTCTAGATAAAACCTTGTTATAATAATTTATAGCTACTTCATATTTTTTAAATCCCTTTGCTATATTTGCCATATCAAATAAAATTTTTGTTGATGGATTTTTTATTTTTTCAAAATTTAAATTAATATAATTAATAGAATTTTCTTGATTTGATTCTTTAAAAATTATATTTGCTTTTTTTTTTATTTTATACCAATAGTAAATTTCGTTATTATCACTTAATAAATTTAATATTTTTTTACTTCTTGTATAATTTTTTTTTTCATAATAATTTTCAGCTAGAAAGGACAAATTAAATTTAAACTTTGGATTTAAAAAATTTGATATATTTAAGTAAAAATTTGACTCTTCAAAATCATTTTGTGATGAATAAAGGTTTGCAATAAGGAAAAAAAACTCACTAATAATATCTAATTCATTCTTACAGGAGAACAATTTAGCAAATTTTTTTAGTTCTTTTTTATCTACCCATTTTTTTGTTTGAGCTGTTAATAAATTTGTATTTAATAAATCAACTTGGTCTATGATCTGTTTGGCTTCGGTAAATTTACTTTGCTCAATTAAATAACTTACGTAGAAAAAAATGTATCTTGAATAATCAATTTCATCACTATTAATTAGATTTGTAAAATAAGTGCTGGTGTTCGCCTTGTTCAAATAGCAACTTTGAAAAGCTTTTGTAATTAAAGTCATATTGCCAAAATTACTTTTATTAAGTGGGATTTTTTTATTTTTAAAAAGATAATTAAAGTCACTTAGTGTTTCATAAATAACTAGTTCCAATGTCCCATTGTCTTTATATCTGGATAAATCATTTATATATTTAGTAGTTTTTTTTAAATCCCCTTTTTTTAAACTATCAATCGTAAGCAATAAATAAGCCTCAAAAAAACTAGAGCTTTCTTTAATTGATGACAACTTTGACTGACGTATAGCTTTTTTTACATTTCCCTCCAGCACAAGTGAAAATATATACTGTTTAAGAAAAGGGTCATGTTTGTCGATTAATGATCTAGATAATTTAAAAAATTTTAAAGCTTCTTTATTACGCTCATTATCGTAAGACACTTGAGCTGAGAAATAATTAGATAAATCTTTAGAATTAAATTCATTTTTATTATTATTTTTAGAGTATAATGAGGTCTGATTAAAAATTAATAAAATAAATAAAAATGATTTTAAAAATTTTATAAACATAATTCTATTCTATGATTAAAAAACAAATAAATCAAAATGACAGATTGAAACTTGAGCTATTAAATTCCATTGAATTTAATTATGTATTTGCCAATAAGCCTATTAATCGACTAAAAAATATAACTAAAAAACCTGAGGGAAAAAATGAAAATAAATCTCAACAACTTGACAGTTTGAAAAAAAAAATAAATTCAATTGAAGATTGTAAGTTAAAAAAAAATTCACATCAGCTCGTCTTTGGTGATGGAAACATTGATAGTCCTTTAATGATAATTGGTGGTGCGCCAGGAGAAAAAGAAGATATATCTGGAACAACGTATTCTGGCGATGATGGTTCTCTTTTAGAAAAAATGTTAATTGCGATAAATATTAAAAAGAAAAATATTTATACCACCTATGCAGTTAATTATCGTACTCCACTCGATAGAAAACCAAACACTGATGAAATAAAAAGGTATTCTAATTTTCTACAAAAACATATTTCAATAATAAATCCTAAGTTAATTATACTCATGGGAAGTACTGCAATGGAAACTTTAACGGGAATAAACAGTAAAATTTCATTAGAAAGAGGAAAGTGGAAAGAGGTAATTGTAAAAAATACAAGCTATAATATTATAATTACATTTGATCCTTCTTATCTTTTAAGAGCTCCAGAAAATAAAAAATATTCTTGGGAAGATTTAAAAAAAATAAAAGAAAAAATAAAATATTTAAATCTAAGCATTTAATGAAAATAATAGCAGGTGTAGATGAAGTTGGCCGAGGTAGTTTAGTTGGACCTGTTTATGCTGCAGCAGTTATATTAAATAAATCAATAAATAAAAAATTATTAAAAGATTCAAAGGCTTTATCAAAAAAAAAGCGAAAAAAACTTTTTGATTATATAAAAAAAAATTCTATATGGGCAATAGGCAAAGCTTCTGTTAAAGAAGTTGAAAAAATAAATATTCTACATGCTAGTTTATTGGCAATGGAAAGAGCTATAAAGAAACTTAAGAAAAAACCACAACTTGTGCTAATTGATGGAAATAAATTACCAAATTTAAAAAACTATAATTTAAAATACATTATTAAAGGAGATCAAAAAATTCCATCTATATCTGCAGCTTCTGTAATTGCAAAAGTTACAAGAGATAAATTTATAACAACACTTTCTAAAAAATTTATAAATTACAGCTGGGATACAAATTTTGGCTATGGAACGAAAAAACATTTAAAAGCTTTAAGGAAATTTGGAATTACAAAACATCATCGAAAAACCTTCTCACCTATTATAAATTTTAAATAAATTTCACGTGAACTTGAGTCTATCCACAAGATCTAGTTGTTTAAAATGATTTCAACACAAATAGAATCTAAATAATTCAATCTGAAGTTGACCACGGAATCCATTTGGAGTCTAATTATTTTTTATAAATGGACAACAATTTTAAAAATAAAATTATTAATGGAAACAGCTTAAAGGAATTAAAAAAAATTCCAAGTGAAACGTTTGACCTTGTATTTGCAGACCCTCCCTACAATCTTCAGCTAAAAAATTCGCTTACTAGACCTGATAGATCTAAAGTTAGTGCTGTTAACGATAAATGGGATCAATTTGAAAGCTTTAAAAAATACGACGAATTTACAGTTGCATGGCTAAAAGAATGCAGAAGAACATTAAAAAAAAATGGAGCTATCTGGGTCATTGGTAGTTATCATAATATCTTTCGAGTGGGCGCTGCTATACAAAATTTAGGTTTTTGGATTTTAAACGATGTTATTTGGAATAAAAATAATCCAATGCCTAACTTTAGAGGAACAAGATTTACCAATGCACATGAAACATTAATTTGGGCATCTAAAAGCGAAAAATCAAAATATACTTTTAATTACCAGTCATTAAAATGTTTAAATGACGATCTTCAAATGAGATCAAATTGGAATTTGCCAATTTGTAATGGAACTGAAAGGTTAAAAAAAAATGGAAAAAAAGTTCACTCTACTCAAAAACCAGAATCTCTACTGCATAGAGTTTTATTGGCATCTTCAAATAAAGACGATCTTATACTTGATCCATTTTTAGGATCAGGCACAACAGCAGCTGTTGCTAAAAAATTAGGTAGAAATTATTACGGAATTGAAAAAGAAAAAAACTATTTTAAAGCTGCAGAACAAAGGCTTAAAAACACGAGGCCTATTGAAGATGATTTCTTAGATACATTAAAAAACAATAGATCTAAACCAAGAATACCTTTTGGATCCTTAGTAGAGCTTGGAATTATCAAGCCTGGGACAAGTATATTTGACCCTAAGAAAAAAATTATAGCTAAGATAATGGCTGATGGAAACATTAAATATAATCAGGCCGAAGGATCTATTCATAAGGTTGCAGCGACTATTCTTGGAGCTGAAAGCTGTAACGGTTGGACTTACTGGCACTGTAAAGTTGGCAACTCAATAGTTCCAATAGATAATCTAAGGCAAAAATTTCTTAATAAAGGTGATTAAATATATCTCTAATTAAAGAGGTAAAAAACTATGTGACCAAAATTTAAATAAACTTTTTTCTCACAAAAATTAGAAAGGAATTCAAAAAACAAATTGGGAACAGTTTTTTTATACTTATTTATAAATATTGCCTAAATAACTTTCTAAAAAATTTTTGTTTTTTACTAATCGTTTCATAATTATATCTCTAACATAAGTGCCTAGGATATTCGAAAGATGAAAAGCAAAATAATTAAGCTTTGATTTATTGTTAATCATTTTTGTTCTTTGATCTCTTTTATTATTAAATTGGTTTTTATCATTCTGTAGATTTTTATATAATTCAAAAGCAACTTCTACTGATTGAGATGCACCTTGTGCAAAAGTTGGGGGGAATGCAAAAAAAGCGTCCCCTATTAAAAAAATATCTCTATTTTTTGGATAATAGATTTCTTTGCTTACAAATATAGGAAAGCACTTAATATCCTTTAAATTATTTAGAATCTCTGGATATATTTGTTGAGATAATTCGGATATAATCGAAGAAACAAATTTTTTATCTTCAAATAAAGAGTAATTATCTAGTTCTTTCTGTGTAAGGTTTTTATTTAATATGCCAACAAAGTTAAATTCATTACTTTTGTTAATTGGATATATTACCGAATGTAAATTAGAACCTAAAAATAGTGATATATTATTATGATCAAGGTCTTTAAGGTGATTTTTTGCAATTGTTGCTCTGATAGCAATAGAATTAAAATACTTTGGTTTAATTTCTTTATTAGCTATTAAGGATTTAGTAGATGAAAAAACTCCGTCAGATATAATCAAATAATCACATTCAGCTAATGCATTATCCTCAAAACTTACCTTTATTTTTTTCAAAGATTGATCAACTTCAACAACTTTTTTATTATAATTTATTAAATTACTAGGAAGCTTATCCTTTAAAAATTGTATCAAGGTAGACCTTTGCAATGTTGTATATTTAATATCACTATCGTTGAAAACAGATATATTTAAATCACATATTTTTTTATTATTTTTTAATGAATAAAAGTCCAGTTTATTAGGATTAAATTTTTCTTTAAAATTAATATTTTGAAAACCTATTTTATTTAACAATTTAATACTATTTACAGAAAGCTGTATTCCATAAGCTTTTTCTAAATTAATAGAATTATTTTTTTCATAAATTATAACCTCGTATTCAGAATTTTGTCTTAGAAAATTCGCAAAAACTAAACCTGAAATTCCCGCACCTATTATAGCAATTTTCTTCATAAGTTATGTTTTACAGATGCAAAAATTTTTTTTGTAAACATTGGCAACATATAATTTTCTAATTTTGTTTTTTTTATCCATAACCCATTTTTTGATTTTTTTTTAATACTAGAAAAATCTATAGAAATATTCATATTCATATTAGACATTTTCAGATTTAACCTATTGCTTGATTTAGACAAAGAGTCTAATTGGGATATTTCCTTCATTGGAAATATAAGTAAATTTTTTAAAAATTTAAATTTATCATTTTTTATTAATAATATCCGATCATTATTCTTATAAAGTGTTGCTAAATAAAATTTATCAATAATTTTTTTATTTTTTTTTTTAATTTCAAAATCTTTTCTTTTAAAGGATAAGCAACTTTTCGAAATTGGACACTTTTCACAATATGGATTTTTTGGCTTACAAAGCATAGCTCCTATTTCCATTAAAGCCTGAACATAATCATCAGATCTAGTCGTTTTTCCAAAAACTTTTTTAAGCTTATGTAGATTGTCTTTTTTAATTTCATAATCTTCTTTTAGATTTAAAATACGCTTTAATAATCTTTCTATGTTTCCGTCTAATGGAATAATAGATTTATTAAATACAATTGCTGATATTGCACTGGCAGTATAATCTCCAATTCCTGGAAGTTTTTTTAATTCCTCAAAATCACTTGGCAACCTTCCTTTATAATTATCAACAATTATTTTTGCGCTTTTTTTTAAATTTTTGGCTCTTAAGTAATAACCAAGACCTTGCCATAATTTTAAAAGCTTTTTTTCACTAACTTTTGCAAGAGACTCTATATTTGGAATATTTCTTAAAAAATTTTTAAAATAAGGAATAACTGTTTTTACCTGAGTTTGTTGAAGCATAAATTCACTTAGAAGTGTATAATATTCTTTTTTCTTGGATGAACATTTAGCTCTCCAGGGTAATGATCTTTTGTTATTATCGTACCAATAAAGAATATTTTTTGTTATCATTAATTTATTAATATGTCCTACAAAAATAATATTAAGCAGAGAAATAAAACCATTCAAGGCTTAAGATCCTTTAAAGACACTTTGCCAACAAGTGTTAAAAAAATTATTAAAAAAAAGGGCCATATTTATTCTGAGGCTCTAAATAACTGGAAATATATTGTTGGAGAAGAATTATTTAAAGTCTGTTATCCTAAATCATTTAAAAATTCTAATAAATTTCATATAAGTACTCTAATAGTAATGGTAAAAAGAGGCAAAGAAGTTGAATTAGAGTATTCAAAAAAACAAATAATAGATAAAATGAATAGCTACTTTGGTTATACTGTTGTTGAAAAATTAAAACTGGTTAGTTTTGATAGCTCCTTAATTGATTTAGATAAAAAAGATAACTCAAACAACCATGTGACAAACGTTAAATATATAGATAAAATTTCTGATATAAAGAATAACAAAATTAAAAAATCATTAATTGAGCTAAGCAAACTTTTTAAACAAAAATGAAAAAAATATTTTTAATACTATTGGTTTTTTTTTTAACAATTAATTCTAAAACATATGCTGAAAGCTCGAATCAAATTAATAGAATTTTTGAAGGCAAGGAAAGCGCTAATGTCACAATTATTACTTTTGAATCTTTAACGTGCAGCCATTGTGCAACATTTCATAATGATGTTTATCCTCGGCTAAAAAAAGAATTTATTGATACAGGTTTAGTTAAAATTGAATTTAGACACTTCCCCTTGGATATGGCTGCATTTAATGCTTCAAAAATTGCCCAATGTAATAATGATGGAAAATCAGATCTATTACATATTTTATTTTCAAATCAAGAAAAATGGAGTGGTCAAACGATTGAGGAAGTTAATGAAAATTTAAAAAAACTTTTAAAAGAAAAAAGTATTAATTTAAATTTTGAAAAATGCATGGCTGATAAAAATATTGAAGATTATGTATTAAATGATCGAATCGAGGGTGTTAAAAAATTTAAGGTAAATGCTACTCCTACGATAATAATTAATAATAAAAAGTTTGATAAAGCTCTTACTTATAAAAATTTAAAAAATTTCATTGAAAAACTGATATAATTTTTAGAATGGAATTTAAAAAAATTCAACTGAATGGATTTAAATCATTTGCAGAAAAAACTATTTTCTTAATTGAAGATGGTCTTACCGGCATTGTAGGTCCTAATGGTTGTGGCAAATCAAACATTGTAGAATCATTACGATGGGTCATGGGTGAAACTTCCGCTAAAAGTATGCGAGGGTCTGGAATGGAAGATGTAATTTTTTCTGGCACATCAAATAAACCATCAAAAAATATTGCCGAAGTATCAATAAACATTGTCAATAAAAATAATGATGGGCCTGTTCGATATAAAAATTTAGATGAAATAGACGTTAGAAGAAAAATTGAAAAAGATAAAGGTTCCAAATTTTATATTAACAATAAAGAAGTAAGAGCAAAAGATGCTCAGATGTTATTTGCTGATTTATCAACAGGCGCTCATTCTCCATCAATTATAAGTCAAGGACGTATTGGAGCATTGGTTACCGCTAAACCTACCGATCGTAGAGCAGTCTTAGAAGAGGCAGCAGGTATAGCCGGTTTACATGCAAGAAGGCATGAAGCAGAACTAAGATTAAGTGCCGCAGAAAATAATCTTAAAAGAGCTGACGAACTTAGAAAACAACAGGAAAAACAATTAGCAAATTTACAAAAACAAGCAGAAGAAGCTACAAAGTATAAAATTATTTCTGAAGAAATTAAAAAAATAGAAGCAGGCCTTTATTATTTAAGACTTAAAGACATCGATCATGAAATAAAATTAGAAAATGAAATTAATAATGAAGCAAGGAACGAGGTAAGCGATTATAATAATGAAATTAACAAATTTCAAAATTTAATAAAAAATGAAACACAAAATGTTGTTCCCATAAGAGAAAAAAATATAGAAAATTTATCCAAACTACAAAGGCTAAATTTAGAGCTAGAAAATCTTGATGAAGATCATAAAAGAACAAAAAAAGAAATAGAAAATATTAAAATTTCTTTAAAAACTATAGAAGAAGATACTGATAGAGAAAAAAGTATAGTAATAGACGCTAATTCAAATGAAAAAAGATTAAAAGAAGAAAAAAACCAATTAATAGAAATAGACTCTAAATATTTTGAAACAGAAAAATTATCTAACGAAGATTTAGAAAATGCAAAAAATAAACTTAAACAAGAACAATTATCTGTTGATGAAATGCTGAATTTATTTTCCCATGAAAGCTTGGCTGAAAACAATGAAGCTATCAAAGAAGTAAAGAATAATATCGAAACAATTAAAAGTTTAATTAAACAGAATCATTTAAGTCAAGCTGATGATTTATTAGAAGAATCTAAGGTTAAATTAGAAAATGTTATACAAAAAATTAATAACAAAGAAACTGTAAATACAATTAAAGAAATAAATATAAAAAATGAAAATATAAAAAAATTACAAGAAAATTATGCTGACAGTTTTAGTAAAAATCAATCAGTAAAAAAAGAATCAATTAAAAGAAGTGAAAGAATAAATACTATTGAAGCTGAAATTAACAGTTGGATAAATTTACTTTCAAATTCAGAAAAAATGGTAAAAGAGTTAAACGATAGAAAAAATAAATTATCAAACCAATTGGATGATCTTGAAAAGCAACCTCAAATACAAGCAGAAAAAAAAGGGCAGACTTCGGAAAGCTTAAGAACATGCGAAAAGGAAAAGAATGAGAATGAAATTATTATTGATGACATTGATAAAAAAATTAACTTACTGAGATCTGAATTAAACGAAGTGCAAGAAAAAATGATTCAGCTTAGAGAGCGAAAAGCTAGTTCTGGAGCTACAATTGATGGATTAAAAAAAAGAAGAGATGATCTTTTAGAAAGAATTGACACAGAACTTAATCTTAATGAAAATAATATACTTGAAAATTCTAACCTTGAGCAAATGGATGAATTTCCAGATGCGGTTACTCAAGAAGAAAAGTTAGATGAAAAAAAAAGACAAAGAGAAAAGCTAGGATCTGTTAATTTAAGAGCAGATGAAGAAACTACTAAATATAAAACTGAAATTAAAAAAATGGAACAAGACAGAAGAGACTTAGTTACAGCAATTACAAAATTAAAAGAGAGTATTAATGAGCTTAACCAAAAAGGAAGGGAGAAACTTTTAGGCGCATTTGAAAAAGTAAATAGAAAATTTAATGAAGTTTATACTAAATTATTTAACGGTGGGAATGCGAAGCTTGAATTAGTTGATTCAGAAGATCCTCTTGAAGCTGGACTAGAAATGTTAGTAAGTCCTCCGGGCAAAAGACTTCAATCAATAACCTTACTATCGGGCGGTGAACAAGCATTAACTGCGCTGTCATTAATATTTGCAGTTTTTTTAACCAATCCTTCGCCCATATGTGTGCTTGATGAAGTTGATGCTCCATTAGATGATGCCAATGTAACTAGATTTTGCAATCTACTTGAAGAATTAACTAAAATTACTAGTACAAGATTTATTATTGTTACACACCATGCTTTAACTATGTCAAAAATGGATAGGTTGTACGGCATTACCATGCCTGAAAAAGGAATTAGCCAATTAGTTGCTGTTGATTTACAAAAAGCTGAGAGTATGGTCGCATAATAGCTAAATGCCAAATGATCAATTTAAAACTCGCTTAGAGATTGCAAAAAATAAAATTTCTAAGAAAAATTTGTATCAAAATAAAAAAACACCTACTTCTATTGGCACAGCATTCAAAATGAGCACAGAATTAGTGTCTGCAGTTGTAGTTGGGACAATTATTGGGTTTATTTTAGACAAGACCTTTGGTACTAAACCTTGGTTAATATTAATATTTTTTTTCGTAGGAGTGATTGCGGGCATTATAAATGTCTTCAAATCTGCGAAAAACATGCAAGAATAAATTTAGTAATTTATGGCAACAAACCCGATGCATCAATTTGAGGTTTATAGAATTGGACCTGAAATTAAAATAGGAGAAATAAACTTGTCATTTACTAATGCAAGTTTATTCATGGTGATTAGCTCAATAACTATTTTATTGCTTTTTAATCTTGGCTCAAAAAAAAATTCTTTAATACCTTCTAAAATTCAACTTTTAGCAGAACTTAGTTATACATTTGTATCAAAAATGATAAGCGACACGGCGGGATCGAAAGCAAAACCTTATTTTGCATTTATTTTTTCGCTTTTTATGTTTGTTCTGTTTTGTAATATGTTTGGAATGATTCCTTACAGTTTTACAGTTACTAGTCATATTATTGTAACATTTATATTGGCTACATTTATATTTATTGGAGTAACAATAATCGGTTTCTTAAAGCATGGAATTGGGTACTTAAAATTATTTGTGCCTAGCGGAGTCCCAATAGTATTATTGCCATTAATTGTAATTATTGAAATTATATCATATTTAAGTCGACCAATTAGTCTTTCGGTTCGTTTGTTTGCAAACATGATGGCTGGTCATACTATGATGAAAGTTTTCGGTGGCTTTGTTATAAGTCTCGGAATAGTTGGTGGATGGCTTCCACTGGGTTTTTCAGTTGCGTTAACTGGTTTGGAGATCTTAGTTGCTTTTCTCCAGGCATATGTTTTTGCAATTTTAACATGTATCTATTTAAACGATGCATTAAATTTACACCATTAATTAACATAAGGAGGATATAATGGAACTAGAAGCAGCAAAAATGATCGGAGCAGGATTAGCGGCAATCGCTTTAGCTGGAGCCGGTGTTGGGATTGGTATTATTTTTGGTAATTACCTTTCTGGAGCAATGAGGAATCCATCAGCAGCTCAAAAACAATTTCCTAATTTATTATTAGGATTTGCTTTGGCTGAAGCTACTGGCTTATTTGGATTAGTTGTTGCATTAATTATTTTATTTGCATTTTAAATTTTATGATTAAAAAAATATTTTTTCAGTCAATATTTTTAAGCTTCCTGTTTTTAAAGGAAGCTTTTGCAGCTGAAAGCGGAGGAATGCCTCAATTAAATCCAGAGTTTTGGATTTCTCAAATTTTTTGGTTAACGCTAACTTTTGGAATATTATATCTAATGCTTTCTAAATTCATACTTCCAAAAATAAGTGCTAATCTTGAAATAAGAAAATCGCAAATTTTAGAAAATGTTGAGGCTGCAGAAAAATATAGAGAAGAAAGCGAACAAAAAATAGAAAATTACAATAAAATTATACAAAACAGTAAAATTGAATCTAAAAACTATTTCAATCAAGCAAAAGAAAAAATTTTAAAAGATGTTGGCCAAAAAAAAGAAAGATTAGATAATGCACTTAGTGAAGAAATTAAAAAAGTTGAAATAGAGATACAAGATTTAAGAAATAAAGCACCAGATAAAATAAATAAAATTGCAATTGAAACCTCGAGTGATTTAATACAACATTTAATAGGCACTGAGGTAAATAATAGCAGTATTTCAGCAATAGTTGATGATCTTTCAAAAAGAAATAAGGATAAATATTATGGCAGCTGACGCAACATTTTGGGTGGCAGTTTCATTCACAATATTTTTTGGTGTTTTAATTTACTTAAAGATCCCTAAGAAAATTAATGATTTACTGAATAAAATTATATCAGATATTAAAAATGAAATTGACGAAAGTGATAAACTAAGATCAGAAGCAAAGATTTTGCTAGATAATGCTCAAAACAAACTAGATACTGCAGAATCTGTAAGTAAAAACATTTTAGAAGAAACAAAAAAAGATAGCGATAGATTAATAATTGAGATGAATGATAAATTTCACAAATCATCTGAAATTAAAAAAAACTTAGCTGAAAATAAAATCACTCAAATGAAAGAGGCGGCCCTGAAAGAAATAAAAGATGCATCAATCAAGATAGCTATAGATTCTGTAAAAAAAATTATCACTACTTCTGTTGATAAATCAAAACTTGATAATATTTTTAATAAAAATTTAGAAGAAACAAAAACTGCATTAAAAAAAATTAATTCATAATTGCCTTACATTTTTTGTGAAAAGTTATAAATTAACTAAATGAAATCTATTGTCATTGGCTCTGGATTTGGTGGCATAGCTACGACTTTAAGACTTAAAATAAAAAATCATGAAGTTACTTTAATTGAAAAACATCCTGGTCTTAGTGGGCGTGCAAGGATATTCAAAAAAAATAGATTTAATTTTAACGGTGGTCCAACTGTAATTATAGTCTTTTATTTAATCAATAAGCTTTTTGAATTTAATGATGCAATATTAAAAGTTATATTTATTGGTTTGGCGTCTTTAACCTTTCCACATATATTGTTGTAATATCTTTTAAAAAAAAATGAAAAATAAAGAAATTAAAATTTTACTTGCTGCGCCGAGAGGTTTTTGTGCTGGCGTTGATAGAGCTATAGAAATTGTAAAAAAAAGTATAGCTAAATATGGTGCTCCTGTTTATGTGCGTCATGAAATTGTTCATAACAGACATGTAGTTGATAGTTTAAAAGAAATTGGAGCAATATTTATTGAAGAACTTAATGAGGTAAAAGATAAATCTAGACCAGTGATATTTTCTGCACACGGTGTTCCAAAATCTGTTCCCGCTGAAGCAAATGTCTATAAGATAGATTATATAGATGCTACTTGTCCTCTTGTATCAAAAGTTCACAGAGAAGCAGAAAATTTAAATAAGGCTGGATACCATATTATTTTAATTGGTCATATTAATCATCCTGAGGTTATTGGAACCATGGGTCAATTACCTAAAGGTTCAATTAATTTAATACAAAATGAAAATGATGTTGAAAATTACACTTTAGAAAATGGAAAGAAGATTGCTTATGTTACTCAAACCACATTATCTGTAGATGACACAAGTAAGATTATAGCTGCACTTAAAAAAAAATACCCTGAGATAAAGGAACCTTTTAAAGAAGACATTTGTTACGCTACAACTAACCGTCAAGCAGCAGTAAAAAATATAGCAAAAAATTGCGATATGTTTTTTGTTTTAGGAAGCAGAAATTCATCTAACTCGGTACGATTGGTTGAGGTTGCGCAGCAATCTGGCTGTACTAATTCTGAGTTAATACATTCTGAAAGTGAAGTTCCTTTTGATAAAATTGAAAATTGTAAAACAATTGGAGTATCCTCGGGAGCTTCAGCTCCTGAAGTTTTAGTTGAAAATTTTATTAATAAAATTAAAACTAAATTTAATGTTAAAATTAATGAAGTTGAAATAGTAAAAGAAAATATTGTTTTTAAGGTTCCGGGAAGATTAAACTAAATGGCTGTATACACAAAAATAAATAACAAAGACATATTGTCATTATCTAATAAATTTAATCTTGGTAAAATAATAAAATTTCAGGGAATAAAACAAGGTATAGAAAATACTAATTATTTTTTAAAAACAAATAATAAAAAATATATATTAACAATTTTTGAAAAAAGAGTTCAAAAAAAAGACCTTCCTTTTTTTATGAAATTAATGGACACTCTTAATCACCAAAAGATTAATTGTCCAAAACCATTGAAAGATAAAAATGGTAAATATTTAACTCTAATACAAAATAAAGCTGCTTGTGTTGTTACTTTTTTGGACGGTAAAGACAAAATAAATTTGAATAATAAAAATTGTCATGATGTAGGTAAAAATATTGGAAGACTGCACAAAGCTTCACACAAAATAAAATTATATAGAAAAAACTCTATGTCTATTAATAATCTAGATTCTTTATTAAAAAGTATTAAATTTAAGTCTAAAAGTATAGTTCCAAATCTCCAATCTCTATTAAAAACAAATTTAAAAGAAATTGAAAAAGAATGGCCAAAAAATCTACCAAAAAAAATTATTCATGGCGATTTATTTATTGATAATATTTTTTTTAATAAAAATAAATTTACTGGATTTATAGATTTTTATTTTGCCTGTAATGATTATTCAATGTATGAAATTGCAATATGTATAAATGCATTATGTTTTGACCAAAAAAAAAATAAATTTATATTAAATAATCAAAAAGTTAAAAGTTTAATTGAAGGATACCAAAGCGTTAATAAAATTTCTCAAAAAGAAAAGGATGCTTTAAATATACTGTGTAGAGGCGCTGCACTTAGATATCTTTTGACTAGAATTTATGACTACTTTAATACTCCAAAAACAGCATTGATTAAAATTAAAGACCCTAACGAATACTTTCAAAAACTTATCATTCACAACAATCTAAATAGTTATAGTGATTATTATAATTAATGATTAAAATTTATACAGATGGTTCATGTTTAAATAACCCGGGAGATGGTGGATGGGCCGCTATTATAAATGACAATGGAAAAATTTTTAAAATAAGTGGAAATGAAAAAAATACAACTAATAATAAAATGGAATTAATGGCACCCATCAGTGCCCTTAAAAAGATTAACAAAGTTAAAACTGTAGAAATTTACACGGACTCAAAATATGTAAAGCTGGGTATCACTGAATGGATTCATAAATGGATGAAAAATAATTGGCAAACATCTAAAAAAGAAAATGTTAAAAATAAAGAGCTATGGTTAGAACTTTTTGAGCTAACAAAGTCCATTAATATAAATTGGATTTGGGTGAAAGCACATGCGGGAAATCCTCTAAATGAAGAGGTTGATTTACTCGCTAAAAAGGCTGCTAAATCAAACTAAGCTCAAAAAATTTTCAGCTGCTGATATTTCACAAGAGCCTGCATCTCTTTCTTCTTGCAGCTTAATCACTTTTAAATCCTCAACTAACATTGTGTATCTATTTGATCTAATGCCAAGACCCCTGTCACTTTTATCAACTTCTGCTCCAATAGATTTAGTAAAATTTAAAAAAGGGTCTGCTATCATTATGATCTTATCACCTACATTTTGGCTTTTCCCCCACGCATTCATTACAAAAGGGTCATTAACAGAGACGCATATTATTTGATCAACCCCTTTAGATTTAAATTTTTCATATATTTTTAAATATCCTGGTAAATGTTTAGTCGAACAAATAGATGTGTATGCGCCTGGCAAACCAAAAAGAATAATATTTTTTTTTTTTAAAAGTTCTTGGATATTCTTTTTACTTGGCTCTCCATCTTTCATAAAAAAAATTTCTGCTGCTGGAATTATGTTATTTTCTTTTAATTTCATTGGAGTTTACTCTTAATATATTTTTTTATTTCATCAAGGTTGTCAGAAAGTATATCATAATTTTCTTTCTCATCCAGAACGTGCTTAAGTTCACTTGGAAGTTCAGGTTTAATTTTAATTGCGCTATTAATTGCTTCTGGGAATTTAGACGGATGAGCTGTAGCTAACACTATGTTGATTCCTTCTAATTTTACTTTACTTAAGGCTCCATATCCTACTGCTGTATGTGGGTCTAATATAATTTTATACCTATGGTGAACTAATTTAATAACATCTAATACTTCTCTTTCATTTAAACTGGCTGATAAAAAATCCTTATTAATTTTTTTAATTTTTTCTTCTGTAATTATATATTTGCCATTTTTTTTTATATTATTCATTACTTCTTTAGTTTCTGAACTGTTTGAATTATTTAAATCATAGATTAATCTTTCAAAATTACTTGCAATTTGAATATCCATACTTGGAGAAATAGTTTGAAAAACTTTTTCTACTTCATATTTTCCTTTTAAGATTGCTCTATGAAGAATATCATTTTGATTTGTTGCTACAACAAGCCTGTTAATTGGTAATCCCATTTTTTTAGCTAGATACCCAGAATAAACATCGCCAAAATTTCCAGTAGGTACGGAAAAATTTATTGGTTGTTTGCTTTTTGATAAAAAATAACTATAAAAATAATATACTGCCTGAGCAATAATTCTTGCCCAATTGATTGAATTCACTCCCGACATATTAATAGACTTAGAAAAATCTTTGTCAGAAAACATAGATTTTACCAAGTTTTGACAATCATCAAAATTACCTTTAACTGCTATATTAAAAACATTTTCATCTTTAACCGCTGTCATTAACTTTCTTTGTACAATTGAAACTTTATTGTGTGGATGAAGAACAAATATATTCATATTCTTTTTGCCTTTAATGGCGTCAATGGCTGCTGCACCTGTGTCGCCAGAAGTTGCTACTACAACGTTTATATTTTTATTATTATTTTTAAGAAAATGCTCATAAAAATTACCTAATAGTTGCATCGCTATGTCCTTAAAGGCTAAAGTAGGACCATGAAATAACTCTAAAACTCTTATATTGCCAAGCGTAACAAGATCAACCACATTATCTTTTCTAAAAACAGAGTAAGATTTACCAACTATATTTGCCAATTCACTTTCGGACATAAAATCATCAATAAAAGGAAATATTATTTTTTTTGCTAAATCCTGATAACTTAATTTTCTTAATAAATTTAGTTCATCCTGAGTAAATTTTTTTAATGAATTAGGTATGAATAAGCCACCATCATCAGCTAAGCCTTTAATAAAAACCTGTTCAAAAGTGTATTCTTTTGAATTATCTCTTGTGCTTATATATTTCATCTATGATTTTATAAATACTCTACCGCAATTATTTTGAGTGGCAATCTTTAAATTAAATTATCTACTAAGAACAACACAAATATTAAAAATAAATATAAAATTGAATAGCCAAAGACTTTTTTTGCTTTTTTTAAATCAAATTTATTTTTTTTATGTCTATATAAGTCATAACATATAAAATTATAATAAATTGTAAGCCCCATAGCTGGAATTAAATATACCAGACCTGAAAATTTAATAATATAGGGTAAAATTATGACTGGTAACATTAATAATGAATAAACAAATATATGAACTTTTGTTTTTTCAATCCCATCGGTTAACGGAAGCATTGGTATTTTTGCTTTTTTATAATCATCAACTTTAAAAAGACTTAGAGCCCAAAAATGAGATGGAGTCCAAAAAAATATTATTAAAAATAACGATAGTGAAGCAAGAGAAATTGAGTTAGTTGCTATGGTCCAACCTATTACTGGAGGTAAGGAACCAGCAATACCACCTATAACAATATTTTGAGGTGTTTTTCTTTTTAACCATATTGTGTAAACAAATAAATAAAAGAAAATTGTAAACAGCAATAAAGATGCGGATAAAAAATTTGAAAAGTAATTTAAAGCACCCACTGAAAAAACTGAAAGCAAAGCTCCAAAAATAAGAGCCTGCTGTTTATTAATTCTTCCAGCTGGAATAGGCCTTAAGCATGTTCTGGACATCAAGGCATCTAGATCAGACTCGTACCACATGTTTAAGCATCCAGCAGCTCCAGCTCCCAAAGCAACTAAGGCTATTCCGATCATTGCGTCAGCAATATTTATACTTGAGTTCGAAGTTAACAATCCAACTGCGCATGTAAATATAACAAGAGACATTACTCTTGGCTTCATAAGCGCTGCTAAAGATTTAATATAATTAACTATATCTAATGGTGCTGTTTTGTTTTTAATTAAATTATTGGACAAAATTACTCTATATTTAGTGAAACAAATATCACTAATAACACCATTCCAACTATAAGAATATGATTACCTAAATCAAAAAATCCTACTTGTTTATTTTTTTTATCAATAAATTTTCTATGTGCAGGTAAATTATCATAAGGATTTATTTTAATTTCTTGGTTTTCGATTTTTTGACTTTCAATTTTTATTGAAGTTGCAAACCATGTTATATAAATAAAAAGTCCAAAAAATATTAACAATCCAGCAAGTACAGTATATCCAGTCATTTAATTATCCTTCCGTAAAAAAATATAGTAGCCTTGTAAAAACAGTATACTTTCCCTCTGCAACCATAAGTCCAATAAAGCAAGCTATTGCTGTCATTGGCCATAAAAGAACATTTACTAAAGCATAACGTTCCCAAAATAAATGCATAAAGAAAGCCATTATTAAACCGGCTTTAAGAAACATAAATATTAAAATTAAAGTCCATCTTAATAACCCTTGAAATGCAAACCAGTCGACCATGTAAGAAAAGAAACTAAGTACAAATAATAATCCCCAAATCCAAAGATAAATTCCTATCTTATGTGTTGAAGCGGTTTGTTCTTTTTTTTGTGTTTCTTCCATAATTTTAGTTTACCATAAATAAAAGAAGGCAAATATAAATACCCATACTAAATCAACAAAGTGCCAATAAAGACCTAAAATCTCTATTGCAACATAGTCAGATTTCATTGTAGTAAAAAACCCTCGCTTACCAGTATCAAAATCACCTCTGAAAACTTTTCTTGCAAAAATAAATAGAAAAATAACACCTATTGAAACGTGTGTCCCATGAAAACCTGTAATCATAAAAAAGAATGAACCAAATTGTTTAGCTCCAAATGGGTTTTCCCAAGGTCTTACGCCTTCATGTATCAGTTTTGACCATTCAAATACTTGCATTCCAACAAAAGTAAGTCCGCCTAAAGCTGTAGCTACTATTAGCCAACCACACATCTTTCTGTTTCTTTCATAACCATATTTAACAGCTAGAGCCATGGTTCCACTGCTTGTAATCAAAACAAATGTCATGATTGCAATTAATAATAAGGGTACGGGAACACCGCCTACATGTAATGCAAAAACTTCGCTTGGATTTGGCCAATCTACTACTGTAGAAGCACGACCTTTCATATATGAAATTAAAAAACAGCTAAATACAAAAGTATCACTTAGTAGAAAAATCCACATCATGACTTTACCCCACTGAACACCTTTAAATGCAGTTTGGTCCGAACCAAAGTCCGAAGACATACCCTTAAATCCACCTGGTAAATTGTTTAATGTATTATCTGACATTTAAATTAATTAAGTTTTTTCAACCTCAGCCTCTAAAACTTGGCTTGGTGGGGTTGTTTGAGTTATATAATCTTCTTTTGCTCCTGGTACGTTAAAATCATAAGGCCATCTATGGACAACTGGTAATTTATTTCCCCAATTGCCATGTGCCGGAGGGACTTCTGGAGTTAACCATTCTAATGAATTTGCTTTCCAAGGATTTTCTCCAGCAGGTTTTCCTATTCTCAGACTTGTCACAATGTTATAAATAAAAATAAGTTGCGAGAAACCAACAATTAAAGCTGCCACTGTTATAAATTCATTCATTCCAACTGCAGAAGTTACGTAAGGACTATCATACATCTCAAAATATCTTCTTGGCACTCCTATAAAGCCTAAGTAGTGCATTGGAAAATAAATAGAATAAGCGCCTAGAAAGGTAAACCAAAAATGCCATTTGCCTAATTTTTCACTTAACATTCTACCTGTGACTAAAGGAAACCAGTGATAAACAGCTCCCATAATTACCATAAGTGGAGCAATACCCATCACCATATGAAAATGAGCCACAACAAAATAAGTATCAGATAATGGGATATCTACCGCTACATTTCCTAAAAAAATACCAGTGATACCGCCGTTTACAAATGTAACAATAAAACCTAAAGAAAAAAGCATTACTGTATTCATTCTTATATTAGCTTTCCATAATGTTATTATCCAATTATAAACTTTTAATGCCGTTGGTACTGCAATAATAAGCGTGGTTGTTGCAAAGAAGAACCCAAACCAAGGATTCATTCCACTAACGTACATGTGATGTGCCCAAACAAAGAAACTTAAAGCTCCAATTCCCACAATTGCCCAGACCATCATTCTATAACCAAAAATATTTTTTCTTGCATGCACAGATATTAAATCAGAAACAATTCCAAATGCAGGAAGCGCTACAATATAAACTTCTGGGTGACCAAAAAACCAAAATAAATGTTGAAATAAAACTGGGCTTCCCCCGCCATAATCTAAAACTTCCCCAGCTTTCAAAATCGTTGGCATAAAGAAGCTAGTCTCAAGCACTTTGTCTAAAGTCATCATAATGCAACTAACCAATAAAGCTGGAAAAGCTAACATTGCTAAAGCAGTTGCTGTAAAAATACCCCAAATAGTTAGTGGCATTCTCATTAATGTCATTCCTCTTGCGCGAGCTTGTAAAATTGTGATTATATAATTTAATCCACCCATAGTAAATCCAATGACAAATAATGATAAAGAAACAAGCATTAAAATAATTCCTAATCCTGATCCTGGCGTTCCTTCTAAAATTGCTTGAGGCGGATAAAGAGTCCAGCCAGAACCAGTTGGACCACCTGGAACAAAAAAACTAGCCATGAGAACACAAACTGCAACAAAAAACATCCAGAAACTCACCATATTTACATATGGGAAAACCATGTCTCTTGCACCAACCATTAAAGGAATTAAATAATTACCAAAACCTCCTAAGAATAATGCTGTTAAAAAATACACAACCATTATCATTCCATGCATTGTTACAAACTGGTAATAATGTTCTGCTGTAATAAATGGAACTAGCTCTGGAAAACCTAATTGTAAACGCATTAACCATGAAAGAATAAGTCCAACTATACCGGTAAATACCGCAGTAAGAAAATATTGTATTCCAATAACTTTTGCATCCTGACAGAAAATCCATTTAGTAATAAAACTATGTCCATGATAAAGATCTTGTTCTGGAACTTCCGCAGGTTTTACATAATCAATGTCAGTTGTCGATCCAGAGTCCGACCCTGTTTCTGAAGACTGCGCTTCAAATGGTGTTATATTTTCTTTGTAATCGTCTGACATATTGTGCTTCTTGCTATTATATATACTTTTTTATTTATTTTAATTATCATTTTTTGCAATTTTTATTGTATCAGATTCAATTTTGTTTTGTTTAGCAATCAAACTTGAAAATGTTTCTTGTTCTTCAAGCCAGTTTTTATAATTCTGTTCATTTTCAACCACCACTTTTGCTCTCATGCCGTAGTGACCTATTCCACAATACTCCGCACATAAAACCTCATACTCACCAATTTTATTTGGTTCAAACCAATAATAGCTCACTATACCAGGGATAGCATCCATTTTTGATCTAAATTGTGGTACATAAAAATTATGCAAAACATCAACAGATCTTAATAAAATTTTGACAGGTCTATTTGTTTTTAAATGAAGTTCATCACTTTGAATTAACACATCATCTTTTCCATTTATATCATCTAAATTTATTCCAAAAGGATTCTCATCACTAATTTTTGACACATTGGCAGTACCTAGTTTTCCATCTTCACCAGGCAATCTATATTGCCAACCCCATTGCCATGCCATGACTTCAATATTCAGTGCATTTTTTGGAGTGTTAATATATTGATTATAAACTATTAGTCCCGGAGCTAAAAGTGCAGCAACTCCTATAGTAGTTGCAACTGTTAATATTTTTTCTAATTTATGGTCTTCTGGTTTGTATTCAACATTACGTCCTTCTTTATATGAAAATTTAAACATACAATAAATCATAAATAGGCAAACTAAAATGAATACGCCGCCGCCAATCCAAAATGTTAAATTTATCGTATCATCCATTGCTCCCCAGTTAGATGCTATATCTGTCCACCACCATGGCGTAAAAATATGAAATAATATTGACCCAATAATTACCGCTAAAAAAATAAATCCCGCATGCATAGGTTCGAAGTTATAGAAGAAATATCCATATAATCTAGAGACAAAATGTCTTAATAAATGAACAAATAAGCCTATATAATACATCAAATTATGTTTGGAAAATTTGGAATCTTTATAGTTATACTGGTTTTAGTATTTCTCTTTTTTATTGTAATTTCATTAGGAGCGGGATTGTTTTCTAAGGGTGAAAAAAGCACTGAGATAAAAAAATATTTAAAATCTGTAAATATTTTACTGACTTTTATTATTGTTGTTGGAACTATTCTGATTTTTTTTCTTTAAAAATAATTTAAGTAAGTAAAGCTTTACACCAAGCAATCACTGTATCATTAAAAACATACATAATTAAAAAAAATACCACCCAAACAATTAATAAAAAAGTCCAATAAAGAGATAAGGCATCAATACTTTTTTTTTCACTTATAATTTCTTCCTGCTTAAGTTTGCTAGTTTTAGAATAAACTTTTCCCCAAAAAAATAATCCTCCTAATAGATGCAGCCCATGAAGTGCTGTAAAAATATAAAAAGATGAAAAATAATTATTTGTAGAAACATAGTTTCCACTTTTCATTAGCTGAAACCAAAAAAATATTTGTCCAAATAAGAAAATGTAGCTTAAACATCCAACTATAAGTAAATTATTTTTAATTTTATCTAGATTATTTTTTTTTAAATCTTTCGTAATTTTATTAAAAAAATAAGCAACAGATAGTAAAACCAAAGTATTTAACCATAGCAAGTTTGGTTTTAATAAATAGCCAGTATCTTGCCCTATGGGAATACTATAAAGATATCCTGTAACTACCAGTGTAAATAAAGTGGTACTTGCTCCAAAGATTACTATAACTGCTGATGTTTGATTGGATATATCAAAAGTTTTACCTTCATGATGATTATCAGTAACCATCTGATCTTTATCCCAAGGTTTATCAGTCAGTGCGCCAAAAAGTTTCTTAAAAAATTTAGACATAATTGTAATGTGTTATATATAATTATTAAATCATGAAATTAAAGACTTCAATAACTATTCTAGGTGGCTGCTTAGCAATTTTCATATTTATTATGTTACCAATAGTACTTTCTATACAAGAAAAAAAAGAGGATAATGTCGCATCATACACAGGCTCATCATTTATACTAACTGATGTGAATAATAATCCAATAACAGAAAAATCATTCCAGAGTCCAGCGGCGGCTCTTTTTTTTGGATTCACTCACTGTCCCGATGTGTGTCCAATGACTTTAACTAAATTAAAAATTATTTCAGAACAATTAAAAAATGATCAAAATAAATTAAAAATTTTTTTTATTAGTATTGATCCTGAAAGAGATACTCCTGAATTAGTAAAAGACTATTTAGAATCTTTTGGAAAACAATTTATAGGCATTACTGGAAAGCCAGAAAAAATATTTAAACTTGCTAGATCTTGGGGAATACTCAAAGAAAAAATATTCACAGAAAATGGGGAATATACGCTTAATCATAGCTCTCCAATTATTTTATTAAAGGATGGGAAATATGTTGATACTATTAAACAACAAGACGACATCAAAAAATCTTTAAAGAAAATTAAAAAATTATTATAAATCTATTAAATAATTAATTATAGAAATTGCTGAAATCGCAGCTGTTTCTGCTCTTAAAATATTTGTATTAATTTTAAGTGCTTTAACTCCTTCAAAAGAAAGAATTTCTTCTCTTTCAAATTCCGAGAAATCGCCTTCCGGACCTATAATTAAACATATTGGTTTTTTTGATAATTTTTTTATATCTAAGTTTTTATTTTTAGAATTTAAGTCTGCAAATATCAAATCCACTTTACCTTTATAGTCAGATAGAAATTTTTTTAAATTTCTTGGTTTCTCTAACGTTGGTACGTTAATTCGATTTGATTGTTCCGTTGCTTCAATGATTATTTTTTGTAATCTTTCTTTATTAATTTTTCTAACAATAGTTCTGTCAAAAATAATAGGTAAAAATTTAGTTACACCCAGCTCAGTTGATTTTTGAATCATGAAATTAAAATAATTTGATTTAATTGGAGAAAAAGCTAGCCATATTTCCTGCATATTTTCTTTTTTTCTTAATTGTTTTGTAATATTGAATTTAACTATCCCCTTTGAAATTTCTTTTATTTCTGCCTCCCACTCCTCACTGCCATTAAATAAAGAAAAAACCTCATTAACTTTAATTCTCATTACTTTATTAACATAGTGAGATTGTGATTTATCTAGTTTGTCAGTTAAATTAATTGATAAACTTTTGGAAAAAAATAATCTAATATTACTCATATCTATTAAGTTAATTTATGAAAAATATTAAAGCAATAATTTTTGATGCATATGGGACTCTATTTGATGTCAATTCAGCAGCAAAAAAATGCAAAGATAAAATTGGTGATAAATGGGAAGGTTTTGCAAATTACTGGAGAACTACTCAATTAGAATACACTTGGTTAAGAAGCCTAATGAATAGACATAAAGACTTTTGGCAAGTTACAGAAGACAGTTTAGATAAATCTATAGAAGCGTTTAAAATAGATTACTCAATGAGAAATGAATTATTAGACCTTTATAAAATATTATCTACTTTTCCAGAAGTAAAAGAGGTTTTAAAAAACCTAAAAGAAAAAAATTATAAGCTAGCTATTCTCTCAAATGGAACTCCTGCCCTTCTTAATGAATTAGTTAAGAGTAATAATTTAGATAATATGTTTGATGATATTTTTTCAATAGAAGAAGTTGGGATTTATAAGCCCGATTCAAAAGTTTACGACATGCCAATTAAAAAATACCAAATACAAAAAGAAGAAGTTGCATTTTTAAGTGCAAATACTTGGGATGTATCTGGTGGTGGAAATTATGGTTACAGCTCTATTTGGATAAACAGAAATAATAATATTTTTGATAACCTTGATTACAAACCAAAAAACGTAGTGAAGAACCTAAAACAATTACTTGATATTGTTTAATCAAGTACCTATCTAATTATAAATAAATAACAAAAGGATAAAATGACTAAGGGACAAAGAGGCGGAGATGGACCAATTGCAATTGAAGTTGAAAAAGATAAATCCTATTATTGGTGTTCATGTGGAAAGAGTTCAAAGCAACCATTTTGCGATGCATCTCACAAAAATACAGAATTTAGCCCAGTTATATATAGGGCCGAAGAAACAAAAAAAATATTTTTTTGTACTTGCAAACAAACTAACAATCAGCCATTTTGTGATGGATCGCATTCAAAATAAATATGGTAAATATATTAGATTTAATAGGAAGAGTTTTTATTTCACTTATATTTTTATTAAGTGGATTTAGTAAAATAAGTAATTATGAAGGTACTGTCGGCTGGATGGAATCTTTGGGTATGCCTGGAATTTTTTTAATTCCAGCAATCATACTTGAGATAGTAGCGCCAATATTAATTATAGTTGGTTATAAAGTAAGAAACTCAGCAGCTTTATTAAGCTTATTTTGTATTGCTACAGCCGTTATCTTTCACAACGATTTTTCAAATCAAATGCAATTTATATCTTTTATGAAAAATATTGCTCTTGCAGGTGGTTTTTTATTCTTGGTAATTAATGGAGCAAAAGACTTTAGTTTAGATAAAAAATTAAGTTAATGAACAATATAGAAGTTGAAAAAATCATAAAACCATTGGCGACTTCAGATGGCGCTGGTGTAAAATTAAAAAGAAGTATTGGTACTCACCTTATTGATTACCACGATCCCTTTTTAATGTTAGATGAATTTGGATCGGAAAATAAAGACGACTATATTGGTGGATTTCCTCCTCATCCTCATAGAGGAATTGAAACAGTCACTTATATGTTAAATGGTGAATTTGAACATGAAGATAGCACTGGCGCAAAAGGAAGAATGTCTTCGGGTGATGTTCAGTGGATGAAAACTGGCGGTGGAATAATTCATTCTGAAATGCCAGCAATGTCAGAAGGTAAGCTTCACGGGTTCCAATTATGGGTAAATATGCCCGCAAAATACAAAATGAATAAACCTGAATATATCTACATCGATGCAGAGCAAATGCAAACTCATAAAGACAAAGAGAAAAAAATAAAGATAATTGCTGGAAAATTTAATGAGATTGAAGGACCTGTTAAAGGCCACAATGTTGAACCAGTATACTTTGATGTTGAGATAGAAAAAAATAAAGAATTTAATTTTGAACTTCCCCTAACTCACAATTCATTAATTTATTTAATTGAGGGAAAAATTAAGATAGGAGAAAAAGACCATAATCAAATTAAAGATTCTACTTTAATTATTTTAACAAAAGGTCAAAAATTAAAAGTTTCTAGTTTAACAAAGGCTAAATTTTTATTAATATCTGGTAAACCTATTGAAGAACCAATTGCTAGAGGTGGTCCATTTGTTATGAATACTAAAGAAGAAATATTAAAAGCTGTACAAGACTATCACAATGGTACATTTGTAAGATAATGAAAGCAATTAAAATTGAAAAATATGGTGGTCCTGAAGTACTAAAAATAAAAGAAATAACTTTAAGAAAACCAGTAAATGATGAAGTTTTAATTGAGCATGTTGCTATTGGCTTAAATTACATTGATACTTATCATAGAGCAGGGCTATATCCTCTTATACTGCCTTCATCACTTGGACTTGAAGCTTCAGGAATTATTAAAGAAATTGGACCTAATGTTTCAAATTTTTCTATTGGAGATAAAGTTGCATATTCTGCCGTACCTCTGGGAGCCTACTCCACACATAGAATTTATAAATCAAAAAATTTAGTTAAGGTTCCAGAAGAAATAGATTTAACTTTAGCAGCAACCTTAATGACTAAAGGTTTAACAACATTTTACTTACTACATAAAACTTACCCTGTTTCTTCAGGTGAAATTATTTTATTTCATGCGGCTGCAGGAGGTGTTGGCCAAATATTTTGCCAATGGGCAAAAAGTTTAGGTTGTAAAGTTATAGGAACTGTTGGATCTGATGAAAAAATTCAAATAGCAAAAAAAAATGGATGTGACGAAGTAATAAACT
>Ga0315339_1000459_pt1 | contig 51080 bp, 40 predicted proteins | sample ASW17metaG_FD_204514 | JGI IMG/M metagenome (GOLD analysis project Ga0315339, IMG submission 204514) | Ammonia-oxidizing marine archaeal communities from Pacific Ocean, United States - ASW #17 | ecosystem: Environmental > Aquatic > Marine > Oceanic | place: USA: California | collected 2016-12-05 | reverse complement strand
GCCGGTCGTCGCTGTAGATCCACAACAACCTGTGGAAGCTCCCGACCAGTCCGCTGACGTGACACCGGAGCACCCGATCATCCAGCCGCCGACGGTCGTTCCGCCCGCGCGGGAGGGACAAACACCTAATGCGCAGCCGGCCGTCGCTGTAGATCCACAACAACCTGTGGAAGCTCCCGACCAGTCCGCTGACGTGACACCGCCAGTAATCGTCGATAAGCCGGACACCGGCACCGGCGAACACTGACATCCAGATGAAACTCGCGATCGTGGTACAGCGCTACGGCATCAACCTGGGTGGTGGTTCGGAGTTGCACGCCCGTTATATCGCCGAGCTGTTATCTTCACGCTTTGAAGTCCGCGTGCTCACCACATGTGCCCGAGACTATCTCAGCTGGCGGAATGAGTTCTCTCCTGGCGTTGAAGAGATAAACGGCATTCCTGTCGAGCGGTTTCGCGTCTCTCGGGAGCGCAACGTTCACGACTTCGGCACGCGTTCACAGCGCGTGTTTGGTCGAAGACATACCCTCCAAGAGGAAATGGACTGGCTCACGAGCCAAGGACCTGTCAGCCCAGACCTGATCTCGCGACTGCGTCAGTCTGCCGACGAGTTTGACTTCGTCATCCTATTCGCGGTTCGCTACTATGAGGCATACCACGGCGCTCGAGCCGTTCCCGAGCGCGCCATCCTGGTTCCAACTGCTGAAAGGGAACCCTCAATCGGTCTAGCCATCTTTCAACCCATCTTCCGTGGCGTGCGCGCAATCATGTACAACTCCCCAGAGGAGCAGGCAACGATTCAAGCGGTCGCAGGTAATCAAGATGTTCCTGGAGTCGTGGTGGGAGTGGGATCTGCTATTCCGCCGAACGTCGACCCCGCACGCGCGCGACAGAAATTTAAACTGCTGCGTCCGTTCCTGGTCTATATCGGTCGCATCGATCCGAACAAAGGCTGCACCGAAATGTTCGACCTCTTTCAGCGATACGTAAACAGATTCGGACGCGATTTGGATCTGATCCTGATTGGTACTCAAGCACTCCCAATTCCGGATGACCCTCGAATCCGGCACCTAGGTTTCGTTTCCGACCAGGACAAATTCGACGTGCTGAGTGCAGCCGAAGCACTGATCATGCCTTCGTATTTCGAGAGCCTGTCTATGGTGATGCTTGAATCTTGGGCACTAGGCCGCCCGGTAGTCGCCAACGCCCTATGCGAGGTATTAGCTGGCCAGTGCCTTCGAAGTGGCGCAGGACTGTGTTACCGGAACGGGACTGAGTTCGCAGAAGCGCTTGATCGCATTCTCGACGACGATGTGTTCGCCAACGTACTCGGTCGCAAGGGTCGCGAGTATTTCAAGCGCCACTACAGCTGGCCGGTTATTGAACGTAAATATGTCGACATGTTCGACCGACTGACCTCTGAACCCAGGTCTAAGCAGATGGAACCATCTCCTGGGTGGTTTGCCAGACGTCGGACCACTGTTCCGGCGGCCACGGCGGTGCTAGCCAACCTGCCGTTTGGACCGGTACCAGCCTCTGAGACATCGCCTGGAGTGTCCCCGTGAAGTTCGCGTTTGTCACACCGCGCTACGGCGCCGACATTGCGGCAGGAGCTGAACATGCCTGCCGACTACTCGCCGAGAGAATTTGCCAACGGCACGAGGTCGACGTATTAACCACCTGTGCCCGCCACCCACTCACCTGGCGAAACGAATACTCTGAAACGTCCGACCGCGTGCGCGGAGTTCTCGTCCGACGATTCGCCGTCAATCAGATCCGAGACGACGACGCCTTTCAGAAGCTGTCCTCGCGAGTATTAGGCGAGCCCCACAATCGGGAAGACGCGGAAGAATGGGTCCGAACGCTTGGGCCCTCGTCACCGGGCCTCATAAACTTTCTCAGACGCCAGAAGCGCTCGTACGACGCGGTCGTGTTCTTCTCCTTGTACCACGCAACAACACTGCAGGGAATCGCCGCTGCGCCAGAACGCAGCGTGCTATTCCCGTACGTCAAACTTGACCCGGCGCTGCGCCTCAGTATTTGGAGTGAAGTGTTCGGAGCAGCCCGAGCAGTTGGCTATCTGTCAACCACCGAACGGGATTTAGTTCACCGCTATCTTCATCTCTTTCCCGTGACCGAAGACGTCGTGGGCTTCGGCATCGACGCACCTAACACCGAAACGTATCCCAGACATCAGCAGGATCCAGCAGATACTATCGCCGGCGATTATGGCGAGGGCGGCGATCCCCCAGACCCGTCGCTGACACCGGACTATCTCTCAGGCCGCGGTGTCCCCTTCCGGCGTCGTCATCGCCTCCACGATCCATTCGCGATCTATGGGGGGCGCGTGGAATCACACAACGGATGCGAGGAAATGCTCGAGTATTTCGACAGTGCCGTAACCGCCGGCAACACGGCCACTCTGGTACTCATGGGTGTCAAGCTCATGAAGGTCCCGGAGGCACCGTACATCCGCATGGCTGGCATCGCGTCAGATCGCGAGCGGCTGATAGCGTATGAAGCGGCGGAAGTCACGCTTGCACCGAATTCGGACGACATACTCGCCCAGCCAGTACTGGAAAGCCTCGCCGCTGGGACACCCGTCCTCGCGTCCGCCAGAAATGAATCAGCTGTCGAGTATTGCCGCCGCGCAAACGCTGGACTGTACTACGCGAATCGCGAAGAATTCGTTGAATCGCTCCGACTCATTCTGTCGGACCCGCAGTTACGGCAACGACTCGGCGAGAACGGCCGTCAGTACATTCGTCAGCAGCACCGGTGGGACGTTGTGACAGCTCGATTCGAGCGGCTGATCAAAAAATTGCCACGGCGGTAGGCCGGCGGACTAAACGCAGGAAATTAGCTACTCTCGCGGTAACTGCGACGCCGGAGGCGCCTGATGCCGCACTCCGGTTCGCCTTTCCACGCCGGACTCTGCCGCCCCGGTGCCTCCGTGGGGTTTTTTCCGCCGAGAGCTGATCCCGTAGCGCTTGATCATCTCGCTCAGCGTCGTCGGCTTGATGCGAAGCAAATCCGCCGCCCTTTTTTGGACACCACCCACTGTCTCAAGAGTCGACTCAATGAGTCGCTTCTCTACGTTGGTAATCACCTCTTTAAAGGAGAGTCCCTCTGGCGGCACGACGAACCTCGGAATATGAAACATTGGGGACGCCCGAATTTTTTCAGGAATCAAATCGGCATCGATCTTTGGTCCCGACGTCAACACCACGGCACGCTCGATGACATTCTCTAATTCTCGAACGTTTCCAGGCCAGTTGTAGTCCGTCAACAGATCCAACGCATCGCCCGTCAGTTCCAATCCGGATTTATCATTCTCGTCGCTGTATTTGGCTAAGAAGTGTTGTGCAAGAACGGGAATATCATCTTTCCGCTCCCTGAGCGGCGGAAGGTAGATACTGATAACGTGCAGACGGTAGTACAGATCCTCGCGGAACTGCCCGTCTTCCAACATTTTCTCTAGGTTGCAATTGGTGGCAGCAATGATCCGGACATCAACCTTGATGGTGTCCATGCCACCAAGCCGCATGAACTCTCGTTCCTGCATCACGCGCAGCAGCTTAGCCTGCGTCTCCAGCGCAATGTTGCCGATTTCGTCGAAGAAAATGCTCCCCTTGTCAGCAAGGTCGCACAGGCCCTTCTTCGGATGTACGGCGCCCGTAAACGCTCCCTTCACATGGCCAAACAACGTGGACTCGAGTAAGTCTGACGGTAAATTCCCTGAATTGACGGTCACAAAGGCCCGGTCCGACCGGGCTGAGTTAGAGTGCACAGCCCGCGCGACGAGTTCTTTCCCCGTCCCGCTCTCTCCAGTTATCAGAATAGTCGAACGACTCGGTGCTGCCTGGATGACCAAGTCGAACACTTGCTTCATCCTTCCGCTGCGGCCAATGATGCCTGAGAAATCGTGATGCTGTGCCTGAAGAGTCTGTCGCAAGGCGATGTTCTCCGCCTTCAGCAAGCGCCGCTCCACTGCGTTCCGAACGACCACGAGCACCTCGTCGTTCTTGAACGGTTTGTTGATGTAATCGAACGCACCGAGCTTCATGGCCGCGATGGCTGTCTCCACAGAGGCAAACGCGGTAACCATCAGTACAGGCAGCTCGTCGTCGATTTTTTTGAGCTGATCAAGTGTGCCGATCCCACCTACGCCCGGCATCATGACATCGACAATCGCCGCGTCAAACGGCGTGGATTTCGCGAGAGCGATTCCCTCTTCGCCTGATGCTGCTAGGTGCACCCTATAACCCTCGTGGGTGAGGAGGGTCTCTAAAATCTCGCGCATGATCTCTTCGTCGTCGATGACGAGGATCGATGCGTTACGCGATGTGGCCATCAATCACGAATGCGCCGCACGTGCAGACGAGTCGGCGGATACCGATGGAAAGTCCAGCAGAAACCGGGTGCCTCGACCAACGACACTCTCACAGTCGATCGATCCTTCGTGCTCACGGACAATGCCGTACGTAATCGATAGCCCCAGACCAGTGCCCTGGCCAATCGATTTGGTCGTAAAAAATGGATCGTAGATTCTGGCTAGATGCTCGCTTGGAATGCCGGAGCCGGTATCGGCCAGTTCCACTGTCACTCTGTCGACCGCGACCGACGTTATTACGGATACCCAGCCGCCCTTCGGCATGGCGTCCTTCGCGTTCAAGAATAGATTCAGAAACACCTGCTGTAGCTTGTGCTCCTCCCCGAGGACAACCACCGGATCCGCCCAAAGCTCGCGCCTGACTGAAATGCTTTGAACCCCGAGCTGATGCTCAAGCAGCGCCAACACCTCGTTAATAACTTTGTTGAGGTCGACAGACGTCAGATCTTTGCCTGCAGTGGACGGAGCTCTGGATAAATTCAGTAGGCTATTCACAATTTTTGCCGCTCTGAGCGTCTGGCGTTCGATTTTTTCCAAGAGTCGCGTTCGGGAATCTTCAGGATCCGCTCCCTCAAGCAACATCTGGGTGAAGCTTGAGATTCCCGTCAAAGGTGTGTTCACCTCGTGGGCGACACCGGCCGCGAGCAAACCTACCGAGGCCATCTTTTCCGAAATCTGCAGTTTTTCCTCAAGCTCAACCCGCCTCGTCACGTCTTCAAGAATGACAATTGTCCCAGCTGTTGTCGTTGACTTCTCGTCAGATGCTCGCAGCGGAACTACGGCGGCGTTCACAATCGCCGTCCCTCCGGTCTCCGCTCCGCGAATTGTGATCGGGATGCGCGAGAGGGTGGCCCCTTCCGGAGCATCGCGAAGTGCTGCAGCAATCGCCTCGGCTATAGAAGCCTCGAAAAGATCGCGAAGCCTTTGCCCCACAGCTTCAACGCGAGGGACGCCGTAGAACTGCTCCATCGCCCTGTTCCACCAGACGATACGGTCGTCAAGGTCCGTCACCATTAAACCGTCGTCCAACGACTCGAGGATGTTCTCGTTGAAGGCACGCACACGGTCGAGCTCGACCGCCTTGATGTGAAGCTGTCGGTACAACCTGGCATTCTCAAGGGCCGTGGCTATCTGCCCGGCGACGGCAGCCAACAGCGCAGTGTCTTCACTATTGAGTGACTCGCCGGTGTTCTTTCGGCCCACGGCCAGCAGCGCAATCGTGCGCTCAGCCGACACGCACGGAATGAAATGGTACAAGCCCTCGTCCCGCCAGAACTCCACATCCTCTGCTTCGAACCGGCTGGCAGCGATCGGGTCGTCGAGAGCCACCGTGTACCCAGCGCACAGCCGCGCTCCAATACTAGACGTCTTTGATAATCGGCGCGGAGGATGGTCAGCAAATCCGGAGGCACGAACTGATCCGAAGTGTGATGACGCGCCGTCCGTCAGCATCAACGCCATGCGATCTACTAGCAACGTTTCCGTAACGCGAGAGACGAGTCGCTCCGCAAGCCTATTCAGATCGAGGTCGCTGTTCAGATCCCGAGCGAACCCTACGAGGGCTCGACGATAGTCGTACCGATCACGATAAAAGGCTCGATCAAGAGTGTTTTGAATTGCCTGCTTCACCGGTGGCACCAACAACAGCGCAATCACCGTAAGGACAGCAGCAAGCACCCAGCTGCTTCCAGCATCTCCGATGGAAAAAGCTCGTTCGAAGCCCTGCAACAGACCAGCGTAAATCGCCGCGACCACCGCCAGGGCTGCCGAGTAACCCAGAGTGCGTTTAACAATTACCTCGACGTCCAAGAGTCGATATCGCACGATGGCCGACGCGTATGCCAACGGGATCAGGCTCAACGGAATAACTGAAAGCTGCATCGGCAACGACGGATTCACGCCCATCGCCCATGGCAACGCGTAGCCACAGACGAACGGCGTAGCCCCAAGCGCCGTTCCCCACGCGATCCAACGAAGTTGTCGACGAGCGGTACTCGAACGTACCTCGGCGAGCGCCCTGGTAAGGGTGAACAGACCCGCCACCAAACAGCCGACCAGATAGACGTACTCAAGTCGATCAAGCGTCGCTACGATGCCCAGGAAGCGGGGTGCGTTCGCTCCGCTTTTAGCAAGAGCAATTACACGCGCGGCACCGAGTATCAACACCGGAGCATAGATAAACGGAACCAGAACGCGGCCGGCGCCCTGCGTAGCCCACTGTTGACTGCGTTGCGGGAATACGAGCGTGAAATGCAAAAACAGGGCAGGAAGCAGCAAAATCGACAGCGCGTCGCCCCAGTAGAAGATCCAGTCGAGGCGGTCCAGGCGACCACTGAACGAGAATGTAAAGAGGCCAAAAAACGCCACTGACAGCCAAAAGAAATGGAGCGTCGCCGGGTCTCGAGGCCGGCGAAGCCGAACGCCCCCCCCCACCAACAGCGTGAATATACCTATGGACGCGAGCAGGAAATAGAAGGGCCGTGCACCGTTCGGGATCGGCGCAATCTGCAGATCGACAACCTCTCGCGCACCAAGCCTGAGAACGGTGTACCGCGCTGTCGCATCCGCTTCCGTCGCGTGTAACGCGTCAACCACATCAGCGACCGCCTGTATTGGCTGATCGTTAATCGCCAGTAGCACATCGCCTCGCACCAGACCCACCAACGCCGCAGGCGTGCCTTCCGCGATGTCTGCCGCTACTACCCCCTCGGCCCCCTGCACCCACAGCACACCGTCTTCCACCTCCTGGAAACCAGCCCGGGCCAAGATATTGGCGACACCGAGGCACAGCAACACTGCGACTACCACCACCGGTAGCCCTGGCCCGCTCAACTGGGCCCAGCGCGAGAGCGCACTGGTCAACGACGATAACTTTCTCGTTCTCACTGTGATTACGGGGCGCAAATTATACGAAACTTCAGCTAAAGAGCAAACTGCAGCAAACGCTATACCACTTCGTTGAGAGTTATTTCTCTCGTAAAATATTGATAATAAAGTATTTTACTGTCCCCGAAGAGCCGCACCAAGGCGTGTTAATCCAAATACCAGAAGTGGCTATTCAATTATGTGGATAGACTGAACCGCCGCGGCGTCCGCCAGGCCGTAATCTTTGTCTTGAATTGTGCGGGGCTCTTGCTTGCTTTAGAACCGAACGGCAACGCCTCCGACCATGCGTTTCGGAGATCGCACCACGAGTAGCTCGTCGTAAATCGAAGCATCAGCCGCTCCGTCGCTAAACATACTCCGCATAGCCATAAGCACTTCCCAGCGAGCTCCAGAGAAGTTGAGGAACGGCAATGACTGATTAACCCGAATGTCAAACCGCGCACCTTGCCGCCCAGGACCACTCTCAGCGAAACGCGAATTTATCTTGTAAACCATGAATACCCGAGTTTCGGTCAAGGGCAGCACGCCCTCAACTGACGCGGTTAGGTCGTGCACGCGTTCTATGTCACTCGGGACCGTCCCCGCGATAAGTGCTAGCACCTGGGCATCTGGGCTGCGCCTAGTCCAGCGCGCCCCAACGTTGGTGTATTCGATGGAGGCTCGATTCCCAGACTCGGTCGCGCGTCGCGCACTGACGCTCCAACCTGTCGCCTCAATATCGCCAGCTGAGGCCACGAAGTAGTGACCCGGGCGGCCCGCCGATGAGTCTGGTCCTGACCCAAAGAGTGTGACAACCTGGTTGTCAACCGTCTGCCGAAACAACCGGACCGCCGCCACTGCTTGGCCCCACTCCCGTTCAGCCGCAAACTCGACATGCCTGACTCGCTCAGCAGTGAAGCCTTGGCCCGACGCAATGGGCGAGAACGTCCGTTCCGGCACCACCCAAGGGCCCGTCGATTGCGGAACAAACTCTGCAGCGCCCGGAGCCGTCGCCAGACGCGAAGCCGTCGCACGGATTTTAAAGCTATCACCCTCGAAAGGCGTCAGGGTCATGCTCGCACTCGGGCTAAGAAGCCCAGCCTGATCCAAATAGTCATAACGCCCGTATTTCGCGCCGTAGCGAACCGAAACCCTTGGGTTAATCGTCCAGTCGTCATAGACGCGAATGACGCCAACACTCCGGCCGGGATCAGCAACCAGCGGCAGTGCCTCAAGGTTGCCACCCTGGTACCGTTGCGTGGCGTATGACAAGCCGGCCTCATAGCTGTGCGCGCCTGGCGCATGTCGATACGAACCAGCCAGGACCCAAGACGACAGATCCCCCTGCATCAGTGCCGCGCGCATGGCCCAATGACCCTCACCGGTGGGCGCTTCAAGAGAGACAAAGGCTACACCCATTGGCTGCATCGACAGCAAATCCTGTGGCTGATCGAATGATGTGCCTGTCAACAAATCGACCTGACCGGTCACCGGCACATCGGAAAACAGCGACGCCGCTAACCGTGCGGGTGAGCCAACGACACGGCCGAAACCGCCGAAGGCGTCCCCCAGAAAGGAATCGCCATCATCCTTGGCGACAACCACTCCAGTATCAACATTCTTAAGAATGCTCCGCTTCAGATGGCGAAGCCGCCAGGCGACCTCTCCATGATCATGGTCATCCTCGGCATCATCCACCACCGGAGCTGGGACCGTTGGGCCTATTCCCGCGGAGAGCACCCGCGGCTCGTCGTCGGTGGACCGGCGTGTCAACACCACTGTCGACATCGTGTCGGATGAGCGATTGACTTGGACGAGCATTGGCCGTGCGGCCAGATGGTCTTGGAGGTGCGCGCGCACGAGATACGGTCCGTACGAAATATCGCGGAAGGCGAACCGGCCTTGACTGTCGGACACAGCGAAAACGGCAGTGGCGCCGAGCGCAGACACCACTACGCCGGCTAGCGGCTCGCCGCGATCATCTTCGACAACTCCCAGCAACTCTGCACGAGCGGGCGCCGACATCTGCACAGCAGCTTTCCGAACCTTGGCCTCGGACTGCTGCCGGTCCTGAGCCAGCGTCGGAATGACAGAGCCCGCCACGCAGAGCACCACGAGCGGCGAAAGCGAGGTGAGATGACGGTTCATGAAGATAGGCTTCTCCTAGTGGGGATCAGGCCTCGACGGTGAAATTCGCGTTGGTTGTTAACGTTTCACCAGAAATTGTATCGGTCAGCTTGATCTCAAGCCGATAAGTGCCTTCCGGAAAACTCCCGAGCGGCACAAACAGCATACCCGGCAACTGGTCCGTAGTCACATCAAATTGCGGCGGTAGGGTTGATGCATTCAGCGTCTGGGGTGGAGTCTTGTTGAAATACACCTCGCCGCCGTCAGCTATCTGCCGATGAAAACTGTACTCAATCGTTACATCCGGCTTGTTGTCGTTTTGCCCGGTTCCATAAATCCAGAACAGCATCTGCAGCTCGCCGGCCTTACTCAACCTTGACTCGGCCGCTACCGTCACATCCATCTGACCGAAGGTGTACGGATTTTCTGCCTGCTCGTCTTCGCTCAAAGGGGCAGCCAACGGGGCGATTTCGCCGATTAACACGGAACTCATGCTTAAGTTGGCTTCGAAGTCAGGCACCGTGATGTCACGCCGCAGGAGTCCGGCGATGAGCGGCAACTGGTCGTCCTCGACTTCCGCCGGAGCCCGTTGCTTGATCGCCACAAACACTTCGTACTCACCTGGCGCGAGCGCCATTGCACGCGAGATCCTGTCCTCCTGTACGACGTCCAGAAAATTAATGTCGTCCCATGGGTACTCGACGGTCTCCGGAGACTCAGCAGTTTCTGCGTCAGGCACAGGAACCACATCCTTGCTGACCGCCCGTACATACAGTGTCGCGCCCTGGGTAAGCTGCGATGCGTCTACCGCGAGACTGAACGGGATATACGTCATCCCTTCGGCGCCCTTCATGAAGTGATTGCCTTCCCACTGAAGACTGATACCGGTCGGCGTCGGCTCCGTCCCCGCAGCCACGGCCTCAACCGCCCCAAGAAGCGCCTGCGTGTCGCGCTGCTGCCGCTCCTCATCGCTCTGCTGCGCGACAAGGGCCGGCGCACTCACAACTGCGGCCACCGTGACGGCAACCGTTAAAACGCTACGCATATGCATCATGCCTCTCTAAGTCGAGGACCCCCCCCCAGGCGGCGGATCATAAAATAAAACTGATGAAACCGGCTGATCATATGGCGTGAACCAGAATCAAGTCAAACCACGAAAACAGACCCGACCCCCCAGCCTACGATCCCCGAACCGCGCTGAAGAGAATGCTATCATTTGAATCTTTGAGGCATGCACGTTTCGGCTCGACCGACAGAGCGGGCTCGTCGGAAGCAGAGCATCATTTTCCCCTCGTGAACCTATGAATATCACGCGTGTTCACGGCCGCGAAATCCTCGATTCGCGTGGCAATCCCACCGTCGAAGTCGACCTTTGGGCCGACAGCGTTTTCGGACGAGCCGCGGTGCCGTCCGGAGCATCAACCGGCAAACGCGAGGCGCTGGAACTCCGCGATGGCGATCGCCACCGCTACCTTGGCAAAGGGGTCCGGATAGCCGTCGCGCATATCAACGGAGAGATCGCCGATGCCCTGCGAGGCCACCCCCTTGACCAGCGCTTGGTTGACAGGAGGATGCTGGAGCTTGACGGAACGCCGACCAAGAGCCGCCTCGGAGCGAACGCCTTGCTCGGTGTGTCGATGGCAGCAGCCAGAGCTGGGGCAGCCGCTGCACAAGAACCCCTGTACGCTCATTTGGCCCGCTTGAGCGGCAGAACTTCAGCGAAGCCGCCGTGCCTGCTGCCGACGCCAATGATGAATATCCTCAATGGCGGAGCACACGCCGACAATAGTGTTGATCTGCAGGAGTTCATGGTGATGCCCCTCGGCTTACCAACTTTCGCGGAGGCGCTGCGGGCGGGCACAGAAACTTTTCACGCGCTTCGCGCAATTCTAAAACGCACTGGGTACTCTACCAGCGTTGGCGACGAAGGCGGCTTCGCGCCAAACCTCAGGTCAAACGTCGAAGCGCTCGACGTTGTCCTGGAAGCCATCAACCAAGCCGGCCTGCGAGCCGGCCACGACGTCTTCCTAGCCCTCGACGTCGCCGCCAGCGAACTCTGGGAGGACGGTCGGTACGTCTTTCGGAAATCAGGCGAGGCCGCCCGTTCTCCCGCACAGATGGTTGAGCTGTACGCCGACTGGGTCCGCCAATATCCGATCCTCTCGATCGAAGACGGTGTCGCCGAAAATGACTGGGACGGATGGGCTGCACTCACGCGCGCCCTCGGGGATCGCGTGCAGCTGGTCGGAGACGATGTTTTTGCAACAAATGCCGAGACTCTTCGCAAAGGAATAGCCAAGGGCGCAGCGAACGCACTGCTTGTTAAGCTGAATCAGATCGGCACAGTCTCGGAAACCCTTGATGCCATTGATATCGCTCGAGAAGCCGGATACGCAACGATCATTTCCCACCGCTCCGGAGAAACAGAGGACAGCACAATCGCCGACCTCTCGGTCGGTACGTCGGCTGGGCAAATCAAGACCGGATCTGCCAGCCGCAGCGACCGAACCGCTAAATACAACCAGCTACTCCGCATCGAGGAGGAGCTCGGTTCCGCCGCCACGTATGCCGGACGAAGCGCGATCCCGCAGCTCGCGGCCGCGCCGAACTGAACATGTTCCGCCTTGTACTCCTTCGCCACGGTCAAAGCGTGTGGAATCGCGAAAATCGATTCACGGGTTGGGCTGACGTCGATCTGAGCGATGACGGCCGCGGGGAGGCAAAGCAAGCCGGCCAGCAATTATTGGAAGGGCATTACGAGTTCGACGTCGCCCACACATCGCTTCTGCAACGCGCCATTCGAACACTGTGGATCGCACTCGAGGAGATGAATTTGATGTGGGTCCCCGTCCACCGGACCTGGCGGCTGAACGAACGGCACTATGGCGCCCTGCAAGGACTCAACAAAGCAAAAACCGCATCGCAACATGGCGAAGCGCAGGTCAAAATCTGGCGGCGCAGCTACGATATTTCTCCGCCGCCACTTGCGGCCGATGATCCGCGGCATCCCTCACGGGATCGTCGCTACGACGGCCTCGCGCCCGCCGAACTACCACTCGCGGAATCGCTCAAAGATACGGTCGCGCGATTTCTTCCGTACTGGAACGAGACAATTGCAACAGAGATTCGCTCGGGCAAGAACGTGCTAATCGCTGCGCACGGCAATAGCCTCCGTGCCTTGGTAAAGCACCTGGACCACATCTCCGATCAGGAGATCGTCAACCTGAACATCCCGACAGGCATACCCCTTGTGTACCACCTGAACGATGATCTGGAACCACTGGAGAAGTTCTATTTGGGTGATTCAGACGCCGTAAAAAAAGCAACCGAGGCCGTCGCCAATCAGGGAAACGCCAAATAAGAGAGCGTTGCACACGCGCTGGCATCCCGAGCCAGGATCTGAGCACTCCATGCGAGACCCAACGAAACCACGAAACTTACTCGACCGCCTCCTTGGCCTCGTGCGCACCGATCCGTAGTGAGCGAAGAAACCGTCGGTCGTTGGCAGTCAAGTCGAACGTTCGCCCAGCTGGCAACAAACGAGCTTGCGGCGCCATCTTCGTGACCGAGCTTTCAGTGGTTAGATCGACAAACCCAACGACAGCTTCGAGGGTTACCAGCATATCGAAGCCGGCTTCCCGCACCTTCGCACGGCATGACTTCACTCGAGAGCTGTCAGCTATGGCAGCAGCGATCGCGTCAGCCAGTTCTTTTGCATACTGATTCACGGCGTCATCCATTATTCCTGCTCCTCTTCATCCCACCGCTGGCATGCGGGGGCGTCTCCCGATCCGAGACTTCAAGATCGGGGAGATCGGAAGGGATCGGGCGCCAAAGGTTTCATTCACAGGGGTTTAGCCCTTAGGAAGACTGGTCGCATTGTAGAATCCTCGTCGGTAGAGTGTCAACAAAATCGACGGAATCCGACTTGCTCAGGTCCTCGCGATCACGGATTTGGACGGCCCTAACGAAGTAAGATCTCGGCGCTGATGCCCACACGCACAGAAACGCGTAACTTCACGGTCCCAAAAGACCTCGTAGACTTCAACGTTGCGCACGATATCAGCCCTCCGGGTGCTTGGCCCTTCACCAGAGGCGTCAGGCCTGACATGTACCGCGGGCGCGCATGGTCCATGCGCCAGTACTCGGGATTCGCCACCGCCACCGAGTCAAACCAACGCTTCCACTACTTGCTCGCGCAAGGCGTAACCGGCTTGAGCGTCGCATTCGACCTCCCCACTCAAATCGGCTACGACTCTGACAGTGCCCTGGCGGCGGGCGAGGTCGGCCGCGTCGGTGTCGCGATCGATTCGATCGAGGACATGGCAGTACTGTTCGACGAGATCCCTATGGAGCGTGTGTCGACCTCAATGACGATCAATGCCACAGCGATCATTCTGCTCGCCTTCTACGCTGCAGTGGCAAAGCGACAAGGTGCCCCCTTGTCGAGCCTCTCGGGCACTCTTCAGAACGACGTCTTGAAGGAGTACGTGGCGCGTGGTACGCACATCTATCCGCCCCGCTCCTCTTTGCGCCTCGTCACCGACCTCATGGCATTCTGCACGGCTGAAATGCCGCAATGGAATTCGATTTCGATCAGTGGCTACCATATCCGCGAGGCGGGCGCGACTGCAGTCCAAGAAGTCGCCTTTACGCTGGCTCATGCCTGTACCTATGTGAAAGCTGCAGTCGACGCTGGCCTCGACGTCAACAAGGTAGGCCAGCGAATCTCGTTTTTCTTTAACGCCCACAACAATTTTCTCGAAGAGATTGCGAAGTTTCGCGCCGCGCGCCGAATGTGGGCGCGCATCATGCGCGATACCTTCGGAGCGACCGAACCGCGGGCGCAGCAGCTCCGATTCCACACGCAAACAGCGGGGAGCACGCTGACGGCACAGCAACCCAACAACAACATCGTACGCGTGGGATTGCAGGCGCTGGCGGCTGTTCTGGGCGGCACCCAGTCGCTGCACTGCAACGGTCGTGATGAAGCGCTCGCGCTGCCGACTGAGGAGAGTGCCATGATCGCCCTCCGCACTCAACAAATCCTGCTTCACGAGAGCGGTGTCGCGAACACTGCGGACCCACTCGCCGGCGCGTACGCCATCGAGTCACTGACCAATCGGATCGAAACGGAGGCGACGGCCATACTTGCGCGAATCGATGAAGCTGGCGGCGCTCTCGCCGCAATCGAAACAGGCTACATCCAGCAGCAGATCCAGGATGCCGCGTACCAAGCGCAGCAGGCTGTCGACAACGGAGAAACCGTGGTTGTGGGTGTCAATCGATTCGTCCGGGAGGATGACAACGGAACCGCCAGCGGCGGCACCTTCCGCTTGGATCCGGAACTGGAAGACCAGCAAATCAAGCGGGTACGAACCGTACGAGCCGAACGAAGCCAAGCCGCGTGGCGCAAGGCACTCACCCGCGTCGGCCAAGCCGCGCAGGACGGTTCAAACCTCGTGCCTCCCATCATCGCCGCAGTGGAAGCCCGCGCCACCCTCGGTGAGATTGCCGACGCCCTTCGGGTCGTCTTCGGAGAGTATGAGGGTATCTCCGCATCGTAATGAGTGATCCGCTCCTCGACGTCCAGGATCTACGGGTAGTGTTCGCGGGTGCAGACTGCGACATCACCGCGGTGGATAGTGTGAGCTTTCAGATCGCACCCGGCGAAACCCTCGGTCTCGTCGGCGAGTCTGGTAGCGGTAAATCAGTAACGGCACTCTCGATTCTCAGACTGATTCAGGCGCCTGGTCGAGTTGCCAGTGGCCGTGTCATATTCGACGGACGTGACTTGCTCCCACTATCCGAACGCGACATGCGGCAGATCCGCGGCGCTCGTATATCACTCATCTTTCAAGAGCCGCTGACCGCGCTCAATCCCGTGATGCGTATCGGCGATCAGGTCGCTGAAGCGTCGATGGTCCACGGCCGGGCCTGGACAGAAAAACAGACTGTCGAACTTCTGCGAGCCGTGCACCTCTCGGATGCCGAGCGCCGTGCCCGTGACTATCCTCATCAACTTTCCGGCGGAATGCGCCAGAGAGTCCTTATCGCCATCGCGCTGGCTTGCCATCCTGCGCTGCTCATCGCGGACGAGCCAACAACGGCACTCGACGTGACCATACAGGCTCAGATCCTAGATTTACTGCGCGAACTGCGCGCGCGGTACAACCTTGCAGTGCTCCTAATCACACACGACTTCGGCGTAGTCGCAGAAATGGCAGATCGGGTCGCTGTCATGCGACAGGGAGTGCTTGTGGAACAAGGACCCGTCCGACAGATTCTTCGCGTACCAGCACACGACTACACGAAAAGCCTCCTCAACACGATCCCTGGGGCCGGCGTATCACCGGCAGCACGATGAGCCAGACACCTGGGTCCACACGCCACGGATACCAGTCTCCACCCCTACTCGATGTGCGCCACCTCGCCAAACACTTCGTCCGCCACGACGGAGCTTTACGCGCGCCTTCCGTGGTTAAAGCGGTGGACGACGTGACGTTTACGATCCAGGAAGGTGAAACGTTCGGCCTCGTCGGGGAGTCTGGCAGCGGAAAGACCACGCTGGGACGGTGCATCCTGCGGCTGATCGAACCGACGTCTGGTGATGTGCTCTTTCGTGGCCAGCAAGTCCTGGAATTCTCGCGGCCACGCATGCGCCGAGCGCGACGCGATATGCAAATTGTCTTCCAGGATCCGTATTCGTCATTGAATCCGCGAATGCGGGCCGGGGATATCGTTGAAGAGCCGTTGCTCATCCACCAGCTCGGATCGAAAGCTGAGCGACGAAGACGCGTCGCAGAGCTCTTCGATCTCGTCAATCTCGACTCGGACCATCTGACACGCTACCCGCATGAATTCAGCGGGGGACAGCGCCAGCGAATCGGCATCGCTCGCGCACTCTCGCTCAATCCCGCCCTGATCATCGCGGACGAGCCTGTATCAGCGCTGGACGTCTCCGTGCAGGCTCAAGTCGTCAGGCTCCTGCAAGAGCTTCAGACGCAACTAAAACTCACCTACCTTGTTATTGCACACGACTTACGGCTAGTGAAACACATCTGCAGCCGCGTGGCGGTGATGTACCTCGGAAAGATCATCGAAATAGCCGATGTGCAGTCGCTATTCTCCGATCCTGCGCATCCGTACACCCGCGCGTTGCTCAGCGCGGTGCCGATGCTGGATCCGGATGCAACTCGGCAGCGAATTCCGTTGAACGCTTCTGCGTTCGATCGGGATGCACCACTCAGAGAGGTGGGTTCAACACACTGGGCAGCCGTGTAAAACGACCAGAGATCCTCCGTGCCGTGTCTCCGGCCCGGAAACGGCATCACGCGGTAAGCCTGACGTCCCGGCCAACGATCTACCTGATGCTCTCCCGTCCGCTGCCCACGGCTCCAGTGCCCCCGCCGGCCGTGTCTCGGCCATCGGTCGCGAGGTCGGCTCTCGAGTCCTCCGCGGTCTTGTGCGGCGTCACCTTATCGGGATCGACGCGGACCATCAGGTACGTGATGTGGTCGTCGATCCGCGTGAACTGGTGTCCGGTGCCGGCGGGAATGATCACCACATCTCCGGGTCCGATCTCATACGTTTCACCGTTACGGATCGCCGTGGCGTCGTTGCCCGGACCGTTCAACATCCTGACAGTCGTCTGTGTTGACGGTCGCCGCTTTTTACCAATGAGGTCCGGTCCGAGCACAAGCGTCGCACCACCCGAGATAACGTGGTACACCTCGCTGACCAAATCATGCTCCGCCACGTTGGCCCCGGGGTCATTTCGCGATCCACGGTGAACGACAGCAACAGCAACATTGGCCTTTCCGATGTCTACTTGTCGAATTTGCTGGTCGGTAAGCTGGTTGGCTCTCGCCCGCGTTACGTAGGCTTCGACCTCGGTGTTTGGAACGTAGTCTGCCGGGCACATGTTGCAGCTCGGCTGAATATCCGGCTCCTGTGCGTAGAGCAGGGAAGGGATTAGCAACACGACAACCCAGCCAAGGCCGCCGATGAGTGCGACCGCCGCACGTTGACTGATAGTGAAGTTCATGGTCGCTCCTTTGCAGATTGATCAGGGGAGAGGACGGCCAGTCAGTTCGTCGTCACCAGCCGCCACAGTTCCCTTATGAGGTATCGAACGTTTTTTTTGCCGCTCATCGCAGGGTGCTTCACCCCGTTTCGTGGTAACGCAGAATAAAGGAAAGTGCGCCTAAATGCTCCGCGCGCGAAATGATAGGTCCAAAGCACTATAGCGAAGTCGAAAGTAGTTCTTTGAGTCTATAGTCCAATCACTATGCCTTTTGAACTAGTGAAACCCAACGGATGGCAGCGGCTGTGGGTGGTCCTTACGTGCATCTGGGTTGCGTTCTGGCTTGTCGGTGGCATTTTTTATCCCTCTGCAAACATCCGTGCGGTCATAGCCTTCGCAGTGATCCCACCTGTATTTCTCTATGCCGCCGGTCTGGCCGTCGCACGGACATGGCGCATGTTTCAACAATTCAGGACTTAGCGACGGAACCGTCTACCGGAAAGACACCACCCGCGACTGTGCTCCGCCTCGTTTCAATCCACACGCCCACGGTGGGGCACGACCGAGCACCCACAGAAGAGGAGGGGATTCCGCTACAACCCTGCAACCGTCCCAACGGAGGGATCAAGCACGTGTCACGCTGTAACCCACGCGTGACCCCAAACCTACAAACAAGCTCCTCTGTGGGAGAAACCGTCGTTTCTGCTCAAAAACAACGGGATTGCCGGGTCGGACTCAGGCCTGGTCTTCGCGCACGTACTGGTTGAACCACTCGATGGTGCGCGTCCATGCCTCCTCCGCCGCTACTTTGTTGTAGCGTGCCGGCGTTGCATCGTTGAAGAAACCGTGAACCGAATCCGGGTAGATGTGGCCTTCGTACGGGGCACCGTTAGCCTGCAGTGCTGCCTCGTATTCGGGATAAGCCTCTACGAGTCGAGTGTCGCGGGCGCCGTGATGGATGAGCATGGCCGCGCTGATCTTCGGCACGTTTTCCACCGGTGGTGCTCCGCCGTAAAACGGGGCCGCAGCCGCCAGATCCGCTCCTAACAGCACGGCCAGGTTGTTGGACATGCCGCCGCCGAAACAGAAGCCAGTTGAGCCAATTCGGCCGTTGCAATCCGAACGGGCTTTCAGCCATCGCGCCGCGGCGACGAAGTCCGCGGCCATCCTGCCGCGATCAATCTGCCCGAACAACTGACCGCCTCTGTAGTCGTCGCTTGGATAACCACCGACCGAAGTCAGCGCGTCCGGAGCAAACGCCATGAAATTCGCCAACGCGAAACGCCGGGCTACATCTTCGGTATGCGGATTCAACCCCCGGTTCTCGTGAATGACGAGCACGCCGGGCAATTGCTCTGGTGTCTCGCTTCGTGAATCGGCGCTGAACGGCCGAACAAGATAGCCCCGGATGAACCCGTTTCCGTCAGGGGAGGGCACTGTTTCATAGCTGGCCCTGATACGATCGTCATCCCTGCGCACCTGCTGCCCCAACGCGTAGTTCGGCATCAACGCTTCGACAATCGCGGTCACCGTGAGACCACCGACCGCGAAACGGCTCACGCCGCCGAAGAAATCACGACGACTGACCTCACCGTGAATGTAACGTGTGTACAGGTCCACCGCTTCCGCCGGAATTTTTGTTTTCGTTGCTTCCATTGAGTTCCCCTTCCTTCGGATCTGGCGAGTCGCCTGGCAACACTAGCGGAAGCGTCCGTCCGTGGCGAAGCGACATGACTCACGCACAGCCGCCGACGAGAGCACAATGACGCCTCAGGCTGCACCGAGGCTACGCATGATCGCCGCAGAGTCTATCGGAAAGGGGGTAATCATGGCGAATCGAGCCTCGATCCCGGGTGGGGGGGGGGGCGTGTCACCGCGTGACCCCCGTGCGACGGCGGTCTATGACACATACAACTACGACCGTGAGAAGCGCAATGCATTGGAAGCGTGGGGCCGACACCTCGACGCCCTGCTCACGGGTCAACGGCAAGACAAGGTGGTGAGCTTCTCTGGGAAACGCCCCCGCTCGACATAGTCCTTGCGCTGTTAGTGCGTTTCATTAGACTGCGGTCGGAGGATGCGGAGGCGATGACCAAGTGGGATGAGCTCACGGACGAGGACAAAGCCAGGCTACGGGAAGTGGCTGCGGAGCAAAGGGCTGATGCGGCGCCGCGAGAAGCCGAGTTAGTGGCTGCGGAGGAAAGGGCTGCCGGTGCCATAGCGGATAAAGAGGCATGGGAGAAATTACCGCTCTCCTTGTGGCTGCTTTGGACGGCCGTCTGGATGCTCATAGTAGGAGTCCTCCTGGGGGGTGCTTACCTCCTCTACCTTTGGATGCAATAACCGTAGACATCTGCCTCGCCAACCAATATCGCCCCGGCACGACCTAGTCCTTCCGCTGTCTACGCGTTTCGCTAGACTGCACCCAGACCCGTCCATGCCGGTGACCGCTGAGGGAGACACATGATGACCAGACGAATAACCGCTGTATGTGTAGTATTGGCGCTACTCGGGGCGGTGCCGGCGACAACGAAAGGCGGAAGGCGCTGGAGGCGTGGGGACGGCACCTGAAAGATCTGTAGAATTTGGGCTTAAGCGGCCATCGCTCACCCGACATTCCATCGGCTGGGAGCAGCAAGGGAGCAAGAAGATGCCAGTACGACCATGCCCTACGGAACGACGATTGAGAAGCGGTCTCATCGCCTTGACGTTCGCGGCTGCATTTCTAGGGTGGATTCAGCCGGCCATAGCACACCATTCCTTTGCTGCTCTGCTGACGGAGGACGGTGAGGACGTCATCGAGATTTACGACGGCGCCGTCGAGATCTACAGGCTGATCAACCCCCACTCCGCGTTGATCGTCAACGTCGTCAACGACGACGGTGAGGTCGAAGACTGGCTGATCGAGCTGACCGGGTCGGCGGCCCTGTCTCGAGAGGGCTGGACGAGGGAGACAGTGAGCGCCGGCGACAAGGTAGCCATTGCGATTCTCAGGTCCAGCACCCCTAGGCGAGGGCGACTGCGAGCCCTGCTGGTGCATGGGAGCGGGGGTGAGGACTCACGATTGCTCGTTGCATACGGCATTCGGGGCGATACCCCCATCATGCGCCGCCTGCAGGAGCGCCTCCCGCTCTGCGGGGACATAGACGGAAACCGTGACAGGAGCCAGTGCTTTGCTGCGGACGCCCAGGCATTGCAAGCGCTCGAGGCGGAGTTCCCAGGCAAGATGGGATATGTCATGCCATGAGGCGAGCAAGAGAAATGGAGAGCGGAATGAGAGCACTGGTTTATCTTGCGGTAGCCGTTGGTATGGTCGGTCACGTCGCAGTGGGGGCCCAGGCGCCCACCACACAAATCGCCGGGTTCGAGGTGGATTTCTCCGGCACCTACGTGGGTTCGCGTAATCCCAGTGTCACCGAACCCGACGGCTATCCGTTCACCGCGGAAGGGGAACGGGCACACAACGCCTACGACCCGCTCGTCCAGAACTACAGTCAACTTGACGATTGTGCGGAAGAGAGGGTGCCCACCGTCCTCTGGTCCGGCAATGTGTCCAACATGCAAGTTGTTCAGGAGGGCGCAACGATCGAGCTGCGCTATGAACAGGGTGGTGCAGTCCGTACGATTCACTTGGATGGGGCGGCGCCGGCAGCGGACCAAGCCCACACCGGGCTCGGCTATTCGGTGGGACGTTGGGAGGGGGAGGCGCTGACCATTGAGACCACGCATCTGACGGGCGGGGCCTTGTTCAAGCCCAGGGGCTATCCGCTGAGCCGGCAGACCCGCATCACGGAGCGTTACACGCGCGACGCTGACAATGACCTACACATGGAACTCTTGGTCGACGACCCGGTGAACTATACGGAGTCGCTGACGTTCGGACGGGAGTGGATTTGGTCGCCGGATGAGCAGGTTCTCCCATATGACTGCGTCAGCCTGGGGTCCCGGGATAGCGAACCCGACATCGATGAGTTGAGGCAAATATTAAATCAACTGGAGCCTCGTTAGCGGCACTGTCAAGTTGACGATGTCGGTGACGCCCCCGTGCAATATTGTCCCCGCGCTTTCTACTAGACTCCAGCCAGCGCCTGTCTGAAAGGGCCTGCCTCGCTGTTACCTATGCGTTACCTAGTCCGCGTACCCGGTCAGCTCTCGGTGAGAAACCTGCCTATTTACTGAGTAAAACCGCCTGTTGGAGTTTTATTGACGTCTGACTCCACCTGACCATCCTTAAGCTGTAGAACGCGGTGCGCAAAGGCAGCAACCTGCGCCTCGTGAGTAACGAGCACAATCGTGTTCCCGGCCTGATGAAGGCGCGCGAGTAGCGCCATGATCTCCGCACCTGTTTTCGAATCGAGATTGCCAGTGGGTTCGTCGGCCAGGAGTAGAGACGGATTGTTAACGAGTGCGCGCGCTAGCGCGACGCGCTGGCGCTGCCCACCCGACAACTCATTCGGCCGGTGATTCATGCGCGTCAGGAGATCAACCTCCTCCAGCGCCGTCCTCGCACGGGCCTCACGATCCTTCGAGCCCACGCCCGCGTACACGAGAGGAAGCTCTACATTGTGTAACGCGGAGGCACGCGGAAGCAGGTTGAACGTCTGGAAGACGAATCCGATCTCTTCATTTCGAATCCGCGCTAGCTCGTTGTCGTTCATGTCGCTGACGCGCCTGCCGTTCAACAGGTAACTGCCCCTAGTAGGAGAGTCCAGGCAGCCAATAAGATTCATAAGCGTCGATTTACCTGAGCCGGAAGGGCCCATAATGGCGACGTATTCACCACGTTCAATATCGACGGACACGCCGCTCAAAGCATGGACCTCTTCGGTACCCATCGTGTACGTCTTCCACAGGTCGTTAGTCTCGATGAGAGGCATGGAGAGGCCACCGGTCGATTAGCAGATTGGCCGTCTGGACTCGAGCCAACGCCGGAGCCAGGCTGATCGACGCGCGCAGCGGTGGCCCACCGTCGACAGGGCGAATCTAATCGTAGTACTCCCGGCCAAGGTGCGTGATCAGTTCTTCACCCTGCATAAACCTGAGCGTGTTCTTCAGTTTCATCAGCTGAATGAAAAGATCGTGCTCTGGATACACGTTTGGCGAGTGCATCGGCGCCTTGAAATAAAAGGACAGCCATTCCTGGATGCCCGACATGCCGGCACGTTTCGCCAAATCCAGGAACAACGCGGAATCAAGCACAATGGGCGCGGCCAAAATACTATCCCGGCAAAGGAAATTGATCTTGAGTTGCATCGGATAACCGAGCCACCCGACCAAGTCAATATTGTCCCACCCTTCCTTGTTGTCACCACGGGGCGGGTAGTAGTTGATGCGAACAACGTGACACAGGTCCTTGTATAGCTCCGGGTAGAGCTGTGGCTGAAAAATGTAGTCGAGTGCTGACTTCTTGCTCTCTTCCTTGGTCTTGAAGGACTCAGGATCGTCCAGCACTTCGCCATCACGGTTACCAAGGATGTTTGTGGAATACCAGCCCTTCACGCCAAGCAAACGAGCCTTCAGGCCCGGCGCGATAATCGTCTTGATCAGCGTTTGCCCGGTCTTCATGTCGTTACCGGCGACAGGCGCCGATGTGCGAGCGGCCAACTCCAACATCGCCGGGATGTCGGCGGTAAGGTTCGGTGCTGCGTTCGCAAATGGCACCCCCTCGCGAATCGCAGCGTACGCGTACACCATGCTCGACGGGATTGCGTCATCGTTTTCTTCAAGTGCCTTTTCGAAGGACGCGACGGTCGCATGAGCGGCCGTTTCTTTCATGAAGACTTCGGTGCTACCACACCAGACCATCACCAGACGCTCGCAGCCATGCCGTTCCTTGAAGTCCCGGATGTCCGCCGTGACCTGATCGGCGAGATCACGTTTTGTCTTACCCTTCTTGACGTTTGGGCCACTAAGTCGCTTGACGTATCGCTGGTCGAATACTGCCGACATCGGCTGGATCGCCTCCAGCTCTCCGCGTACCTGCTCCAATTGCGACGGTTCCACCACCCCAGCCGTGCGGGCAGCGGCATAGCAATCCTCTTTGAAAATGTCCCAGCCACCGAACACGATGTCATCAAGTTCGGCGAGCGGCACAAAGTCTTTGATCCGCGGAGTCCTCGATTCAGTGCGTTTGCCAAGGCGAATCGTGCCCATCTGCGTAAGGGATCCAATCGGCTGGGCAAGGCCCTTCCGGATCGCGCAGACTCCGGCAATCGTCGTCGTGCTCACCGCGCCGAGACCCACGAGAAGAATGCCGAGCTTTCCACGCGCTGGCGCAATTTGAGGTGTTGAAGTCACGATCGGCGACTATATCATGAGGAAAATTAATGCTTTTTCTTCGCAGGTCCAAGATAGAACCGTTACCAATCTCGATGTGCGGCGTGCACATGGGCGAACGCCTACTGCAGATCGGAATTGATGATCCATTGCTGATTGGCGCGCTCGCGGCCAAGGTTGGCCTCAGCGGACATGCGGCCATCGCGGTCATCGACGACCGCGCGGCGGAAAAAGCGCGCACGGCGGCAGAAAGCGCCGGCGTACTTGTGGACGTGCAGGTCACTGTTTTGGACTCTCTGCCATTCCCTAAGGATGGCTTTGATGCGGTCGTGCTGCACGCACTGACGGACGGGGTGCCGCCACTGGACGGCACCACTGGTCTGGCGATACTGCGCGAGGCTCACCGTGTCCTGCGCGTCGGTGGGAGGGCGATGATCTTAGAGAAAGGTCAAAGCCGGAAGACCTGGTTTCGAAGCCAGCCACCCCAGCCGCAGCGGAGCACTACGACGACGGCACTAGGCGCAGCCGGTTTCCGCGCGGCCCGCCTCCTTGCCGACCGCGATGGCGTCAATTTCACGGAAGGACTCAAATAGGACACTGGCGTCTCTCTGAAGTATCACTCTCGGCAGATCGGGGCGTGAAAGTGGCCCGATCCGACAGAATCAACCAGGTAAGGCTTTTGTCTCAATCCCGCAAGCCCAGATCGCGTCATAATCTCTGCTCGTGTCGATATTTCTCATCGCTGTCGGCTTAAGCCTTGTCGGCGGCGTCGGCGGACTGCTCGTGGCCTCCGGGGTTCTCCTTATCGGTGATTCGACACGCGCGAAACTGATACCTTGGCTTGTCAGTTACGCGGTTGGCACTTTACTCGGCGTGTCCATGCTGGCGCTGTTACCTGCCAGCCTTGCCCAGCTCCCGGCTCAACGCGTATTCGCCACGCTGTTAGTCGGCATTCTGCTGTTCTTCGTTCTCGAAAAACTTGTCCTTTGGCGCCACTGCCACACCCACGATTGCGAAGTACACGAGAGCAGCGTATTTCCTGTGCTCGTCGGCGACGCCTTCCATAACTTCGTGGACGGCGCCGTCGTCGCCGCTGCCGTAATGACATCCGTGCCGCTCGGCATCAGCACAGCCCTGGCAGTCGCAGCTCACGAGATCCCGCAGGAAGTCGGCGACTTCGCCATTCTCCTGAACGCCGGCTATTCGCGCGGTAAAGCTCTCTTTCTCAACGTCCTCTCATCGGCAGCCAGCGCTGTTGGTGCAATCGCCGCCCTGCTAGCATTCGACACCGTCCCGGGAATGCTTCCGTATTTCCTGGCAATGGCGGCGGCCAGCTTTCTGTACGTCGCCATGGCGGATTTGATTCCAGGGCTCCATCGAGGTCGTACGGATGCATCCTCCATGCGACAAATCCTGCTCATTGCTGCAGGAGTCGGGACAATGCTCATTCTCTGAGCGCTCGCGCCAGAGAACGCGCGAAGACATCAGCTCGTTCCCGACATCGGTGCAGCCGACTCTGCAACATCGTCGTCGCGACCGCGACGCGCGATCCACCATATTGCCAGCGCGAGCGAGGCAGCCGCAGCCACCACGGTCGACCCGAAGAGCAACAGAGTAGTGTACAAAATCGATTCTGATTCGAGATGGACCTCGACATCTACGGGTAGACCCTTGAGCCGATCTGCCAGCGATTGCTCCCACTCAAGGATATTGCCGCGCTCCACCCGGCGTGACGGCGCGTTATGAAACAGGATTTCGCTGGGCAGATGCATCCGAAACAAGACAGTTTCCTCGCCTGTCCACTGGATCGCACGGCCTGGACTTTCCGCTGACGGCCCGACAGTCTGGTGGAATTCGAACATGTCGTCAAGGCGCTCGAAACGATAAGCCGACCACGCGAACGGAACGAATTGCGGCAGGTCACGCACATCGGTGACCCTGACTCGCGCGTGCACAAATCGGCGACCATTACGCTGGGAAAGACTCACCGAAACTCCCGCGTCCTCCCCCCCAAACCATGTTCGAACCTCATCCAGATCGATGCGGGCACGAGGGTCGGGATCAAAATCGGCACCACGCAGTACCACCAGGGACCTCACCGACGCGTGCACATCCAGCGTCGCTGAGCCGTCGAGCGATAGGTACAACTCTTCCTCGTATTCGTAGTCTCTACTGAAGATACCTGCGCTTGAACAACCCGCCGCAAAGGTCCAGGCCAGGAGCAGGACTATTAACAACGTGCGCGCACGGCAAACCGCACCGACCGACATCAGGGCCAATGATATCCTTACCAACACTAACCCCCGGCCATGCCGCGTCCCACCCTCTTCCTAATCGACGGCAGTTCCCAGATGTACCGCGCGTATCACGCGTTTCGAGGGAAACGACTGTCAAACCAAGACGGGCAAGCGACACACGCGGTCTACCTCTTCGTAGTCATGCTGCGGAAGCTGATCGCCAATCACCGTCCCGCCTACGTCGCCGCGTCCTTCGATCTTCCTGGCCCGACATTCAGGGATGCGCTCGTCAACGACTACAAGGCCAATCGTCCGGCCATGCCAGATGACCTCGCCGAGCAGATCACGTCGGTGCACGAAGCATGCGAGGCGTTGGGCGTCCCAATTGTAACGGCGTCTGGCTACGAAGCCGACGACGTGATCGGCACGATCGCGACGCGCGCGGCAACGGCAGATTTCGACGTGGCGATTGTCTCGATCGATAAAGACTTTTTCCAGCTTGTGGGAAATCGGATCCGAGTCTACGACGCCCGTGATGATGGCACGTGGTACAACGAAACCGCGGTCGCCGAGAAATTTGGCGTCGTTCCTTCGCAGGTAGTTGATGTGCTCTCGCTCATGGGAGACGCGAGCGATAACGTGTCCGGCGTTCCAGGAATCGGGAAAAAGGGAGCCGTCGATCTCATCACCGAACATGGGAGCCTCGATACCCTCCTCGATCAAGCTGGCGCGCTAAAACGGAAAGCCTACCGGGAGACACTGCTCGCCCACCGTGCCGAGGCCCTTCGCAGCCGCGAACTGGTTACGATCAAGTGCGACGTGCCGCTCGACTTCAAATTCGAATCGTTCCGACACAAAGGTCCATTGCGTGAGCGATGTTACGCACTCTTTTCGCGACTTTCCTTCCGCTCACTGATGAAAGAGTTCGCGCCAACAGCGGACACCATCGAACAAAATTACTCGCTTGTTGCGACCCTGCCGGACCTTGACGCACTGATCACAGAGCTGCGCGCAGAAGGGGAGTTTGCGATGCGCGTAATTGCTGATCAGTCAACGGCCATGCGTGCCACGATCGTTGGAATCGTCTTTTCGATCACCGATCGACATGCGCGATATTTGCCGCTTGAGGTTGATGAAGCAAGCGGCATCGGAGACCTGCTGCCAGCTCCGAAAACCACACAGGTGACTCGACAAGCCGCCCTCGAGCAACTGAAACCGCTGCTAGAAGACAAGACGGTGCGCAAGATCGGCCACGATCTGAAACTGGACAGCGTCCTCCTCGCCACACACGGGATTACTCTGAACGGACTGTCATTCGACACGATGATGGCCAGCTATGTGCTCCAGGCCACCCGCACCGGCCATGCGATCGAGAACGCCTCGCTTGAGCACCTCGGGTACAAGGCACTCACCGAGCAGGACGTGTGCGGGCGCGGCGCCAAGGCGCTGCCATTCTCGCGTATCACGCCTGAGGACGCTCTCGTATTCGCTGGCGAGCGAGCGGATCTCGCCTTGCGGCTGTCACGCCAACTCGCACCGATCCTGGTCTCCGAACAGCTGGATGACGTGTTTCGCCAGCTTGAAATGCCCCTCGTTCCAGTACTCGCACAGATTGAGCGTGCCGGCATTCGTATCGATGGCTCGTCTCTGGCAGCACAATCCCGACACCTTGAAGGCAAATTGGCACACCTCACCGCGCGGATCGTCGAGCTAGCGGGCCAAGAGTTCAATGTCAACTCACCAAAACAGCTTGGTGCGATCCTCTTCGACAAGTTGCAGCTGCCAGCACTGAAGAAAACGGGAAAAACGCGATCGGCCTCAACTTCAGTCGACGTGCTTGAGGAGCTTTCGCTCGTACATGAGCTGCCACGACTCGTCCTTGAATGGCGAAGTCTCAATAAATTGAAGAGCACGTACGTGGACGCGCTTCCCGAGCTCGTGCATCCGGACACCGGGCGCCTACATACCTCGTTCAACCAAGCCGTGGCCGCGACCGGCCGCCTCAGCAGTTCCGATCCCAACCTACAGAACATCCCGATCCGCACCGAGCTCGGACGTCAGATCCGGGGAGCGTTCGTTGCCGCGTCGGGCAACGTATTGATATCAGCCGACTACTCGCAGATCGAACTGCGGGTGCTGGCGCATCTCGCTGAGGACAAATCCCTCATCGAGGCGTTTCGAGCCGGCGAGGACATCCACGATCGGACGGCCATGAACGTGTTCGGTTCAGAGAGCGAACTCGACCCCCACGAATTGCGCCGGCGAGCCAAGATCATTAACTATGCGCTCCTCTACGGGAAGACTGCCTTCACGCTGGCTAAAGACATCGGCGTCACCAATGAAGCAGCCCAGGCGTTCATCGACGCCTACTTTGATGGGTTTCCCCGAGTACGGGATTTCATAGATCGAACCCTCGCAAAGGCGCGCGAAACGGGAGTTGTCAAGACCCTGTTTGGGCGGCGCCGGCTCGTACCGGAGTTGAACAGCCGCAACGGTCAGGTCCGATCGGCGGCTGAGCGCATCGCCGTTAACATGCCGATTCAGGGTACCGCCGCCGACATTCTCAAGAAGGCAATGATCGATCTCTACAGCGAGCTGCCAACCCGTGGTTTCGCTACGCGCATGATTCTGACTGTGCATGACGAGCTACTGTTTGAAGGTCCGATAACGGAAGCAGAGTCAGTCGTTGCACTCGCGCGGGAGCGCATGGAGGGAGTCGTCTCCTTGGCCGTGCCGTTGACCGTTGACGTGGGATTTGCGGAAAACTGGAGAGACGCAAAACCGTAAGCCGCGCCTGGCTTTTCCTGCAGCCTTGACCACATCAACGACCGGCGCGCCGCTTAGAGCCCGCTGGCGACGACGTCGTGGTGCGATCACAGATCGAGCAGCCGTGTGAACTTGACGATGAAGGAACGCCCCAGCAGTTCTTCGCGCGTGAAAGAAGACGTGTCGCGCCGATCGTTATAGACCACGAACAGGCCAGTGTTGCTGCGATTGAGCAGCGCCAGACGGAAATTCGATGAAACCGTCGCCGTTTGCTTGTTGTACTGAATCAAGGCCTGCAGGTTTGCCAGACTCGTAAATGAGTAGGCAATTTTGAGCGGAATCAGGTCAGTCGTAAAGCTACCCCAAGGCAAATCGATATCCGAGTGATCCCACCCAATCTCGGAGATGAGTCGAGCGCCGGCACGAAAGCCGATCGTCGCATCCCACCCCAAGAAGTCGCCGTTATAGAAACGGCCAATACGCTGGCGCAGCGACGCAGTGATGGGGGCGCTCGGATCCGTGTTGCCCTCGAACATGCCCATCGTCCAGGCGTATTCACCGGCGGGAATCATGACCTTCCGGTTGGTCACATCCCTATAAATCGTAAACGACTCTCTTGGTCGATCCTGCCTGTTTTCGATGACATACCCGAAGCGCGCGCCCGAATTGGTCCGAAGATCCAAGAAGTGGAAGTGTGTATACGAGGTCTCCAGCCGGTTCTCGAGATCCGTCGTGGCTCTATAGTTCACGTGGGGCGAGATTCGTCGGAGCCAGGGCCATCGGATCGGCTGATAGTCGAGCGCGTAGCGGCCCTCATAACGTCGGTACGCCCGTCTCGGGAGAAACCCAACCTCCGGGTTGAAGTGGTCGCCGACCTGTGAGTACCCCGCGTTGCCGCTATGAACGTCGTTCGCATAGGTGAACGAGACACGGCCCGCATAATCCGACCCCCCCTTACTGACCGGCGAGTCTGTACGTGCGATGAATGCGAATACTCTGCTGTTGGTGGTCGCCTGCCACCCGAGATCGAGTCCCAAAGCGCGATTGTAATCGTTGGCCGTCGACAGATCGCCGACGCCCTGTCGGTTGACGAACATCGCGCCGAAATTCGACCGACCGACCTCCCGCTGGACGCGTACCACCGAGAAGTTATTAGCCTGGGAGATCGTCTCTCCGGTCCGGCGATCAACTGCGGAGTCGGTCTGCACGTTCAGAAGCCCGACGTTGTAACCACCCAGTTTGCCGCTCAATCGACCAGCACCAAGAATGTCGATCGGTTGCCCCCCCGCGAGGCCGATCCGCCGGGAGAAAAACAAATCGATGTTTCGGGGTTGGCCGAGCTGAAAAGTCTGCGCATTCTCAAGGAAGAAAGCCCGCTTCTCGGGAAAGAACAGCGCGAACCGGGTCAGGTTGACCTGTTCCTCGTCAGCCTCGACCTGAGCGAAGTCGGTATTGACCGACAGATCGAGGGTCAGGTCGGCCCGAACCCCCCACTTGACGTCGAGACCAATGTCGCCCGTGCGATCCACTGTATCGGTGAGGAGTGTCTTGTCGTCGTTGAACGATCCCGTTACAAAAGGCGTGAACTTCAAATCCCGTCGGCTTGGCAAACTGAGCCCGTTCAACTTGCCCGCAACCGATACACGCTGGAGTGAATAGCCACGCGGCACCGGCGCAAGGAAGACCTGCTCGTTCTTGCGTCGGATATTGCGCATGACATTGACGCCCCACACTCGCTCCTCACCGGGGTTGTAGCGCAACGTTCTCAGCGGGATAGCAAACTCGGCCTCCCAGCCCCGTTCGCTCGGGCTCGCGCTCACCGTCCAGTCGGCGTCCCAGTTGAGATTGAACCCACCACTGCCACCAAAGCCCCTCCCTCCGGTCTGACCTTCGGCCATTACCTGCGCGTCGAATTCGATACCAAAGGGGTTGGTCCCGAACACGAAAGCATTCTGGCCGTCGTTGAACGTATCCAGAAGGATCTGCACCGAGTCGCCGTCGTTGAGACTTGCATCCCGCCGGCTTTGGCTGACGACGAGTTGGTCGGGTTCAGAGTCGTAGCAGACCACAGCCACGTACAGGTTCGTCTGATCAGCGAAGAACCAGACCTCGGTCCGCTCTGTCGCCGGCTGGCCCTCACTGGGCTCTTGTTGGGTAAATGTGCTGTACGGCGCCGCAGTGGACCAGACCTCTTCGTCGACCTTTCCGTCAATCACAGGCCGGACTTCGCCGGTCAAATGGCCCACGGTGAGTTGTGGTACGCCCTGGGCAAAGCCCGATGGCGCAACAACAAAACTTATAGCCACCAAGGTCACCGTCACCAACCCCTGCAACCGGCTAAACACACACCACGACACGGCCATCAGGCCCTCCTAGACATCAATGTCACTTTGGAACATCAAGAGCAACGAAGAACTACACGTGATTTCTAAGATATCGACAGATACCCACTTCAGCTCCGCTACAGCTGGCCCTTGGGCGCAACGTACGTCCTCCGAGCGCGCACCTTTAGTCCTCGTTGGGCGACGCGCACCGAAACATCATGTACCTTGCCATCGTATTTCGGCGGTGCAAAACCCAGAAGATACTGACTGTGCAACTCATCGGCTACTTGCGCGAATGCCGCGCCGAGATCCTGTCCGAAACGAATCTCTGCGTAGCCGCCGCCGGTCTCCCGTGCAACGAGCGCCAGACCATGGTCGGGTAGATCGGCCATCAACATCGCCTGAAGGGCGCCAGGGCCGAATCCCGGTTGTCTCGGGCGCACGCCCCGGCTTCGCATGCCGATCCCGTACACCATCACGTCCTCATCGCGTGCACGATCGATGATCTCCGCCCGGGTGAAGAAACGCTGCCCGAAACCCGTTGGCCCACTGTCTTTACCGTCGCTCAGCACGAGGATCACCCGCCGGGCGTCCGTCTCGGCTCCGAACCCGTCCAGCGCCTCATCGATCCCCCGCCACAGCGGCGTCGGTGCATCGGTCGCGATCATGCGCGGCAACGCCGCCTGTAGTTCAATTGGATCGCCGGTGAAAACAGAAGGACCAATAATGACCTCGTGCCCGAACGTACCAACGCGAGCCACGTCGTCCGCGCGAAGGCGCCAGAACAGTTGTTCAGAAGCGGCGCGGAGCAGTCGGAGATTGCCCGCCATACTGCCAGACACGTCCAGCATGACAATGAGCCGAATGCGCTGAGGGGTATTGTCGAATAGCGTGATCGCCTGCTGCCTTCCTTCGTCGCGCACTTCAAAATCGTCCCTGGTGAGCGTCGTCACAAGCTGGTCGTCTCGGTCTGTCACGGTCGCGAAAACACGCACGACATCACCCGCGCCACGAAAGACTGGCTGTTGCCCGGCAGCGCCAAGCACACACACGAAACAAATGACGAAGATTCCGAACCCAAGAATTGGGGTCCAGCGTTGAATCGCCGACCATTCAACAGCAGTCCGTCTGAGAATTAGCCGCACGCGAGGATCGAGAAAGCTCACAACAAATTTCGACTGACCAATCGTGTCCCTTTCAAACGCCACACTCATTGAGTATCTCTTCTCATTGCCAGTGTGGGCAATCTCGACGGACACAACGGGAGGAAAAGCACCGTGGACACTAGCCGCATGACCCTGATCGTAGCACTTCAGTCACCTCAGTCACCGCGGCCAGTTGCTACAATGCACACCAAATGGCCCAGCCACTGATCGTGCCGCACGCGGAGCATACGCTCTCGCGCAAGCAAATCGATCCTGACGCACTTCGGGTGTTGCACCGACTACACGAAAACAACTATCTAGCTTATTTGGTAGGTGGCAGCGTTCGCGATTTACTGCTGGGGCACCGGCCAAAAGACTTCGACATCGGCACTTCCGCCCATCCGTACCAAGTTAAGAAGCTTTTTCGTAATTGCTGGATCATTGGTCGGCGGTTTCGTCTCGCACATATCCGATTCGGTCCGAAGATGTTTGAAGTAGCTACGTTCAGGAGACAACTGTCGACCGAAAAACAAACAGCGCTCGCCTCGCGTCCGTCACCTTCCGACGTCTCGAAAAAACTCCCCACCCCAGACGGCGATCGGGTGATCCACCGTGACAACACGTTCGGCACCTCCGAAGAAGATGCCTTTCGGCGCGACTTTACGGTGAATGCACTCTTTTACGACATCGGCTCGTTTTCGATCATCGACTATACAGGTGGCCTACGGGATCTTAAGGCACAGATCATTCGCTGCATCGGCGAACCAGCGGAACGTTTTCAGGAGGACCCTGTCCGCATGATTCGAGCCATGGTGATGGCGGCCCGCCTTGATTTTTCGATCGACCCGCCGATCGACGCAGCCATCGCCATACATCGCGGAGCAATTGCCAAAAGTGCACCCGCACGGCTAGTCGAGGAGTTCTACAAGATCCTGCGTTCTGGAGCATCCGAGCGTACGTTCCGACTACTGTCTGAGCGCCGCTTACTCGATCCGATTGCTCCCCAGCTTCAGCGTGGCTGTGGCGACACGTTATGGCGATCGCTAGCCGCACTTGACGCGTATCGCAAGCGGTTCGGAGCACCCCCCGACACCCTCACGAACGCGGTGTTGCTGGGATCACTGCTGGCGCCGCTCGGTATCGTCCCTAGCAACACCCCTCGGGCACTCACGCAACGCGGGACTCGGACAACGGCGCCGACGTTGACACTCGGTATGCTGCCACTGGCGCGACGCGATGTCGAGCGACTCCGGCAAGTTCTCGGACTTCAGCAGCGCCTCACGGACATGAACGCAACCCCGCGGGCCCGTGCAACGATGACACATCGTGGCTCCTTCCAAGAAGCGCTGACATGGTTGGATATCCACGGGGAAGTCCCGCACATTCTGGCGCACTGGCGAGCCTCCATCGAAAAGATCTCGGGAGAGGCGAGCACCCCGCCGACAAAACGGCGCCGCCGAAGACGGCGCCGCCGACCGGATGGGCAGGTTACACCGGGACCAAAAGGCAGCGACCCACAATAATCGACCGCGCCCTGTGTCGCCGCTCTGCCTAGCAGTCCGGGGCTCTAACCTCTGGCCCGCTCAAACTCGCGCATGAACTCGACCAGCGCGTCGACCCCTGCTTCAGGAAACGCATTGTAGATTGACGCACGCATACCGCCCACTGAGCGGTGACCCCTGAGGCCATCCAAGCCTGCAACCGTCGACTCCTTGACGAACATCTTCTCGAGTTCCTCGGTAGCAAGACGGAACGTGACATTCATCAGCGAGCGGCTGTCCTTCCGGGCAGTGCCCCGGTAGAACCCAGAGCGGTCGATTTCGTTATATACCTTCTCAGCCTTGCGTTGGTTAATCGCGGCAACTGCCGGTAGCCCTCCGAGCGAACGTACCCAGCGCACAGTGAGCCCGAGGATGTAGATGCCGAACGTGTTCGGTGTGTTGTACAGCGAATTGTTCTCCACGTGCAGCTTGTAGTTCAGCATAGAAGGCAGCGCGTCGGACGTACGCTCAAGGAGATCCTCACGGATGATCACGAGTGTCACGCCCGACGGCCCCAAGTTTTTCTGCGCGCCGGAGTAGACCAACCCAAAGCGGCTTATATCGATGGGGCAGCTGAACATCTCAGAGGAAGTGTCGGCTACAAGTGGCACGTCGCCAACGTCCGGCAGAGCCGTCCACGCCGTGCCCTCAATCGTGTTGTTTGTCGTGATGTGTGCGTACGCCGCACCCGGTGTCAGTGTCAGGTCTTGCTGTGCTGGAATGCTCGTGTATTTGTCCGCCTTTGTCGATGCGGCGATGTTGATCGTCCCGACCTTCCTGGCTTCCTTAATCGCTTTGCCAGACCACGAACCAGTGTCAATGTAGTCGGCGACACCGTCCGCCGCGAGCAGGTTCATCGGTACCATCGAGAACTGCAGCGTCGCGCCACCCTGGAGCATCAGGATCTTGTAATTCGCTGGTATGTCCGCTAGGGCACGAATGTCCTCAATCGCCCGGCCCAACAGATCTTCAAACGCCTTCGATCGGTGACTAATCTCCATCACCGACATACCAACACCAGGCAATGACAGCAGGTCACGCTGCGCCTCTTCGAGCACGGGCAGTGCCAAAACAGCGGGGCCAGCAGAAAAATTGTGAATCCGTGAGGTCGTTGACATCAGTGCTCCTAGATCAAATGGGAGAGAAGGCCATCGCGAAGCTTGGGCTCGAACCAGGTCGACTTAGGGGGCATGATGCCACCGGCATCGGAGATGGTCATCAAGTCAGAGACGCTCACCGGGAACATTGAGAAGGCAACCGCCGCCTGTCCAGAAGCCACCAGCGTTTCGAGCTGATCGGTCCCGCGGGCACCGCCGATAAAGTCGATCCGTGTATCGGTGCGCACATCGCCAATCCCCAATAACGGCGACAGCACGAGGTTTTGAAGGCGGCTCACGTCGAGCTGCTCAGCTGCGCCCGCATCGAGGGTCGGTGCGCCAAGTTCCACGGTGTACCATTCGCCCGCGAGAAACATCGATATGTCACCCTTCCGTACCGGCACGGCAGGCCCCTTCGCGACCGTGTGTCCTCTACGCAGCAGCGCCAGTAGCGACTCCGGTGTGTGACCACCAAGATCCTTTACCACTCGGTTGTAGGCAAGAACCTGCGTCTGGTCACCCGGGAACGCAACGGCAAGAAACGTATCCCAGTCGCCGGCACCGCCCCTGCTACCAAAGTACTCTCGAGCCCGCGCCGCGCTTGCCGCTCGGTGGTGCCCATCAGCGATGTACAAGGCCGGCATCGCGCCGAATGCAGTGACCAGAGTCCGTTGGTCTTCCCCATCAACACGCCAGAGCGTATGCTGCACGCCATCGGCCGCAGCAAAATCACACAGCGGTGATGCGCCAGCAATCGTCGTGCGGACCACAACCTCCGTAACATCAGACGAGGTGCCGTGGATCAGAAATACTGGCCCGGTCTGAGCCCGCAACTCGACAATGTGTCGTGTTCGATCTTCCTCTTTGTCCCGCCGGGTACGCTCGTGCTTCTTGATCACATCGGCGGTGTAGTCGGCCACAGAAAAGCAACCTGCAATACCAGTCTGCACGTGGTCACCCAGCCGAAGACGGTACACATAGAGACTGGGGACCTCTTCAAGGATCAATGGCGCACGATCTCTCAACGTCGCAAAATTTTCTGCTGCCTTGAGATATACGACGTCGGCATAAGAATCCGTTTCCCGCGGAAGATCAACCTCGGCGCGCGAGACATGCAGAAAGCTCAGTGGGCTATCAGCCGACAACGCTCGTGCTTCGTCGGCGCTAACGACATCATAGGGAACGGCCGCCACAGCGGACGCGGCCTGAGGAACCGGACGGAGTGCCCTGAACGGAGCAATGGTAGCCATAGAACTAATGATTATACGGGGAAGGCGCATGATCGCTGCGTCGACTTCGGCCGACAGCGCAGAATCTACGGACGCTAGAGTCCAGCGCTATCGGGTCGCCACAACGGCCGGCGGTGGCTGGACGATCTCCGTCACCGCGGCGAACTGCTCCAAGGCCTCATCCCTAACCGCGCGAAAGGCCTCCATCGCCTCCTCGGGCACCGGATCACCTGGCGGCATGTTGCGATGCTCACGAAGCGGATCAACCCACGCGCCGTTTTTCTTTAGTCCGTAGTGAAGGTGCGGTCCAGTGACAAGACCAGTCGACCCAACTGCCCCGATCGTCTGACCTTGTTCGACGCGCGCGCCTCGGCGAATGCCGGACGCAAACGCGGAGAGATGTAGATAGTAAGTTTCGTACCCGCTCGCGTGCCGCAGACGCACCATCCGACCATTCGTGTTGTCGCGCGTGGCCGACACGACCGTCCCACCGGAGACCGCCACCACAGCTGCGCCGGTCGGTGCGCCATAGTCGACACCAGTGTGTGCTCGCGCCGTCCGCAAGATGGGATGCATACGTCGGGTCGAGTACCGTGACGTCACCCGCGGTTCGAACTTCAGGGGCGATCGGAGAAACAAGCGGCGGAGCGAATGTCCTTCGTCGTCGAAATAGTCCGCCTCTCCTCCGGGCGGGCTGAAGCGCACGGCGCGGATGCGCCGGCCGTTATTTTCGAACTCGGCTGCGGTGATGGCGCCGTAAGTCGAGGGACGATCATCGCGCACGAACCGCTCGAACGCGACCGCGAAACGGTCTCCAGGCTGGACTTCGCTATTGAAATCAATTTCACCGGCAAAGACTTGGGCCAGCGCCACGGTCAACTCGGCACGCTCGCCCGTTGCCCCCATCGCCTGAAACAACGACGGCGTCGATGCGTCAATGCTTCCCGCCGCAACGCCGTGCTCCAGCGTTTTCGGGATCGGCAGCACTTCGGCCAGAAATTCGTCCAAATCAGGGGCGATCGGCACGATACGCAGATAAGAATCGGCGTCGATCTCGTACTCGAATTGCCGAAGGTCACCACTGCGCGCCCGCTCCAGTAGAAACGGCTGAGCGGCGCGGAGGCGCCGGAGGTCGAAGACCACGCTGGCGGCTTGCACGACGGCACCCACAACATTCGCCGCAACACCGTGTTCTCGAAGCATCGCGTCAAGTGTGGCGCGGGACTCCACCAGGCCTTGAATGCGTGTTGTGTCAGGCTCAAGAAACACGTCCTGAGCAAGAGGCGGCGACAGTGGTGCGTCGTTCGCGCAGGCGGTCACGCCCACGAACGAAATCAGAACCAGGCTCAGGATCTTCAAACCCTGATATGTTATCAACTGATAGCCGCGAATCGAAATTCCCCGCCCCAGCCTGGCCGTCGCCCTGCTACGATCAAACAGCCCATGGATATGCTCGTGCCCGCCGTCGTGACGCTTGCGATCGTGGTCTTGGTGGCTGCCGTCGCCACCTCGATGGCCCGATCACGGGCACGCCACGAGATGGCGGAGGCGCGCGCCGAGATGGCAGGCACCCTGGCCGCCGCTCAGCAAGACAACAAATGGCTGACCGAGGAAGTCGAGCGCCAAAAACAGGCCCTCAACGCCACGGGTGCCCTCCTCGACAAGGCGGACCAGAAACTGCGCGACGCGTTCCAGTCGCTCGCGGCCGAGGCCCTGAAGGACAATCGTTCGGCATTTCTTGATCTTGCGAAAACCTCATTCGCGGGCTTCCAGCAACCCATTGCCGAGACCCTCAAAAACGTTGACCGGAGGTTGACGGAAACGGAACGGGAGAGGGTCGCCGCGTACGCCCAACTTGCCGAGCAAGTGGCAGCCCTCGGAACGACCACCAACATGCTTTCGCGCGCGCTACGCAAACCGGACGTCCGCGGCCGATGGGGTGAGATACAGCTACGAAGGGTTGTCGAGATCGCGGGAATGCTAGAGCGGTGCGACTTCCAAGAGCAGCGCACCTTTCACAGCGACACCGGACTACTACGCCCAGACCTTATCGTGTATCTGCCTGGCGGCAAGCAGATCGTCGTCGACGCCAAAACGCCGCTCGAAGCATTTTGGGACGCACAGGCGGCCACCAGCGATGACATGCGCACTGACCGGCTAAAAGCGCACGCGAAACAGGTGCGCAAACACATGAACGAACTCAGTAGCAAAGGCTATTGGGAATTGCTCACCGACTCAACCGAGATGGTCGTCATGTTTCTGCCCGGCGAGATGCTCTTCAGTGGCGCACTGCAAAACGACCCAGGACTGATCGAACACGGCTTCCAGGAACGTGTGCTCCTGGCGAGCCCCATCACGCTCATCGCATTGCTGAGCACCGTAGCGCACTCGTGGCGACAGGAAGTACTCGCCGACAACTACCGCGAAGTGGCCCGGCTCGGCAGAGAATTCTATGACCGCCTCGCCACATTTTCCGACCGGCTCGACGAGGTGCGCAAGAAGCTGGACGGTGCGGTCCACGCTTACAACGACGCGGCGGGGTCATTTGAGTCGCGCGTGCTCGTCACTGCCAGGCGATTGAAAGACCTCGACGTCACCAGCGCCGAAGAATTGCCGGCAGCTGAATCAATCGACACCGTGCCGAGGGTGCTGAGGCAGGGTGGACTGATAGGGCTACCCGACGACGCGACGGTAGACGACCCAGAAGACTCCTGACCGCGCCCATATTTATCTTTCGATATGCCGCGACCTGACGTTTTTAGGCGATGGGATTTGAAATAATGAACGAATGGATCCATCTGCCGGCAGCGCCGACGCGGCGGCAACCGACTTTATCCGCGATCTGATCGCGGACGATCGACGCACTGACAAACACGGAGGTCGCGTTCTGACCCGGTTCCCACCAGAACCGAACGGCTTCCTGCACATCGGTCACGCCAAATCGATCTGTCTGAATTTCGGTGTTGCCACAGAATTCAGCGGTGCCTGTAACCTCCGGTTCGATGATACGAATCCCACGAAAGAGGGCCTGCAGTATGTAAACTCGATCAAGGAAGATGTTCGCTGGCTCGGCTTCGACTGGAGTGACCGGGTCTTTTTCGCTTCCGACTATTTCGAGTCGCTCTATCAGTGCGCCGAGCAGCTCATTCGCAACGAGCTCGCATACGTCGACAGCCTCTCGACTGATGAGACACGCGACTACCGCGGCACGCTGACGGAGCCTGGACAAAATAGCCCACACCGCACGCGGAGTATCGAGGACAACCTTGCGCTGTTCAAACAAATGCGCGCCGGCGCGTTTCCCGATGGCGCGCATGTGCTTCGCGCGAAGATCGACATGGCCGCTCCCAACATGAACATGCGGGATCCAACGCTGTATCGCATTCGCCACGTGGCCCATCACCGCACGGGCGAGGCGTGGTGCATCTATCCAACGTACGACTATGCGCACCCGCTCTCCGACGCCATCGAGGGAGTGACACACTCGCTCTGCACGCTGGAATTCGAGGATCACCGTCCGCTCTACGACTGGATCACCGAACATACCCGTCAGCCGACTCGGCCGAAGCAAATCGAGTTTGCGCGTCTCAACTTGAACTACACGATGTTGAGCAAGCGCAAATTGCTGGCGCTTGTCGAGCGCGGGCTCGTCAATGGTTGGGACGATCCGCGGATGCCCACGATCGCAGGCGTCCGTCGGCGCGGCTACACACCAGAGGCGATCCGGGATTTCTGTGGGCGTATCGGCGTCGCAAAGAAGGAAAATGTTATCGACATCGCGCTGCTCGAACATACGGTTCGCGAGGATCTGAACCGCCGTGCCAATCGGACCCTCGCCGTTGTCCACCCGATCAAAGTCGTGATCGAAAACTATCCGGAAGGCCGTAACGAATTTGTCGAGGCCGCGAATAACCCCGATGACCCTACGGCCGGCACTCGGCAGTTGCCATTCTCGCGCGAGATCTACATCGAGCGAGATGACTTCATGGAAGTTCGACCAAAGAAATTTTTCCGGCTGTCTCCCGGTAGCGAAGTCCGGCTCCGCTACTCCTACATCCTGAAGTGCGAGCGCGCAATCAAGGATGCCGATGGCACTGTCACCGAACTTCGCTGCACCTACGACGCAGAGTCACTCAACGGCGCGTCGGCGACGCGGCGTGTCAAGGGCACGATCCACTGGGTGTCGGCGCGGCATGCCCGCGATGCCGAAGTGCGACTGTACGACCGACTGTTTCAATCGCCAGATCCAAGCGAGGGCGATTGCGATCCACTGCAGGATGTGAATCCACGTTCACTTGAGCGAGTCACCGGCTGCAAAGTCGAACCGACCCTGGCGGAGGCGCCGCCTGGCAGCCGCTTCCAGTTCGAGCGGCTTGGTTACTTCTGCGTCGATCCGGACTCACGACCCGAGGCGCCAGTGTTCAACCGCACCGTGACGTTAAAAGACACCTGGGCCAGAATATCCAAAAACAGCACTTGACTGTCAGCGTTCACTAAATGAGTGGAACGCACGGTTCCACCACTGCTGCCACCCTCTGAAATATCCCGTCGTAACGAAAGGCTGCGGCGGGTACCAGTTAACTAGTAACAACGTCTTCAGCGTAACCGTGTGTGAAACGATCGGACAGGAGCGGTTATCGCCGCGATTACTTCGTTACGGCGGTCAGCTATTGACGAACGTGAGAAGCCGCGCGATGGCACCCTCAAAAACGTGGGGCGGAGGAAGGAGACTCACCACCACGTGTGCTTCATAAGGAAAGCCGAAGAAATATCCCGGGTGAACCAGAATCCGCTCCGTGCGCAGAAGATCCAGCACGAGTTGTTCCTCGCTCCGCGTGGCTGGCACCCGAACGATGGCGGACCATCCACCTTCCGTACGGAGCAGGTCACACTCGGCATGACGTCCCACGGCTGCCTTCAGCACAGAGAGATTCTGTCGAATGCGTTCCTGGATCGCAGTGCGAACCGCGGCGCCGCGATTAAGAAGTTCGGGCAACGCGATCTGAACTGGGGTTCCCACCGACAGATAGCTGTCCGCGATTAGCTCAAGCGCCGACAGCGCGGCATCCCGTTCAGGTTGGGGGCCGCCGACGATGCACCATCCGAGCTTGAGCTGCGGCAATCCCACGGACTTCGATAGACCAGCTAGCGTGAAAGACAGCACCTCGTCTCGAGCCGCAATATCGGTTAGCGGATTCGTGACGTCAAGTGGGTAATCGACAAACACCTCATCCGCAATGAGTGCCCAACGCCGCTCGCGGCAAATTTTCGAGAGATGTCGAAACTGGTCTTCGTCCAAATAGGAGCCTGTTGGATTGTTGGGTGACACGACCATAACGGCGCGTATATCCCCCGACGCAGCTGCAATCGCATCGATATCGATCGTCCAGTGACCGTGGTACTCCAAGGCATAGGTGTGTACGCGCACACCGTCGAGCGCCGTCAAATACTCGAACAGGGGATAGCTCGGCTGCGGAACAAGCACGCCTTCACCGGGGATGCATAGCAGTTTGAAAAGCCAGCCGTACGCTTCGCTGCTGCTAGACGTCAGCACGACACGCGCCGGATCCACCCGAGCACCGCGCCGCTGCTGATCAGCGGCCACTGCATCTCTCGCGGACGGAATCCCGAACGGATGAGGCTCGTACCGCAGCGCCCTGGAGTCACCAAGCGACGCGAGTAGATCGTCCGGGTAAGGGATCGCCGCACGGGTCGGATTGGATTCGGTCAGATCGACGATGAGCGCGCGCTCCGCCCGAAGTACGGCGAGCGCTTTCGACAGCGCGTTTTGCTCAGCGTGTGGCAACAACCGTCGCGAGAACACGTCAGACCTCGATCCGTGCACGCGCTGTGCTCAGAAGTGTGCATGCGATCACCGCATGACAATAGCAGGCCCGAGACTCATGGGCTGCTATCCTGTCGCTATGGCTTCGGCTTTCCGCCTCTTCGTTTGGCTGTCTCTTGGTACGACAGCGCTCGGCGTGACCTCGTCTGCCCAAACTCCGACAAACACGTCTGAAGCGCTCACGATTGATGTGATTTACGGTCTGGGTACGCGCCGGGATTTCAGCGGCTCACCGGCGACCAACCTTCGCTGGATCGACGATTCGAGCTACTTGCAAACACGACGGGTCGGCGGGCGTGTCGAGTGGCTGACCGTGGACGCGGCATCGGGAAGGACGTCAATGCTGTTCGACCCGTCCCTCATGCAAGCAGCACTGGCCACGCTGCCCGGCGTCTCGGCAGGGGCCGCTTCGGTGCAAAGCTGGGCGAACGACATTGTGCTCAATCCCTCCCTCACCAGAGCGCTCGTCACCCTCAACGACGACTTATATGCGTACGACTTCGTTGCGGATACCGCGATGCGGCTCACGGCGACTCCAGGCTCGGAAGGGGAAATAACCTTTAGTCCGAATGGCCATCTGGTTGCCTTCGTGCGCGACCACAACCTGTACGTGGTTGATGTCGGCACGCAAACGGAGGTGGCCCTAACGACCGATGGCTCCCCGGAGCTCTTAAACGGCATCCTGGATTGGCTGTATCAGGAGGAAATCTACGGCCGCGGCCACTTCCGTGGTTACTGGTGGAGCCCCGATTCCACGCGCGTCGCGTTTCTGCAACTCGATGAGCGTGGGGTGCCCGACTACACCGTGGTTGACGATATCCCGCACCAACCAACGCTCGAAGTGACGCGTTACCCACGCGCAGGCGATCCCAATCCGCGTGTGAAGTTAGGAATTTCTGGGGTCGACGGTGACTCGCCGCGCTGGGCCGAACTTGGAGCGTACTCAGATACCGAGTTTCTGATCGTCGATGTCGAATGGGTGCCCGAATCGACGGCCGTCGCGTACCAAGTGCAGAATCGTGAGCAAACTTGGCTGGATCTCAATCTCGTAGACGCGCTGTCAGGACGCTCGCGGCGACTGTTTCGTGAAACAACGCCGGCGTGGGTTAACGTCAACGGCAGCCCCGTATGGCTCAAGGATGGCTCGTTCCTCTGGCTCAGCGAACGCAGCGGCTTCAAACATCTCTACCGATACCACGCGGATGGGACACTCATCGAGGCTGTGACCGACGGTCGGTGGGCAATTCGCAGCCTGTACGGCGTTGACGAAGCACGGAACGTGATCTATCTCAGCGCTGGGGTGCGACGACACATCGACACGCATATCTATCGCATCGGCCTCGACGGTACCGGGTTCGCCCCGCTCTCACGCACCGAGGGCACACATCGCGCAAACTTCGATCCGTCGTTCTCGCGGTACATCGACGTCTGGAGCAATGTCACAACTCCTACGCAAGTCCGTTTGCATGATGTGGACGGCACCCAAGTCCGTGTCATCGACGCGAATCCGGTGGCGTCGCTTGCCAGCTACCGCCTCTCACCGCCGCAGTTTGTGGAGGTGACCGCGCGAGACGGGTTCGTCATGGACGCGATGGTAATCACGCCGCCGGACTTTAATCCGTCTCGGCGCTATCCGGTGTACCAGCTTACGTACGCGGGACCCGGCGCAGCGCTGGTGCGTAACAGGTGGGGCGGATCGACGTACATGTACCACCAGCTCCTGGCCAGCCGCGGCGTCATCGTATGGGTAATGGACAACCGGAGCGCCGGCGGAAAGAGTGCCGAAGCCCAGTGGCCGGTCTACGGCACCCTCGGCAGGATGGAGCTTCGGGATCTGGAAGATGGTGTCGCCTGGCTCACGCGCCAACCATACGTTGATGCGTCACGCCTCACACTGCATGGGTGGAGCTACGGTGGATTCATGACAGCCTATGCGCTCACGCACAGTACGAGCTGGACTGCCGGGATCGTCGGAGCGCCGGTAACTGACTGGCGAAACTACGACACGGTGTACACCGAGCGATACATGAGGACACCAGAGCGCAATCCCGAGGGCTATCGCCTAACGGCACCTACGTTTGCGGCGGCCGACCTGCAAGGTCGCATGCTGCTCATTCATGGAGGCATAGACGACAACGTACACAGACAGAATTCCGAGCAGTTTGCCTACGCATTACAACAGGCTGGCAAACCGTTCGAAATGATGACCTATCCGCGGCAGCGCCACGGAATTACCGACCCGCGGTCGAATGCACACCTCCGTCAACTGATGTTCGACTTCGTCATGCGCTCGGTTAACGACCCTCCTCAGGTCACAATCGAACTGAGCCGGTGAGGCAATGTCATTTTTTCAACCGCTTCACTCCGGGGACACGGTGATAGTCACGAAAATTCGGCGACCCGGTCACAGCGCAAAAAGCGCTTTCACTGGCTGAAAAACCCCTGCCTCCAGAAATCTCGTTGACTCAGTCCGTATCGGCAACTCGATCACGCGCGGCCTGGGGCCCGTACCCTGAGAAACACTTACAGAGTGCGCGGGGTTTACTTAGCTGCCTGTCTTTGAGCCTCTACGACAAGACCCTCAACACGACCCGTCGGTTCTGCGCACGACCTTCTCGCGTGTCGTTGGGCGCGGCCGGCCTTTCTTCGCCGTAACTGATGACGTTCATCTTGTGGAGCGGCACCTGGTGCTGTTCGTACAGATACGTCTTGACCGCCTCGGCCCGCTCAAGACCCACACGTTTGTTCAGCTCGGCCGAACCGGTACTGTCAGTGTGACCTTCGATCTCGAAGTACACGTTTTGCGGATCGGCCGTAAGCTCATTGATGACCTCGTCCAGTCTCGTCCTCGCCGCGTCCGGCAACTCAGCATCACCTGACGAGAAGTTGCCCTGATCTTCGCTGAGCGTGACCGAGTAGACAAGTTTCCGCACCGACGCATCTACGTCATCGACCCGACCATCAAGAGCCGTGGCCGCAGCAGCCGCCTCGTCAGCCGCACTACGGGCACCGGATGCGGCCTGACCTGCGGCCTCCGCTTTTTGATCAACCGCACCGATCCGAGTCTCGTTCTCCCCGACTCGCTGTTGTGTCTGCTCGATTGTGCTGCTCAACGTATCACTCAAGGTATCAACCTTGGTGTTCACCGCGCCGACCTCCTCCCGCACGAATCCTCTCGACGCACACGCTGACGTCACTGCCACGATGACGGCAGGAATTATTATTGCTAGCAAAGTTTTCCGCATGGTGCACTTCTCCTCATTGTCAGAATACATATCCATATCCGTTCATCGATCCGATGGCGAGGGGCCGGATATGTACCCGCTTCGCGCGTGGACGGTCAAGATGTTGTTGGGCGTCCGCACCTCAAGTGGGTGCCACCCAGGAGCCGCACCAGACTCAAACGTGATCAAGTACTGGTAGCGCAATTCCGCTAACAACGCGCGGATCGCTTCACCCGCACGTTCTGGCACACTCGCGACCTTCATGTTGCCGCCAGTCCAGCGCGACAAGTCAGCCAGTGTCCCGCTATTCGCTCGAACGCCCCCAACCGTGGGTGCGGACGGTTCGCCTCCCTGGTGGTCCAGCGGCGTCACGACGGTTAGTACGTAAACAGGTACGTCGATCGCGCTCGCGATACCAGATACCTCTGCGGCGCTTAGTCGGCTAGACGTATCAGCACCGTCGGTGACCACCAATAGGGCGCGATGCCGATTTGCGCGCCCTGCGACATGACTAGCCGCCGCTCCAATGGCATCGTACAACGACGTCGTGCCCCAGGGCTCTCCGTCGAGACTGGCAGTTCTGACGGCATCGAGGTTTTTCGTAAAATCCACAGCTTCGTGCAACGTAGCGTCGAACGTATACAGAGCCGCCTCATCGTCAGCGCCGCCCAGCATGTCCATCGCAATGCCAACCGCCGAACGGCCCCGATCGATATTGCCCCCTACAGCCATGCTTCCGCTAACGTCGAGCAGGATGCCCAAGCTGATCGGCGCATCACCCGAGTGGAAGTTACTGATGCTGCGTGGAATGCCGGTATCAAGTACCTCAAAATCGGAGCGCTCCAGATCACGGACAACCCGTCCGTCCTGATCGCGGACCACAGCGGTCAACGTCACCACGTCCACACCCGCTTTGAACACAACCGCTGGTTCCCCGCCGACTCGTATCGGCGAAAGATCCTGCGCGCAGACCCCCCCTGGCAGCACCAATGCCAACACCACTAGAGACACAAGGGACCAACGAGGGCAAATCATCATTCCAGTATCTCATTCAATGTGCTTGTCAAAGAAGGCGGCTGTGCAGAATTGACTACTTAGAGACCCTGTACCCATACAGAAGGGACTGGGTCTCGCACTGATCGCACAAATGCCTACGCTCGCCGGCCCAGCCTCATCCCGCTCACACAACTCACGGGACTCCGGTAACGCGCCGTGTAAGATGGAGGTTGAAAATGCTCACGAAAAAGCTCGCAAGCCCGGTCCCGGTAGCAACTCGCATCGATCGATTCTCGTACGCCATCCGTAATATCGTCACAGAAGCGCGGGCGGCCCAAGCCCGGGGCTTGTCTGTGCGCTATATGAACATTGGCGACCCAGTGGCGGCCGGATTCAATACACCGCCACACATGATCGAAGCTGCGCAACGAGCCATGCACGACGGCTACAACGGGTACTTGCCATCCGCTGGTCTTCTTGAGGCGAGGGAAGCCGTGGCCGCTGAATACTCTGCGCGAGGCGTATCCGTGTCCGCGAGCCGGGTCCTGATCACAGACGGCACGTCGGAGGGCATCGACATCGCGCTCAACGCACTGGTGGATGAGGGCGACGAGGTGCTAGTGCCCACGCCCACCTATCCTTTGTACACAGCAGTGCTCGCGAAGATCAATGCGACGCCACGCTACTACCAGACCAACCCTGAACGGGGATGGCTTCCCGATTTGGATCAACTGCGCAGCCTCATCACGCCTCGCACGCGCGTGCTCGTCGTGATCGATCCAAACAACCCGACTGGCGCGGTCTATCCCACGGCGGTGCGCCGGGGACTGATCGATCTAGCGGAGGAGCACGGTCTGACCATCCTCGCCGACGAGGTGTATTCGGACCTCGGGTTCGAGGGCGCCGTCCCGCTACTGGGAATGCTGGAACCAGACGCACCGATCATCTCGTTCTCGAGTCTTTCGAAAGCGTTCCTCGCGCCAGGTTGGCGTGTCGGTTGGATGGTGGTCGGCGCAACGCCGCGACTGGATAACCTGCTGGCGGCTGTGATGAAACTGGCCGATGGTCGCTTGTGCAGCCCCGGCCCGATGCAATTTGCCGTTACCGCGGCGCTGACGGGTGACCGTTCGCACCAGGCGGCCTTTCGGCGGGCGCTCGCTGATCGGGGAGCAATAACCACCGAGGCGCTCAATGCGATACCTGGCATGCGGTGTGTATCGCCGCGCGCTGCCTTTTACGCGATGCCGATGGTCTCGCTCCCACCGGGGCGCACAGACGAAGACTACGTGTTAGCGCTGCTAAGAGAAACCGGGATTCTCTGCGTGTACGGATCCGGCTTCGGCATGCCGGCGGAACTCGGAGCCTTCAGGGTCGTCTTTCTCGCCGATCCAGACACGCTGTCACAGATTTACGCTGACATCGGCGCCTTTACTAAGGACTATCTCCAGCGCACCGGCTGAGCCGCGTCGGCTCGATGACCCCACCCTCAGTTCTGTTCAGAGCCGTGGCTGAGACCTTAGCTGGACCAAAGAGTTGATATGATCGGTGGGTTATGGAAACGGTAACGTTGACCATTGACGGCCGTCCGGTTACGGCAGCCAAAGGGCGCACAGTTCTTCAAGCGGCGATCGAGGCCGGCATCTCCGTTCCGTACTACTGCTACCATCCCGGAATCAGCATCGACGGTTCCTGTCGTGTGTGCATCGTCAAGATCGAAAAAATGCCGAAACTGCAGACGTCATGTTCGACGTTCTGCGCCGACGGCATGGTGGTCACAACGAACGAATCTGACGTTATTGAGGCACGAGCAGGTGTCTTTGAATTTCTGCTGGCGAACCATCCTCTCGACTGCCCGGTCTGCGACAAGGGCGGTGAGTGTCCGTTGCAGGATTTTTCCTATAACTTTGGTCCGGCCGAAAGCCGAATGGACTTTCCGCGGCGCGTGTTCGATGGCGAAGGCGTGAAAGCCGACGTTGACTTTGGCCCCACGCTTGTGCTGAACCGCAACCGCTGCATCCTTTGCACGCGCTGTGTGCGCTTCATGAAAGAGATCGACGACGACGCGCAGATCGGGATCGTCGACCGCGGTGCTGGCAGCGAAATCGCCACTTTTCAAGAACAGGGCGTGCACTCGTTGTTGTCAGGAAATCTGATGGATATCTGTCCAGTCGGCGCCATCCTGACACGAGACTACCGATTCAAGAGCCGTCCGTGGGATAACCCGACCGTCGTCGATACGACCTGCACGTTGTGTTCGAAAGGGTGCAACACCAGCGCCTGGCTCAAAGGGAAGCCGGAATGGGCCAAGGGCTCCCAGTTGATTCGTATGACGCCGCGCCACAACCCTGACGTCAATGGTTACTGGATGTGCGACATCGGACGCTTCGACTACCACTGGGTGGAAAGCGATACGCGATTGCGTCGGCCGATGATGCGAAACGGTGCCTCGCTTGAACCAGTCGCGTGGCATGACCTACAACCTCGGTTGCGCGATCGTCTGCAGGAAGTGGGAACATCCCAGGAGAACATCCCCGTCTCCGATCGGGCACAAGCCGTCCGATTCCTGGCCTCAGCGCATGCCTCCACGGAAGAATTGTTCGTGCTCAAGCAACTCGTCGAGGGCCTGATGGGACCCGACGGGCTGAACGCCGTCACCGTCACGTGGACCGCCAGCAATAAATCGCAGCCGGCGGGAACGATGTTCAAGATCCCTCGAACAAACGCACCTAACGTCAACGGCGCCAGGGATCTAGGCTACCAGGTAGGCGCAGGCAACGAGGGGACACCAGACCTCACTACGTTCCGCGACGCCATCGAGGGCGGCCAGGTCAAGGCGCTGTACGTGCTGGACCCCGGCCCGGATGGCTCTCTTGGCGACACGTCATGGCTCGTAGCCGCCCGCCAAAGCGGGACGCTGCCACTCCTGATCGTGCAAAGCGCCGTGATGACCGAACTCGCTGCCGCTGCCGACTTCGTCCTAGCAGGATCGACCTATGTTGAAAAAGACGCGTTGTACACCAATGATCAAGGATGCGTACAGACCGCGTCGCGTGCCATCACACCTCCGGACGAGGCGAAAGACGATTGGGACATTCTGGCGACACTCGGTCAATCACTGGGCCTGACGCTGACCTTCGGTAGCGCGATTGACGTGCGACGAGCGCTCGCCGCCGCCATGCCTGGAACCCCGTATTCCAACGCAGACCTGCTCGCCGTCACACGACCCATCCCAGCCAGGAATTGGCTCCAGGCATCGAACCCTTCCGAGCGGTGGAAATGGGATTTCCTCTACCAGGATCTTCCGCCGGTCAAAGGCCACTCGGTGCAGATGGAAGGCGTGTCTCCGCGGGCCACGTATATCCCACTCAAATTGAGCGAGTAGCAAAGCACAAAAAGAGCCGGCTCGAAAATCGTTATACGAACGTAACGCGACAGAGATTCTTAAGAAATCTTCGTGTTATACAAATTACGATTGTCGCGTCTGCATTTCGCGGCCGTCGTCCGCTTTTGAGTCTCCGGCTCCGCATCCAGTGTTATTCTGTCGCGCAGGATGCAGAGAGGCGCTGCTCGTCTGACCGTCACGGCATTGCTGATCGTCGGTGGGATCCTGGCAGCCTCGTTTCTGTGGATCGTCGAGCGGCAAAGTGACGTGAGTGCTGCCACCCAAGTTGACATATCGGTACGCCTCACGCATATGGGTGAGACAATTGCCGGCATTGGCGCCGGTCAGCGCAGCTACGTCGCACCAGGACAACTCGACGAGCCCTGGTTTGAGGAAGTATCTGCGCTCCTGGACCAACTCTCCATTGAGATCCAACAAGTCTCCAACACCTTGCGATCGCCGGATGCGACCCCTGCAATACAAACGTTGTCCGAATCCGCCGACGCACTGATCGCCGCCGATGCCCGGACCCGCCAGAACCTGGAGATCGGACAGGACTTGATGGCCTCCGATGTCATCTTCAGCGATGGCCACAACATCATCGACACGATGACTGCGAGTCTGCGTGATCTGCAAACAGCTGAGCAACAAGTGTATCAAGCGAGACTGGCCTCGTTGACCCGCCAGCGGTGGGCCACATTCGGGGCGACTGCAATCCTATGGATCATTGGCCTTCTGGCACTAGCGAAACCACCGGCTGTGCCTCCCGCGACCGTCGCTGAACCTACACAGGCCCGTCCATCCGAACGGAAAGAACCTTTGGAAGCAGACGGCTCCCATGTCGAGCAAGGACCTTCTCCTTCCCTTGATCTCACACTGGTAGCCGACCTCTGCACGAATCTGTCTAGGGTGACTTCACCCTCAGCACTTCCCGAACTATTGGGGCACGCCGCCCGGATCCTAGACGCGTCAGGTGTGATCCTTTGGGTCAGCGCGGGCAAGCAACTGTTCCCGGTAATGGGTCATGGATACCCGCCGGACGTGCTCACGCGTATGGCACCGATAGAGCGCGAGGAGAACAACGCGACAGCCGCTGCTTGGCGAACAGGGCAATTGACAGTCGTCCGGTCGACCACACCTTCCGATAACGGCGCGATCGTCGCACCGCTGTTTGGACTCGACGAGTGCGTAGGCGTACTGGCCGCGGAGGTCCGTCACGGCTCGGAGGATCGCCCGGAAGCCCAGGCGTTCGCAACCGTGATTGCTGCGCAACTGGCCACCATCGTCCCGGCGTGGCCTTCCGACAGCCTAACAAATCCCGGTGATTCCGCGAACGCTAAACCTAACCTCGACGATCCGACTTCACCGCAGACATCCACGCTTGAAGTACGGTCCGCATAGTCCACCGACACTCTGAGAACTGCATCAGTGAGCGGCCACGGCGCGTACGTGCGCATCAGAGTTCGCGCGTATCCACGACTGTCAATGCAGGCTAGGTATATGAACGGCGTGGACAATATTGACTTATTCTCGATCGATCGACGCGGCGACTTTTCGAGCGAATACATTCTCTAGGGGCGTGCGCGTCTACCTGCCGAGCATGACGG
>Ga0315339_1000458_pt1 | contig 51121 bp, 47 predicted proteins | sample ASW17metaG_FD_204514 | JGI IMG/M metagenome (GOLD analysis project Ga0315339, IMG submission 204514) | Ammonia-oxidizing marine archaeal communities from Pacific Ocean, United States - ASW #17 | ecosystem: Environmental > Aquatic > Marine > Oceanic | place: USA: California | collected 2016-12-05 | reverse complement strand
ACATATCCATACCATTATGAGCAAAAAAGCGTTGCAAAGGCCCTACTGAATGATAGGACAGGTGCTCATGATAAATTGTGTCAAATAAAGTCTTTTCTATGACATCTGCAAGGTAGGAAACCTCAAAAATGAAAATTCCAGCTGGTGCCAGTAAAGACCTTACTCCCTGGATTATGCCCTCAAGGTCGTCAGCGTGAGCAAATACATTATTCGCAGTGATAATCGATGCTGGTCCTTTCGATGCGAGTATTTTCTCAGCAAGCGATTGATTGAAAAATCCTCCAAGTGTTTCAATTCCATTGCGATTAGCCTCCTCAACAAGCTTCCTCGCCGGGTCAATTCCTAGAACGGACATCCCAGCTTTTTTAAAAAAAGATAGTAAAGTTCCATCGTTAGACCCAATGTCAACAACCAAGCTGCCAACTCTTGGCGTGAATTGTGTCACGACATCTGAAGCGTAGCGTCGAAAATGCTCAACAAATAAGGGGGACGTTCCAGAAACGTAAACATATTCAGAAAAAAGTATTTTAGGATCAATAACATCCAACAACTGAACATGGCTGCAATTCTTACAGAAAAAAATATCTAGGGGAAATACGCTTTGTTCGACCTCAACACCATTGCTCTTGACAAAAGCGTTTGCTGGTGGTGTTGGCGTCAATTCAATTACGAGTTCCAATTCACTAGAATTGCACAATCGGCAACACAAACGGCGGATACACTGAGTGGTGTTCACTGATCACCTTTTTCAGGTGTCCAACTTTTCAACCCCGACGTCGCCAACATGTCGATCCGCACCACATCCGCCTCATAGGACTCTTGGTCACGGGGGTTTCGAGAAAGTGTAAGAAAAATAGTATCAACTGGAAATCGCATGCCGTGGTCAACCATTGGCGGAGTAAAAACCATTTCTCCTTCCTCTATTAATAGTATTTCTGGTTTCTGACTACTTCCCGTCGGCCTATGTAAATACTCGATGCTACCGGAAACCACATAACAGTAGTGCCAATCAGTCATATGGTAATGATTGGCACGTAAAGAACCAGCTTTTGATTCTATCATAACGGCGCTCTTCATAAGGGTATCAACAAGGGGTTGAATGCTGCCACGACCATCAACAAATGGTTTTTCAAGCTTTACCACACCGTGGGCCGGCCAGTCTTTTTTTTCAAGTTCGGTGAGAGGTTCGGATTTTAACTTTTTAACCATTAACGTGCCCAAAGAATAAATATCTTATGTACAGCAACATTGTTGAGACCAATTCAAAAATCCTGAAATACGCAAATTTAAAATTTTTAGTATATCCCTATGCTAGACACTAATTAATATTCTCTAAAAATTACACCTGTCGTGTTTTAAAACTTTTGGGTTATCTTCATAGTATTATTTGCTAAACTTTGTCAGATAAATTCCAAGCATTTTTCCAGTCAGAATCGGCACAATAAATTTGATAAACAAGACCCATTGTTTTCAGAGCTTCTAGAGAAGAACCATTTTTTATTTTTGTATTTCCAATTATTGCGAGAGCAAAGTCTTCTATCTCGTCTTCCCAAGACGGGTCATATTTATAGCTGATAACCTCATCATGTGGGTTGCCGCGATCATCTCCAATGTTTCTAGAAATTGTTAAAGTTTCTTCACCATAACTCTTTGAACCCGATAGGATCCCACTTAGAATTAACGTCCCTTTTTCAAGCGTTATTTCCAAGTTAAATCGATGGCGCCATTGGGTTGCGGAAGAATGTAGCATAGCCACTACGCCGTCTGTGGTTCGCAGTAAAGCATAAGCGTTATCTTCAACATTATGGTTCCAAAAACCATTAGAGATGAAACTTTTGACTTCTACAAAATCGCCAGAAAACAATCGCAAAAGGTCAACCATATGAATTCCCTGATCCAGAAGAATACCGCCACCCGCTAAATCACGGTTTGTACGCCAATCGGATTGTTTTCCGAACGTAACAATCTGTGATTTTCCGTAAACTCCCCTAAGATTGATTACTTTACCAAGCTCTCCCGATTTAAGGGTACTTAACGCGTCGCGCACAGATTCATGGTAGCGATGATTAAATCCATATTTCAACTTCAATTCCGGATGGTTCTTTTCACAAGTTATAACTCTTACAATATCATCCAAATTACGTCCTGGCGGCTTTTCGCAGAATACATGCAATCCCCTTTCTAAACCTGCTATTGTAACATCCGCCGCCATATCGTTACTTATACATACGAATAATGCGTCGAGTTTCTCTTCTAATAATCGATTGTAATTATGGTAATACTTAGTTCCGTCTGCTAACTCACCAGCACTATCCAAATTACGATCACAGACTGCCGTAATTTTCATGTCTTCACGTCTATTAACAAATTCCTGTCGACGTTTTCCCACGACCCCATAACCAGCAATTCCTGCTCGTAGAACACCTTTCATTTAGGTGCCATCCAAAACTATTAGAGGTTTTAAACTAGATCGTTTGTTGCTTTTCAAAACGATTTGTCCGAGCCTTTTGAACAACTCTCCGAATTGGCATTTGGAGTTGTTCAGGTAATACTTGAAAAGCCTTTCGGGCAATTTTTTTTGCCCGGAAATGTGAGACTTTATTGTCAGTTTTTCGGTGTTGTATTAATACATCTCGGAGCTGATTAAGGAATATTTCAGCGTCTTCAAAGTTATGTGCTTTTACTTTTGCAATAGAATTACCAATTGCAGTATCCATTTCTTTAAATTGTGCATCTGTAAAATTGAGGTAAGATTTGTGGAATTCTGTCGTATTATAAGGATTTGCAACCAACATAATTAGTGGTTCTGCATCAAATGACAAAGCAAGATCAACAAAGGATTCAATCTCACCAGAATTTATGGCGTTTAGCGTCATACTTAATGTAAAACTAAACTTTTTCCGTTTTTTTAGGCCTTGTAAACGACTGAGATTTTGTAACACCGTCTCCCAGCTAGCATTGCGGCCTCTGACACGGAGCTGATTGAAGCTTTGTTCTGTTCCAGCATCTAAAGAAGCAGTCATAGTACTAATGGGCAGACGTTCAAGCGTCTCATATATTCGATCAGTCAATAACGTTGCGTTAGTTATAAAATGAAATCTGGTTTCCAAATTTGCATCGTGTTGTTCAAGCATTTGTACAACGGGTCTGAAAAAAAATGGTTCCCCGCCAAAAGGAAATACAACCTGAGCTTTTGTGGCGTATTTTTTCACTTCTTTCATAAATTTGTCTGGAAGTTTGACCCGCATTTTCGCATCTTCACGCTGGAAGCAATGGTAACAATCTAAATTGCAAGCGAAGCTGTAGGTAAACCTAAGCCATCGAGGTACGGAATTAAGGATGGTCTGGCCTGTAGTATATTCTTCTTCGTTTAATACTGCATTTTTCCTTTGATCACTATTTTCAGTTAATTCGTTAAACCAATCCAAATTTTCAAATTTCTTGCCGCCTTGTAGAACGGGACATGTATGCGGACACATAGATAGTGCTCCCTCATCTCGCATACGTTCTCGGACAGATTGAAAACTTTGCCCATTCCAGATTTCCTCGACCATCCCTTCATTTACATTTCCAAGCACCGTATCATTGTTACAACACATGGTAACATCACCGTTGGGGTTATTAACTTCAAAATGAGACCAGGGATGTTTACAAACGAATTTTTTCATTGGTATGTTTCTCTTGTTAGGCTTATGCATCAGCTGTATTCGTGGTTTTAACAAAATTATTTATGGGAGTTCCAACTCCTTTTCCCATAAGGTAAATCTTACTGGCGCATATATTTCTCCCCATTTAAGAGGGTTTGGTTTGACAGCATTGTCTAGAGCCTCGCCCAACTGGTCTACGCTAATAGGAACAGCATCAATGCCTTCTGGTAATACGTTAACAGCTATACGGTCGTCAGGCCTCAAACGGAATGTAGGCAACCCCGCCAGAAGACCTTCCAGGCCGGAAGTACCTGTACCATAAAACACCGCGCTTATCCCTTTTTGCTCAGGAATGGTATTGTTAGTAATAACAATGCTTTCAGATTCTTCAACTTTTTTCGGGTACAAAGGGTGAATCTTAACTAAAAATTTTCTTCCTTTTTTCTGGGCTTTATTAACAGCCTCCATTATTTTTTTCGTGATTTCTGTATCTGCTGAAGTTGCCACGAAAACTGGACCGCTGCGATCAAAATACTCACCTATAAAACTAGAAATCCGGAATGCTCCGCCTATTGTCAGGCGATTCTTCGGTATTCCCCATCGAATAAGTTGTTTATAATATGCGGGGCCCGAGCATATTATTCTGTCAGGAATACTAATGAACCCATCTGGGTTGGATGCGGGACCAGGATTAAACTGCTGCGATCCAATCACAGCATGCTGATATCCAATAGTTTTAATTTCATACTTTTTAGCATAACGACACAACTCCCTTTCCCAAGGATGATTTTCCCATGGCCACAGAATTACTTCAGGCTTGTTCTTCTTGATCCAGCGACATTGGCAGTGAATTTGCCAAGCATTGGAGGCAAGCGCCGCCGTTGAGTTTTCAAACGCAACGGCTCGACGAATTAACCAAGAATATTCTCCTGTTAGATCTGGTTTATCAGGATGCCATCGCTTAAAAATAATTAAAGGGGTCATGAAGATACTGCCCCATGCATGAAGTCCGGCGGTTTGTTTCCCGGCAAGGCGTTGGGTATCCCCCAAGTCGGCATCCGTATGAATCAGGCGTCGAAGCGATGGAATATGCTTCATCAAACCGCCAAAATACGCATCATCACCATCCGCTGTACTTTTCGGGTGTCCATATACGATAAGGGCCCTACTTCCGCCGCAAATGTTCTTACGGGTATGGCGTAGTATAAGTGATATAATCGCTACCCTTAGCGCAAGCACTGTTCTTGCTAAGTACCCCCTTGCCCATCCTCGGATCATTCGTGGCCAAATTGGAGGGCATCGGCCAGCAGCTATACCATCAATTCCAGCTAACTCCCTAAATAGCCATGGATCGTCACAAACAACCAGGCATGAGTTCGACTCTTTACAAACTCGCTCCGTTAAACGAACCCAGGCCATCATCAGGCCAAAATCACTATTGTAAGACGCCGCAGTGGGCATATGAGCAAGTCTAGCCGACATTGTCTGACCTAATTTTTTCCCTATTTTCCACCATTGATCCCGAACCCCATCAAACTCTTCTTCAAGACGGGCCCCCAAATCACGCAGTCTAAGTTTATGGTCAAGATCTACCTTGGTTCCGGTGACTGCATACCAATGGATCAAACTATCAATGTCTCCCACCTTGTCAGACCTACGTAAGAATACCGCCATTAAAAAATTAGTTGCCCATAATTATGTTTCGAAAAGTGGTGTGGTAAACGTGTTAGTAACTCAAAATTTCTGAAAGTGATGTATTCTCAGTCCACTTCTCGCATTCTTCAATTAGAGTTCTAATCATATAAACCGCACCCACAGGATACTTTCCGATCGCTGTTTCTGCCGCAAGAACCAAGCCATCAGCTCCCATTAATAGAGTACTGACTACATCATTCAGTTCCGCTCGGGATGGTGCACGTTGCACAACCATTGTTTCAAGTAAATTGGTAGCAACATATACCGGTGTATTTTTTGCTTTTGCGGTTGAAATTATTTTTCGTTGAAAAAATGGAACTTTTTCTAAAGGTACTTTCCGCGAGAGATCTCCACGATCAATAAAAATTTCGTCAGTTATTTCAAGTATATCCTCTAAATTTAGTACGCCGGTTGGGCTCTCTATCTTACTGATGATTGTCGCCTCAGATCCGCATAGTTTTCGCATCGTTTCTACATCTCAACTTTGGTTAGTGAAAGAAAGGGCGAAGTGTTTAATTTCCTTTTCACGACCAATCTCTATAGCCATTTTGTCCTTTGGTGAAATTGGATTAAATTCAAGATCTCTATCAACATCTGACGCCTTATTACTACCAACAACCCCACCTCGAATTACGGTAGCTTTAACACTACGAGAGCCTATTCCAATAATTTGCAAACAAACATTATGAAAATCAACAGTGCTTTTGTCCCCAACAGCAAACTGTCGAGCTATATTAACAGGTGTGAAAGAAATGTTATGAGAATCACCTATAACAGGCTCAAAGTGAATTTCAACGTTTTGCCCTTCAGTGAAATTAACACTCTCACTAATCATACCCTGATTACGTAATTGCGCTCCCTCACTATCAAGACAAATTGGAACATTCGTCCTTTCTTGTATTTTGTCTATTGTTGTTGCTACTAATTCAATAGGTGTGTGTGAAAGATTTATACGAAAGGCGTAGATACCAAATTCTTCAATTTGCCTAATTATTTCCTCAGACAACGATGATGGGCCTAATGTAACAAGTAATTCCTTAGGCATTTTGCTTTTTGATTTATTTTCTTAAACATTGTGAAAAGATGGCAACTAAACTTTCTTATATCTAACATCCGACTATTGATTAATTATATTTAAGACACGCTTGAATGCCTATCTAACAACATGAAGCATAGATCTTTCAATACCACATCGGAATTTAGCCGTCAGAAGATGTTACGGTTTAGATGAATGTTCAGAAAAATGGAAAATCTTTCTTGAACACCGGTTCGTGTCTATTTAAACAGAAACTCTTGCAGCCTTATCAGAAGTAGCTTTATTCAACCGATTAAGGGCTAATCGAGCAATCTCCCGGGCTTTTGATCCATCGACTGCTCGAATGTTATTAGCCGCCCTAGAACGTAAAATTAGTTGATCACCTAGCCTATTAATTACATCTGGCGTGATATAACTGAGGACTAATTCAGGTACCCCTAATTTGTCAAACCAGTTTTCCAATTGGAGAGGAATTTCCTCAACACTACAACCTAATCCTAAAGCAATCGATTCCAACCGTTCAAAGTTTGTTTCCATGTTGAAGCGAGCAACTTCTGCCAATGTAAAACTGCACGCGAGTCCATGTGGTACACCAAATTGCGAAGTAAAAGGGTAACTAATTGAATGGGCTAAAGCTGTTTGTGTTGTCCCCATCGCAAAACCAGCAAGTGTTGCAGCTGTTTGAATATGACGCCTAGAATTTAAGTCATCAGGGTTTCTTACCACGTTGAGTAAGCCAGACCTTAAAATAGAAATAGCTTTTGACGCCATTGCATCACTTAGAGCAACGTGATTAATATTCCAGATTGCTTCCATAGCATGACTGAGCGCGTCTAACCCTGTCGTAATTGTTAGCTCTCTAGACATCGTTGTAGTGAGGTTAGGATCCAAAATAGCGTAAGTCGGATAGATAGAACCACTGCTAACTGAATGTTTGATTTTGTTCTCACCCCAAATCGTACCCCAGGGTGTCACCTCTGATCCGGTACCAGCGGTTGTGGGTATTGCTACTAAAGGTAAAGACGGCAAATCATTTGGCAACTCGATCCCGTCCCTCAAGTGACTAACGAATTTATCCATATCGTTATTTAAAGCGCAAAGAACGGCTGCTCCTTTTAAGGCATCAATAACACTCCCACCGCCAAGACCTACGTAAAGATCGACATCTTTTAGCAAACTAGTAATGTTTAAAACTGTTTGAATAGTCGGATTTCTTTTGCAGTCAAAATAACTAACTGTAGGCTCGCCACATTGCTCAACCAACTCTTTGACAGCTCCACGTTTTATCCAGCCCTGACTTGTCACTAACGCCCAACGACGCCCCTGAAGAATCTCGAACAAGGCTTTATGAAAATCGTAGCCTTGGATTATACGGGTAGGGTTACGAAAAGGGTGGGTCAGAACCATATGTCTGTCTCTTGTGTTACCCGGCGCCGTGCCTCTGAGGGGTATCTAGAAAACTCGTTGATAACAAAATCATTCAAAGCGCCAGGAACACGTACAACCACCAAGTGACCAGATTTTTGTTTTTTCCTGCTGGCAAAACAATGTTTAATCATCGGCTGAACGTATGCAGAATCGCCAGCTTCTAAGGTTTCTTCATGGTTTTCGTGCCAATAGAGCTGTATCGGAGTATCCCCAAAGTTGTAGATGTACTCGTGTAGATGATGGCAAAACCAACTGTTAATATGTTTGGGTTTATCACGTACCGTAACATCAAATCCTCGGAGATAGGGATAGTGTTTTGTCCTCACCAATTCCTTCAAAATATAGGCGGTATCATCAACACTCGGATAGTAACGTGGGTCGGTATTTTGGGAACGTTGTACCAAAATTGCATCTTCAGTATTCATGGGAGTAACGGAAAGATCCTCTGTCCGCAAACTCAGAACATCGGCAATAGTATTTAGTTGAACTGGTGACGGCAATTTTTTTCCATTAACTATTTCAGCCGCGCACCCTGATTCAATACCGGCATTGGCCAAACGATTAATGAATTCGTGTACTTCCAATGACTCTGCGTTTAAATACCGTTTAAGACGCGACTTAAACGCTTGAATTTTATCTGACAAATTATCCGTCATTGCTTCGATTCTACTGGTACCGGCATGTATAAATTCGTTCAACGCTTTACGGACCTCAACACCGAATGTCACAGCAATTACAAGCCCTGGTTTATCGCCGTTACGAGAAGTAAAACTATGTGGGACAAAAGGTGTGATATAATTCGAATCGCCGGTGTTCAATTCCGCACAATATCTAGAACCATCTAGTTCCCAATAAAAATTAACCTCGCCGATAATAAAAGTGCACTGATGCAATAAATGACCTTTATTATAGCTAACATTAGGATTCTCTGGATTACTATCTTCTACAACCCTAATTGGTTTTATCCACTCAGGTTTAAAGGGCGCCGTTTGGCTCATAACCGTATCTCGGTACTCATAGTAGCTTGCGTGCTTACCAAACTGGTCTTTACGGGAGAATACCCTTGTTGTTAACTCACTGTCGTGAGCCCGCATGAATTTAACTCCTTCGGTCGTATCATCTGCATCCACCCACAGATCTGCTAGTGAAATTGGATAATTCTCACACATCCGTGTCAATAACGTTTTAGTGACCTCAAGCTCAGCTTTGCCATCAATTACTGATTGAACGACGGATAATTCATAACCGAGATCATGCGCCAATGCCTCCGGGGTTCGTTTCAAATCATTAGCTTCGGCTAAAATTCGCTTACCTAGTATTATTTTATGTAAAAGTTGGCTATTCAAATCATCCCTCTTCATAGTAAGTGGTTCTAATTAATTCTCTTTACCAGTGAATTAGCAGCATTGATGGTGAATTGATTATCTAACAACCTTTTGCTCAATCGTCGAAGGCCTTGAGCGCCTTTTCGTAATCTTCGATGGTATCGATTTCCTTCCATCCACGTTCGATTATCACGCAGTGTATAGGTACACCAATATTTACCATTTCCTGGATTAAATCGGTCAGGTAGGCTTCTTTAAATGCTTTGGAACGTTGAAACGGCTTACCCATATAAAGTTTTTTAGCGCGATGAAAGTGGTGCCTAAATAATTTTGCACCGCGTGGAGAAAATTTTATCATACCAATAAATTCGCCGTGCATCTCAGTGTCAGCCGCCATAATCTTACCGGCAGAGATAACCTTGTTATGAGTGTCAAAAATAATATTTTCCGCTTCTTCAAGAGGGTGATCTCTCCGACCATCGTAATAAGGCCGCCAATCAACATCGACAACAACCGATATATCGTGTGGTGATTCAATTGCTCTTTGAACCACATTGGCATCAAATAATATATCGGAATAAGCACAGATAACTTGACCACAAATTGCCTCTTCAGCGTAAATCAACGAATTTAGAACATTGTTGTTTTCATAATCAGTATTTTCATAATATCTAAGCCCTTCGTAATTGATTTTTTCCTTCTTATACCCTCTGACGACCGATACGTTTGTTATACCGCAAGAATGATAGGCTTCTAATTGGCGCTGCAACAGGGTCTTATCTCCGAATTGAAGCATACACTTTGGTTTTTTTTTAGTAAGAAAACCTAGGCGACTGCCCATTCCTGCAGCTATTATGATGACGTTTGTATTCGATGTCATAATGTTCTACTTGATTTTCCCATTCAAGATCATTGTCTATTTTAAAGTGTTGAATGGTTGTGGATTAACGATGTTTTGGTAACAACGCAGACGGTTTTTACCAACCCGCAGGAATTACCTTCACGCGCTTTAATGCCGGTCTCTCAGCGCTGGATTCCTCATTACTAAAAAATATTATAACCCATTCTTATCAGATAATTTTTGATAATTACGACGCTTTCTTCAGGTGTATTCTCGTTGGTGGCAATAATTAGATCTGGATTTGAAGGCGGTGGATAAGGTTCATCAAGCCCAATAACTGTTTTGGGATCGATTTTTCCTTCCTTTACACCTTGGTACAGTCCGCGAGAGTCCCGTTTAATGCAGATCTCAATGGGACATTTCAAATATATGAGAATGATATTACTAATATTGTCAGAAATATAATCTCGAGCATCATCATTAGCCGTCAGAGCCGAAACTACCGTGTTTAGTCCAGCGTCAGTGGCCTTATTCGCAAGGTGAGCGCAAATAGAGACAGCGCGAAGTCGGTCCAGAGCTTCAAAACCAAGTGTCTTGCCAAAAAAAGATCTGACTTCATCACCATCATAATGAATAGCAGGAATATTTGTAATCCTCATTTCTTCAACCAACATCTTACCAATAGTCGTTTTTCCAGCAGACGTTGGCCCTAAGATCCAACAAACGATTTTCTTGTTTTTCATCAAATAAGTTAAACGAAGATATCGTTTAATCAGTTAGTATTGAATTGAGAATATTTTATCACGGCGAAGATAGTGCAAATTACTAAAAACTGTTACTAGCTTTCTAATATGTTTGTCTGATTAGGCATTTTATATTTTTTTTGTAAATAAGTGGTAATCAAATCCCCGATAAATCTAGACATTATAACTTTAGTTCCTACAGCCAATCCCCCCCCGTAATTGGAAGCATTTGACCAGTTATGAAACCACCATAACCAGACAGCAAATAAATAATAAATGCAGCCACTTCATCGGGATCGCCAGCCCGTTTCAGTGGAATTAATTCAGCGCGTTTTTCCATATCTTTTCTCGTTTTCTTATGCCACCTTTCATGGAAACCGCTAGCAATACAACCCAAACGCATGCCATTAACCAGGATACCATCCTTTGCACCCTCCCGGGCGAGTCCTTGAACCATACATTCTGTTCCCCGTTTAGAGATTGCATATGAAAATGAGCTAGAACTTCCGCCATGCAAAGCTGATTCTGTTCCGGTAAAAATAATTCTCCCACCGGTTTTTTGAGAAATCATATACTTCATAGCCTTACGGGCGAGATAAAACGGATGATTAAGGTTGACACAAATTTCATTCTCCCAATCGCCCGACGACATATCCATCCAATGACCACTATATCCGATAGAACCTGATAAGATAACAAGGGCATCTATTCCTCCAGATTGTTCAACGTAATTATCAACCAATACGCAGCATGAGTTTTCGTCTACGAAGGTTTGGGAAAGGGGTATAATCCTGTCGTCGTCGATTTCTAGTACCTGAGAAGAACCATGAGCCCCTATCATACAAGTTGACCCTTTAAGCAACATTCTTACAAGAGCTCTACCCAACCCGCCAGTTGCCCCTGTGATCAGAATTCGGGTCCCAACTGGTACACGAGGAACCCAATCAGGTAGAGTAAAAACGCTTTTCATCCATAACACTCCTTTAAAATATCTGCGCTTTGTCGCAAAGCCTTAAGCGGAGCCTCCCCTCCAATCATTTTTTGTTCGACTGAAACGTATCCTTCATAATTTATATTACGCAAAAGGTTTGCCATCTTATGGTTATCGACCAGACCGGAGGTTCCAAGGATGCCTAAGTCTGGTTCATTGGCATGGACATGAACGAGAAAAGGGGCGGCGGCTTCAAATACTTCAGATTTCATCTCCTCATTACTGACTAAGGCCTTGGCATCTAATTGAACACGCACGGTCGGATGATTGATACGCTTAACTAAACCAATGGATTCATAAACGGAGTTAATAAAGTCGGTATCCGACGGACCCAATGGCTCAAAACAAAAGACTGTTTTATGCTCTTCTATACTAGGTATTAGGTCAGAGAAAAAATCTATTGCATAGGTAGTTGCCTCATTAAGCGATAACTTTCCACGCCAGCGCCCACCGCCATAAATTAACGTCTTTCCGCCTAAATCTCTACACAATTTAGACAAGTGAACCATAAAGTCGAGTGTCAATTGTCGGGTTTCAGCATCTCTAAATAAACCCAACTCTGGCTTGTCATAAAACAATGAATGAAGACCAACAATCGATAACCCAGCTTTTTCGACTTCATTTCTATATTTTTCCACCGATTTTGGTGAAAGTCCTTTCCAAGTATCCTGCCACACTCGACTGGGTGCAACCTCTAGCCCCAAAAGCCCCATATTAGGTAATGATTTTAATTCCTCCGCGTGCTGGTACGCATTAAGTGCAATGTTGGAAACGGAAAGCTTCACAAGACTGTCATGACCAATAGTTATCCGGTATAGCCAAAGATATTGAAAATTGGAAAAACTTGCTTTTAGTACTCAAATTTTGTGCATTTTCTCCAATTGTCTTAATCCTACAAACTGTTATGAAGACAATCTCGTTAAAACTTGTTTATTTCACATCAGATCATAGAAAACAGGTTGTTTAAAGAAGGCTCTAGAGATCTTTTGGTTTAATAGCTGGCGGACACTGATTATTTTATGGCGCTTATAAACCAAGACCACCCAATAAATTTGCCTAGAAACAGTTCTAAACGTGACTGGATTGGCCAAGGCTCCCCATAGACGAGCACCCCGCCAGGATGAACACCGTATTTTTTTAATTGCCAACGACGGTAGATCTTACCAAACTTGGGTATTAGATAAAAATAAAACTCACCTTTCCTAAGTCTTTGAAAATGAAATTCTTTGAATAATTTCTCAACATCACTTCGATTATAACATCTTGTTATAGGGTTTTGGATGGTTTGCAGGTTTTTTCCACCCCATTCTGTTGCACGGCCAAGCCAATTTTGGTCAGTAAACAACTTTCCCTGAAGTATACCAACTGCAAAAAATAAATTAATCCAATAATGCCAAGAGTTTTTGCAATATAGCATAATGATTGCTTCTCCCTCCGGTTTAAGAACCCGATGGACTTCTGCAACCGCAACCTGGCTATTCACGGTATGGTGTAAAACCCCGTTTGAGTAAACAATATCGAAATAATTATCATGAAATGGGAGATTTTCGGCGTCAGATTGAATTGCACGGCAACCGTCTGCTATCTCACCTAACAAATTAAACTTATTCTGTGTTGAATTCGCTCTTACTAGTGTTATATCGGCACTCGTCACAATTGCTCCGTATTTAGCAAATAACGCAGAATGCCCCCCTGATCCAGATCCAATTTCTAGTACACGTTTACCACGCAGGTTATTTATTGGCATTTCAACGACAGCCATATGTTTCCTAAATTGAAACATGTCCTCTAAGTGATCCAAGGCCTCGAGTAATTGATCAGAGTTTAATTTTTCATCTAAACCCTCGTACAGAGAGTGATACAAAGAACCCCAGAAAACTTTTATGTCATTCTTGATGGTATATTTTGGCATCTCACTAAAATCAATTTCAAGTTAAGTTAAAAAACTAGGTATTTTTAGTCTGAAAACAGCATAACTGCCCAAGATTAGGCACATTTTCTTCAACCCATTAGAATAAACACTTAAACCAATTATTAGTCTATGGGCTTTGGCGTTCTATAAAGGGCCGAAATTTTATTATCGGAACGACCAAGACGTTTCGATTGGCTTTCATCGTCAACCAAAACCCACTGATCATGCTCATCAGATTTATAAAACGCATGTAAGATGTGCAGTGTTTCTAGGATGTCTTCACGACTAATGGGATATGGAACATGGCCCGTAAAGTGTTCAACTACGTCTCTATATATTTGAAAATGGCCAAATCCATAAACTGCGCCGTGTCCCTCAACACCCACAAACTCCTCGCTGTATAAAGGACATTCAGAAGGATTAGGCGAAAAGTACTGCAATTCATTTACGGCTACACCCCCGATCTGTGCAAGTCCCTTTTCTCCAACGATAGAAAATGAAGCTTCAAAATCATCGGGTCTCGCTGCTGTTGTACACTCTATAACTCCGACTGCGCCAGAACCGTATTCGATTGTTGCAACCACCGTGTCTTCCACCTCGACGTCAACCCCTAGTGTCCTCATGCTTGCATTTACCCTGGTAACAGAACCTCCCAAATACCTGAGCAAATCAACGTGATGTATTCCTTGATTGCTTAACGCACCACCGTCATGGGAATATGTTCCACGCCAGGGTGCCATATCGTAATACTTCTGCGGTCGACACCAACGGACCCGTACTGAAATTACCCTAATATCTCCTAACTCACCTTCTATGATTGCTCGTCGAACGCGTTCTACAGCTTTATTATGACGGTTCTGAAAAACTGGAAATAATTGGACATTATATTCTAACCCAAGATTAAATATAGAGTTAGCTTCTCGCGGTGTCATGAACGTAGGTTTCTCAACTATTATATGTTTTCTATATTTTTTTATCACTTCTTCCGCATGTTCGGCGTGCATACCGGATGGCGTCATGAGTGCAACAATATCTATCTCGGGGTGGTTCTTAAACATTTTATGATAATTAGCGTAATAAGGCACCTTGTATTTTTCACCATACTGTCGGGCTCGTTCAACGACTAAATCGCACACTGCGCTAAGCTTGACCCCACTAGTATCAGAAATCGATAAACAGTGATGACCAGCTACCCGTCCACAGCCTATTAAAGCAACGTTCAGTTCTCGGATGTTCATGCGTAATTTTTTCGACTAATTTTAGTGCTACAAATTCTTTATTTTAACAACTGGCTACCATGGTACCTTTTATTTGCATTATCCTTTTTTCGACCAGTCTATGTTATTTCTTTAGTAAAACATAAAAATATCTTCGCGCGATGTATTTATCCGAAAGTTCATTGCTGAGGTCTATTTAACCCGTTAATTGACACATCAACACTTTATAACTGCCTATCTATGTTTGAATTTTGGCGATATTTTTTTCAACTAGTTCATCCGGGGTATGTGAATAATTAATTCTAAATAAGTAGACTTCTAATCTCTTTATTTGCCCAATAATATCTTTAGACATCTAGGACGGTCCTATCGCAAAGAAAATTTTCCTAGACACGTTAGCTTTTATCTACAATAAAATATTCAACAGCAAATAAGTCCTAATAATTCTCTTATAGAAGTGCACTCGAAACTGTTAGCCCCAGACAAGACACAAGGAAAAACTCATGGATTCCCCTTTGTTTCCGAGACTGCTTCTAACGAGGCTAATTTCCGGAAGTCTTCGGAATTTGTAAGCAGTTCCTTATAGCCACCCACCGCGACAATAGCACCATCTTCCATGAGTACTATTTGGTCGCAATTAGCTACTGTACTTATTCGGTGCGCCACGACTAATATAGTTTTCTGCCCCCTGAGTTCATCAATAGCTGAGCTGATTTCCTTTTCAGTCGTATTGTCTAAAGCCGACGTTGCCTCATCAAATACCAGTATTTCTGGGTCACGATATAGCGCTCTAGCGATGGCGATCCGTTGTCTCTGTCCTCCTGATAAACGAGTGCCGTGTTCCCCCAGTTTAGTTCCAAGGCCTTCAGGCAAGTTGACAACAAACTCTTTAAGCCTACTTACCTCAAGTGCTGCCAATACCTCCTCATCCTCAATATCAGCGTCCTCAACACCAAAAGCAACGTTGCGACGGATTGTGTCGTCCATTATGAATACCTGTTGGGAAACAAAACCAATATTTTCTTGCCAAGAAGAAATATTTGAAAATATGTCTTGCCCATCAGAGAGAGTTTGACCGGTTGTCGGCTCAAGCAGGCCAAGAACAACGTCCATCAGCGTTGACTTGCCAGCACCTGACAGACCTACAAAACCTAGCGATCTTCCTTTATTAAGCTTAAGACTAACTCCCTTTAGGGCCGCGTGGTTGGCATCTGGATAAGAGTAATGAATGTTTCTAAGTTCCAATCTTGAGTCAAACGGCAAGGATTGGGGGTTGTATACGCCCTTATTCTTTATATCGTAAATATTGGGGGAAAATGCCTCATAAACACGTTCAATGTACGCCGCCCGTCTTCGAATTTCGGTTGCAGAACCTAGCAACCTGTTTAATGAAGGCATCAAACGAAGTGCTGCCATACCATACAACGCGATTGCTGAAATCGTTTCCGATAAACTGTCTTTGCTTGATAGGAGAAACAATACAATACCCAAAAAACCTATTACCACGACAGTCTCTATTAGAAGTCTAGGTACGTGAGCTGTAGTCATAGTATTACTGAAATACTTTGCATACCGCAAAGCAGCATTCTCTAGCCTTTTAAGCATATACTCCTGCGCGTTGAATACCTTAAGGTCGCGGATTCCATTGAGTGACTGACTCACCAACTTAATCATTGTACCTTCTAGGCGCATGCTCTCCTCTCCCCACCTTTTGAATATTGGACTGATGGTATAGTAATAGGCCAGACCTAATACACAGAGAGTTAAACCGGCACCTATGGTTGCAAATGGTTCAACAACTACCAAAACGACTAAAGCACCAAGCATCAGCATCCCATCTAGAATTACTAAGAGCGACAGGCGGATTGCCTCCATCGACAACGCTACTCCATCCGTTGTATCGCGGATCAATTCTGAGCTATTAGTTTTAAAATGAAATACTAGAGACCGCGACACATATGCGTTAAAAATTCGACCCTGATAAACTGCTATTTTATAAGCAACCTTTTTATTGACAAAAAATATCATGACCAAGAGCACTAAATTTTTACCCAGAAAAAAAATGGCGAAAATTCCGATGACCCATATCTTGAACATTTCCTCTTCAACAGGAGGAAGTATGGAAATAATAAATTGGGTAAGCCTCCCATCACTCTCCCCAAGTATCAAAACTTGAATAACTGGTAGGATGAGACCAATACTAACCATTTCAACAATTGTAATTAGACCCATGGGGACCAGTAGTAACGCAAAGTCAAAGCGCGTTCTGGCGTCCAGAATCGACAACATTTGACGAATGGAATATAGCATTTCTGAATTTAGCTAATGAAAAACAGGGGCGATTAGATTAAATAAAGAATTAATTTCAATTTGGCTTAGGGCTGGCTCTTTTGAAAAAATTATTGGTTACTGAGACTTCTCTATCATTCGTTAGATTCGGTGTTGCCAGTGCAATTTTGTAACATTCAAACCCAGCTTTTTCTAGTTCGTCCAATATTATGTCATTAGCCGTCTTACCTTGAGGAATATTATTCCTTTGGAGCTCTATCATAATTGTCTTCAAGCGAAGATCTTTTAACGTCTCGGTGGCGCCTAAAATCACCTTTTCTTGAATCCCGTCTATATCAATTTTTATGTGATTAGGACGCGGCACATCAAAAGTATCCAAAAAATTGTCAATTGAATACCCGATTGTTGGATGTCTTTTCAACGTCTCAAGTATTCTACCATAGTTATCGACTTCCTCGCCAAAAGTACAATTAGCACCCCCCGCGGTATTACCTGGCTGAGTTACGTGAAGAGAGTCAATTACTGTCTCATCTGTTATGGCGACGCAAAATGGCATAACTTTATTCTCTAAATCATTTATGAAGATATTTTGGCACAAAGTCTCATAGTTTTGGGGTAAAGGGTCAAATGCAACAACCTTCGTAGAAGCAACCACACTGGCATAAAGTGTAAACACGCCTACATTTGAACCCACATCCCAAAATATATCGTCAGGGGAAAATTGTTCAATCCAAGTAAGGGTGTCTGGTTCACGGCGCAACATCTCCCTAGCCCTAATTCTCACCGTTTCGCTGTTACACTTTATGTACAAAGGACCTTTATTGGTGTTCACTTCGGCAATCAAGTCTATTTCATTTACCAATGCCGTTGCGACCTTTAAATAGTTTTGTCCGAAGATGTTCTTGAGCATCTTGCATGTTAGCCTGACAATGGCCTTAAAAGTTTTGTGTTTTGCAGATATAGACACTTGTCACCTCAATTGTAGATAACCTAATTCGCGAAAACTCTATCTCTTTCTAATGATCTATATTTTTTGAGCTGGATTTAAGACCGAAATGTAATTCTAAAAATCAACTATGACTAGAATATTCAATTTCTTCACAAATCCTTTTTGGCCTAACTAAACAACCGTGGTGAAGCTTTTGTCAAACACCCCAATTAGTAAGCACCAATAATATTAGTATCATTCCTAAACCAAAGGTGCGCTAGCCGAATGCCAGGAAAAACCGCATCTTTCAAAATGTGAATTAGACATTTTTGTTAACCTCACCCTTAGCCCACTCCACAAAATTTTTCACCCCTTCTTTTGGATTTACAAAGGTAGTTACACCCGTGACATCGCGTAACAGGGTTCGATCACCATATATACCAAAAATATCTCCAGGTGTTTCTGGACCCTGTAATATTTCTAATTTATCAGTTAAATTAAGAACATCACCTATTATATCAATAAGTTCTTTCATGGTTGTTTTTTGACCTGTAGCGACGTTTATCGGCCCGTCATAGGAAGACTGCAGTGCAGCTCTATAGAATGATATAACAACATCATCAATATTGATTAGATCCCTGTAACGATCCAAGGATCCCTTCACCTCTAACTGTGGAGATTTCATTAGTAATGCTGTAAATATACTGACCAGACCTTGATCAAGGCGATTAAGATCTTGACCTGGCCCGTACACATTGAACATCCGCAAACAATTATAGCCAATGTTGTTGTCACTGCAAAATACGTCAATAAGCCGTTCGTTTGCTTGCTTTCCTATTCCATAGTGCGACACTGGCTCACACGCTGAGGTTTCCTTTACCGGACAATCGGAAATTGACACATTGCCATATACCACCATCGAAGACGCAAACAAAAAACGCCTTACCCTAAGACGCTTTGCTAGTTTTAGAGTGTTGAGTGTCGTCGCATAGCCTCTTGAAATTGTACCTACGGGGTCTGCCGCAGCCGCCATGCCAGAAGAAGGACCAGCCATATGGATAACAACTTCCTTTTCATCCAAATCCAGCTTATCCGTAGCCTCATCATCTGTCATATCTATATTTATAATTGAAGCGTCCTCGATATCTAAAGATACGGCGCTCTCTAAATTATCCAATATGGTAACAATGTGACCTTTATCTAGAAAGTACTGAACTACCCGAGAACCTATATACCCTAGACCTCCAGTTACTAGTATGTTCATAGCCATTTCCCTAAGCAGCTTCCAATACGCTGATTACTAGCTCCATCATATCTTTTGAACCTGCGGTAATTGATATGCATGTTGAAAGGGGGTCCGGGTAATTGGCTTTCACAAAAATTCCATCTGCCTTTAAATCCATTACCACTTTTTTCATTTGACCTTTCGTTTCAAGGTCTAAAAGAACAAAGTTGCCTAACTCTCCCCAGGCTCTTAGTCCCAACTTTCTGCATGCATCTCGAAAATAGTCACGCCCCGCAGAAATGTTCTGTATGTTGGGTTTAACCTGGTTGTCAAAACTATCAATCAAGGCACACCCCACGTGATAGCTAAAGCTACTGCCTTCATGCGCAAGTCTGAATACCTGCAAGGGCTTGATTGCCCTTTCAGGCCCAATCGCGTAACCGAGGCGAAGAGAGGCTGCGCCAAAAGCTTTCGAAAAGCTACGTAAAATTATTAGATTATCGAACTCGTGGATTAGCGGGATGGCATTTGGTGCCCCAAAGAAATGATAGGCCTCATCTATGATGAGCAATTTTCCATCACGGTTACAATACTCTGCGATCAATCGTAACTGGTCGAGGCTATAACAGTTTTCGACCGGTTGACCGGGGTTCGCAATGAAGACAAGCCCAACACCTCGAGGGAATATTGACATCATTTTTTCGGGCGTCATGAACTGATCCGGTAATGGTTGAAAAACATGACAATCCACCTTGAGTATTTTAGCGTACACTTGATACATGGCGTAGGCCGGAGCGTTAGTAAAGAAAGGGTGTGTCTCATCACATTTTAGTAAGATCAAATTCCGGATAGCTTCATCAATACCGGATGTTACCACTATATTGGGCTCTGGAACTTCTATAAATTCCGAGAGAGTGGTATAAAATTGATCACAATCGGGGTAGCGTTGAAGCATACTTATCGGGATGCTGTCGTATATTCTTTTCAGAAAATCAACATCCCAATCGTTCGGCTTTTCAAAACGTTGCAGCCGAAGTTTAACGTTCGGATTCTCGGGTACCCGCCGTCTCTCAATTTCTTGCAGATGCTGGTATTTATTTGACACTGTAATCACAGTTTCTTTTTTAATTTCAGTTCGAGTAATTATTCAGTTTCTCTCTGTCACGGTATAAGCCCGCGTGTATGAATTAGGTATTTTCTAATATACCTATTAATGTGTCGCAGTGTTTTGATTTTATTAGTGCTTTACGATAGTATTCTTCCAATTCTGAACCAAAATAACTTTTAAAACGGCCCATTCCGCCGGGTTTCCCTTCAATTGCCCATGTAAGATGATTCGATAAGTCATATCGCTGATCGAGTATAATTTTGTATGGTAAACCAAATTTTTTTATCATGTAGGTAAAAGAATCGACGGAAAAGAAATAATTTTCGGAGACCTGCCAAAAAAATTCATTAAAAGCTTCTAACTTATAGAGAGAAAGAAGCGCATCATCGGTACTATTAACCTCAAAAATGATTTTTCCACCCTCTCGCAAAAGCGGTATCTGCTGCCTTATAAAAAGGATTGGGTCTAGCATTTCGTCAGCCACAAAAAAATGTGTGATCAGGTCAAAACCTGTTTCAGCTTCGGTGCTGTCTAAAAAGTCCTTCAAAGATTGAAAACACAAAATTCCTTTTGACGAAATGAATTGTGAATAGTTGGCAGCCGGTTCAATTCCTATACAATCATATCCCAGCTCTTTAAGAGGAAATAACATGAAACCGGATGAGCAACCAATATCCAGTATACGCCCACCTGGAACCGGAAGGTGGGGCTTAATGTATTTCATACGGCGAGCAACTTGGCGTTCATTGGCCTTTATGTGATTTTCGGGCACCAACCAATCGCTATTGGCTGCAGCAGCAGTTCCCGCTCGCTTCTCCATAAATTCATGAAATTCGTCTTTATAAAATTTTTCCTTTTCTGTCTCCGATAGCATAGGATATAGATATGCGACATCGCAGACTGCACAGCGCATAATCTTTTGGCCCGGTTTTCCAAGATAAACCTTATCTGAGTGAATTTTTTGTTTATCGGGTTCGGCATTACACAACGGGCAGGGGATACTTTCTTTCATAAAAACTTGACTAGTCAGTTCAGATTCGATTCTAAGTATTTCACTACAAAGTGTTAAAATTGCTTATCAGGGGTTTCGGATTTCTATCTTTTGGGATTAACCCCATATCCTTTCTTACCCTATCAGCAAATACAATTCCTGACATATCTACTAAATCTTGAAAAGATGCCGTTGGATACGCCCAACTTTTGTTTTCTATTAATTCGATACGCTCTATGAATTCTGTGGCAGACGTAATGATCATTTCGGGATGTTTCCTAAACGGGTTAGTTTTATGAACACTTGGGATATCTAAAGTAAATGCCTTCATTCCTAATTGAAGCGACTCGTTCACTATGGATGATGGATCTGATATACCGAATGTCGCCTTCTCAAATAGGTCGTAAACCCTTTCTTCGGTATACACTATGTTTGGTATATTAGAACATTTATTTATGATGTTTTGCGCTCCAAAATGGGATCGGAAAGTTTTTTTAATTTGCAGGTAAACTCTTTTCCTGGGAAATGCTTTCGCAACTCCAACAACAAACTCATGCACTTCAGGTTCACTCGTGTAAACTGACAAAAAAATAGCTATATCACCGGGCCTATTTTCGAAACGGTTTAAATAATGCCGCCTCTCAGCAGTAAAGGTGCCCGACGGAATGACTTCCATATCAGTTGGCCAAGTATTTCCATAGTACTCCTTATAAACCCCCTTCCCAAAAACGTAATACCGATCAAAACTGATATAACGCCAGGGCGGTGACAAGATGGCCCAACTAATCGTGCCCGTATTTACCGAATATAACTTTCCACCTACCCTATTAAGCTCCTGCCGCCGAATGATATGATCTTCGTTATATGGATCTCGGGCCCAAAAGAACCGCGGTTTATAACACTGAAACAAACCGCGCCATAGCAACCTTTTGTACGGGAGCATTACTATACGCCAAAACACTAGAGGATGCATTTTTCCAGCAAATAAATACAAGAGAATAGTATCAGAAATCGTAGATTTGATTACACTACATATATCCGTAAAAAAAATGATACCACTTTCCTTGAAGCAGAAACTATATTTTCTAAGCTCGTTTGGAGGCCTATAAATGGTTTGTTTCCCCCTTCTGACCATTAGTATTGGCCCACCATCGTCTAACTCGTCGTATAACATCTTATCCCGATCATCATTTATAAAATCAGCCGCAAAGAAGAAATCTTTTGCCTTTTTTATCCTCAACCTACAATGAGTTATTGTCCAAATTAGACAGACAAGAACCATTAAAATACTATAGACTAGATTGATCCCGCGAACGGGAATAAAAGTTCCCTTCGGAGGCTTGCTATTGCTACAATATTCACCAATCGCAGATAGTGTGTCCTCGGGTAGTCCTAAAAACTTAACATTTGAGAAACCGATGGTGGAATGGATCTCCTTCATCAGCAAGAGCGTTACATGTTTTTCAAGAAAACAATAGTTAGTTACAATATGTTTGAATGGCATAGAATACTCACCGATAGCATTATCAGCCTCAGAAAATTTAAAGGTTTTGTCCTGCCACAGTTCTGTCTCGCCAAATACATCGTACAATAATGACCGAACGGGGTCTTCTTTAAGCCTTGCGAGGTTAGGGTAGTCGTCAATGGTCCACTCACTAAGCCCCGCTCGTATGAAGAACAAAACTAGTTTTTGTAGAAGTAACCTTGAGTAGAGAAATAGAGGTTCCACCGCGAGTACCCTGGTTTTTTTCCCAAAAATCGAAAATGCGACGAAGAAAAAAACGGTGAGCTCTGATATTATAAAATATCTATACATAATATGCCCAAAAAGATATTCACCCGCGGCAATTTATTATCAAATTTGCCACAAAACTTGAGTGTAGTTATCCATCAATTTTTTGGTAATAAGACTCTATGCAAGAAGTGATACCTTGGCCCAAATCTACGAACGGATTTGGTAGCAACTTTTTTGCAACCCTAGGCTGAAACGAATATGGCGTTATCCTATAATGTCCCTCCCAGTGATCCTTGGAATGCTCAACAATAAGTTTCTTTCCAATAATCTCCTCTATCATATACACCAGATCCCGGCGTTTTAACCGCTCCACACCGGTTAAAATTAGGTGCTCTCCCTCGTACGAGCTATCGTGAATTATGTCAACTGATAGCTTTGCAGCGTCACTAGCATGAATATACTCTCGCACCTCTTCCCCGTCGCCAGAGTAGGTAATTTTCTTATCGGTCAAAGCTTCTTCAATCATTCGGCGAAATCCATTGTGCCTATCTGCTCGCCCACCAAATAAAGAACCATACCTGACAATTGTGTACGGAAGATTATAGCGTCTATTATATTCTTCTATAATCTTTTCTGAAGCTAGTTTGCTTATCCCATAAAAAGAACCATTTCTACTCACGGCGTAGGCACTGCTGGCATAGACATACCTTTTTATGGGAAGTTCCCGTATAGATTCCAATATGTTAATATTGCCAATTACGTTCTGTTCGATTGTCTCCTTGGGTAACGCGATTGATTTATCTAAATCGGCCTGTCCGGCAAAATTGTATACTATCGCACAGTCCCGGGTTACTGTATCAACTTTGTCCCTATCCATTATATCACAACGGACAAAGGATTGTTGGCTGTTAATATACTTTGACTCTTCAACATCGGCGATGACTACCTCAAATTTTTGTTTTGTGAGTTCGTCAGCTAAATAGCTCCCAAGAAAACCACTACCCCCGAATACTACAACCTTTGTCATTATTTGGTTATTCGCCAGAACAAATTCTAATTACGATATCTGGAGATGAGTTTATCATTAGCCATTGCCTGTATTACCTTTTGAAGATCTTCCTGAGTATCTACACTAAAAGTTTCTGTTTTCATGGGGACCATCTTAACCTTGCTGCCAGTTTCGAGAACTCGAAGCATATCTACTGACTCAATTTTTTCTAAATCACTCTGTGGTAACCTATTGAATTCAAGCAAGTAATCTCGTTTAAATGGAATAATACACACTTGTTTATACATAGGAACTTTACCATCCCACTTTTTAGTCGATGGTATGGGCTCTCGTGAGAAATACATGGCATTACTATTACTATCAATCACGACCTTCACTTCATTTGGATCATTAAACTCTTCTTCGGTTGCAATTTTCGCGTAACCATTAGAAACATTTATATTTGGGTCTATTTCTAAAGCCGATACAGTAACATCAATCATTTTAGGATGTAGCATAGGTTCATCGCCCTGCACCAAAACAACAATATTGTGTTCAACATTTGTCTTGTTTTCTATCTTTAACATTGCTTCAGCAATTCTATCTGACGCTCTCTCATGAGTATTAGCAGTCATAATACACGGGGCCCCAATTGATACTGCATATTGTCTAATTTTTTCATCGCACGTTGCTATGAAAACTTCGTCCACGCTATCACTCATTTTGCTACGAAAATAACAATGTCCAATCATAGGGATCCCATGAATCTTAGCTAAAGGCTTACCTGGAAAGCGCGTGGATGCCATACGCGCAGGAATAATAGCAATCGTCATCTAAATTTTTTTATCTTTTTTAGATGGTCCCGACAGATTGTATCGAGAAATCGTATATCCATTCCATAACCTATAAAAGTAAAACCTAGGTCAATATAATACTTTAACAATTCCAAGTTCGGATCAACAACATGTATGCCACCTGCCATACCTGCTGACTTTCCACTAACAGAAACCTTTTTAATTGCATCCATGACAGTTGTATTTTCAAATTCACCAGGAAACCCTAAAGACGCTGAAAGGTCATAAGGGCCAATTATGAAACCATCTACACCAGGAACCGCGAGAATTTCATCAATATTATTAACCGCGTCAATGTGCTCAATCATGACTATAACAACGCCATGTTTTTCCAACCATTCCTTGTACGCAGAAAATGAAGCACCATAACCATGAGCTCTTGCAAGTCCCGCACCCCGCGTTCCGGTAGGGGGGTAATAAGTGGAACGGACCGATTTTTGGGCATCCTCCTTTGAATTAACAAATGGAACAACTACACCGTGTGCCCCAGCATCCATTACACGCTTAATTTGATCTTCCCCATTTGATGTTAGGCGGATTAATGGTGCTACACCACATAATTCAATAGCCTGAATCATTTCCTGTGCTTCTCGAAGTCCTATTACGCTATGTTCCATATCTATAACTAGCCAGTCGAAACCATCCGTTTTGGCCATTAACTCTGCAATGCCGGAATGGGCAAGGGTTAGCCATGAACCAATTGTAACCTTATTGCGAGACAAATCATCTTTAAGAGACATCTAATATCCTATTTTTTCACTCCACTATCCGTGAAATGAAATAGTTAAATCAACCCGTTGAGTTTGATATTGAAACCAGTTTTAATAAAAGCACGGAAAGAAAAAATTTAGCCTCCGCAACTATCAAATGATAAACCCTCGATATCTTTTACAATGTACATTGGTATGTGAGAATCTTGCAAGATTTCCGCAAAGTTAGGACGATCGTAATCACCTCCTGTTCGTTCAAGTAATAACTGACTCTTTTTAGTATGATATTCACTACCAACACAGACAATTCCGCTAATCGGAATATCAATTCTTACCAATTCTCTTAAATATTCGATAAAGAATCTAAAGCTTTGCTAATTTCCCGTATAGTTGCATTATCTAAAGCGGATATTGATAACTCTAAAATAAGAGCTGATCTTGCAAACTGCGTTGAACCATTCCACCTATTTGCTAGCTTGCGCTTTTTTTCGTCCGTCACTCATAATATCTTTCCAAGACCCACTTGAGAATAGTTCCTTCCTGGAAGTCTTCAATATTACGACTGCAAAAGACAAAATATTGGTTTCACTTCAAGATTTAGCGATTGTCATTGTAAATTTGAAATTGGCCCACCGGTGACAATTCCCTCTATAACATCCCAGGTTCGTTGTGGGGAATTTGGGAATTCCTTGAGGCTAGTGAAATTTTCCAAAAACTCTTTTTGATCCATTGAGATACCACTCTCTAAACCCTTGCGAAGCGAACCAAGATCTTCAAATACCGGTAAACCGGAGATATAATGCTTGTTGATGGCATTCGGCTTCAAACTAACCGGAAAATACGGTCGCCCAGAAGCAATGGTTTCCAGCGCAGCACCAGAATTCGCTGGTCCAATGATAATGTCGGCCCATTCCAGGTTGTCCCGATATGAGCCTTCGTCGTTCATTTCGCAGGTCAAGCCAAAGAATTCGTTAATTTGTTCGTAGTATTTTCGTTTTGATGCTCCTGGGTGAAACCGCACGCGGACCGATGTGTACCCGAGCGCAGCCAGCATCCTAACAATTTCGACATAACAGAAATATTCATAAGATAGTGGCGAGACAAACTCGTGAATAGTACTAACAAACTGCAGTATCATCACGTTACCACGGCCAGTTACTTGCTCAATGCCTTGATAACCGCTAGAGACTAGATTTCCAGTTCGGATCTTTCGGGTTTTTGCACCAATCCCGTCGAGCCAATCTTCGTGAGCCCGCCCCCACGTCAGGCTATAATCAGCCAGAGATTCCATGCGCGGGTCGCAGCCAAAGATGTCCACCTTAACGTCCTGTACGTAGGGTCCATGCCAAGTGACAGCATTTGTCACCCCCCTAGACTTTGCCAACTCAAGGAAAATCTTTGAAGTTATATCCATCAAACCGTCCGTTATGACCAAGTTAGGCTGGAATTCGTCTATAAGCCTTTCGGCCCACTTTACATCCAAGGCCATTTTTATTAATCCGTCACCGTTGATTACCCGTCTATGTAGATATCGGTGCACATCATTCTTGCATGGGTCAGATGATGGCACCAATGTTCTTAAAATTTTCTGCTTTATGTTGTCTAGTTCAGCTAAATCTTTGGCGTTTAAGGCAGGCTTCACTACATCTACCGGTAAGATAGCCTTCTTTAAATTCTCTAACCAAAAATAAAATCTGGTTTTGTGTGGCATAAATCGGCCTAGATACATAGATATTAGGCCTTTTCGTTCAAATTCTCGGATTAACGGCATTCCTGTGATGTAAGTCATCACAATTAAGATGCTTGGCTGCGACGGATTCATCCGGCGTATGATTAGACTAACCCAGCCGAGAAATAGCACATAGATATCAACAACAAACCTCCTCAGTCTTGTCAGCAAGGACCCTTGATTATTGCCCGGACGTGGCCAACCACCTACGTCCCGGTGGCCAAAGTCGTGATCTCCGAGTTGTTGACACCGATTGGTAAACTTAATGCCCGCATTTTTTGCGGCGGTAGAGGCGATAGACACCCGTCCTTCAAGATCTAAAAATTCGTCCTCAGTGCGATAATCATAGATCACTAATTCTTTTGCATGGAACCTTCTTATGAGTATATTAAGTGGGGCGCTCATACGATGATGGTCGGCGATTACCAATGCAACCTGACGATAGAATTTACGTCCGAGCGATACCCCGCGAAATAATGTCATATCCCGACCTTCGTCATAAACCCAGTCGTTCGCCCATATCAGATGATCATGGCCGACTTTTTTGCCGTCCCAATCCAATAGCCCTAGGTCCTTATGGATGGCATGGCGCCCTTCACTCAGACATTGTTGCCATAAAAGCCAGTCGCCAGAAACAATCAATCCTTCTTCGCCAGTTGCATCAATTGCGGCAATGTGATGTCGCTCAGTTACTAAAATCAGTCGCTCATATTGTGATTCCAGGATTGGGGAAAGAGGAACTAAAGGAAAGCACGGTGGCGACTCAAATGCGTCAGTTAGGTTAATATTCATTTGGGAAATGAGGATTTATTCACCTTGAGTTAGACCACAAAAGTTTTTCAATATGACCAATCCTACAGGACCATTTTTTTCCGGATGAAACTAGCAACCCGTTAAATTATCTTTGATGATAGCAGCAACAATTTTGTTCCCATTGTAATCACAGGTCGCTAAAACATGTTTTCGGGAATCTGGCACAGCCGCTAAAGAATGAACAATATCGATACCAGTGTATTTCAAATTCTCATTCAAACTGTGCATGATCGTAGCAAATCCACCACAGGCGCATCCAACATCAAGGATACTTTTGGCCCGCTTCGCGGCGTCTGGGAAAAAATATTCTTTCCGACGGATACAAATCCTCGGGCGCTTGACGTTCGTTATTATAAAAATCAAGCGAGCTGACTTGGCCCCAAACGCTTTGTTCATTCTCCATATTCATCGGCAACTTTTTCAAGGTAGATCGCTGTAAAAATCAAGACGAGGACAAGAACGACAGAACTTATCGCATTCTTTGGGATGAGGTTAGTGTTAACCCATTCTTGGGAGCCGACAGTTGTTGGTTTTGAAAGTTTGATGATTGAATACGTCAAGTTAACTGAGTGTTGCAGCCTGTTGCCGAATTGGCGATACCGGTTATGAAACGATACACTTCCAGCTTCCAAATAGGTTCGACCCCAATTCATCTGGAGCAACTGGGAGGGCGAGAAAAGGCTTAAAGGTTTTTCAGCCGAGCCAACCACAAGATCGAAGGAGTTGATGTCTTTGCAGCTGGTGCCCAATCGTCGGTCATTTGCGAGAACCTCACTGTAAAACTCTTCGAACTTCTTCTCGCCTCTATCCGTAAATTTTTCGGCCTCGCTGATTGCATTCCACCTTTCATAGGGCATCTTTACATGAAAACTAAAAACGCGGCACGGGCCTTGTATTTCTTCGGAACGGAACTGAGGCATGTCGAGGATGCTGCCCTTAGTCGCCGTTCAAGGGCCAGATATTTTCTGTGTCGATGTATCCTTGAGTACTGCTGACAGGCAGCCAATCCCCTGAGAGGCCAAGGCGCTCATTTGGATATTCTGGTAAACGAATAGCACCCGGAAATCCTCAGGCTTTTTATAGCGAGATGTTTGTTTCATACTTAGACACTCAAGTTAGGAATCAGTACTTTATGTTTATTTGTTCACCAAATTTATCATTATTAATACAAGCTAAACCATAATTACGATCACCAAGGTACTGTATAATTAGTCGAGCAATCTAATTACGCAAGAGAAACTCCTAGACAAGGTAGTCTTTATCTCGTCTGACACTGTCTTGCACGAGGGCTTTCCGCCACCAATTTACCGTTCTCTCAAGACCATCCGCCAATTTAATCTTTGGAGACCAATCAGATATTGCCCCAAGCTTTTCACTGGAGGCCAATAATTCGAAAACTTCTGATTTTTCTGGGCGCTTACGCTCGTTATCTTCGATGACGGGTTTGTTGCAACCTGTGATATTACGGATAAGTTCCGCTACATCACCGATTGTAGTGCTTACGCCGGTACCCGCATTGTAAGCTTCCCCAAACCGAATGTTGTCAGCTTCGGCAAGTTTTAGGTAAGCTTCAGCCACATCGCTGACAAAATTGAAGTCCCTAATCGGTGACAAATCACCAAGATGGATCGCCTCACATTGCTCGTCCAGGGCTTGTCGGATAATGGTTGGTATGACCGCCCGTTCACTTTGCCGAGGACCGTAGGTATTGAAAGGGCGTAAAACTACGGCCGGCAAATCAAACGCACGCACATAACTCTCCACAAAGTGATCTGCCGAAATCTTGCTTGCTGAATAGGGGCTTTGTCCCTGTAAGGGGTGATTTTCGGTAATAGGAGTAAACACTGCCGTGCCATAAACCTCCGATGTGGAGGTATGGATAAGCCGGGCTAATCCGTGTCGCCGCGTAGCCTGCAAAATGTTTACAGTCCCCGTTACGTTTACGTCAATATAGGACTGCGGCGCCAAATAGGAATAGGGAATGCCAACTAGCGCAGCCAAATGCAGAACGACATCTGCACCTTCAACAAATTGGTCAACAAAATTAGGGTCACGGATATCACCTCGTTCAATTTCGATATTTTTGCGGACATTGTACGCAACCGAATCTAGCCAGCCATTGCTGCCACGGGAATTATAAATTGCGAGAGTGCGCACGTCTGCACCTGCGGCGAACAACGCCTCGACCAAGTGAGAACCAATAAAGCCGTCTGCGCCGGTAACACAGACTTTTGAGTTGCTGAGCACAATCCCCATTTAAACCAAACTTTTTCCTCTAATATTCAATCTTGAGCCCATTTTTGCCAAATTCCTATATCATTAGAACGAATTTTTCCCTGTCGTAAGACAGGCAAACCTTATCTGATGACATGGCTATGCTTGCAAACTGCATTGAACTATTTCACTTATTTTTTAGCTTGTGACTCTCTTCGTTCGTCACTCATAATGTCTTTCCAAGACCCACTTGAGAATAGTTCCTTCCTGGAGATCATCAATATTACAACTGCACAAGACAAAATATTAGTTTTACTTCAAGAATTAGCGATTGTCATTGTAAACTTGAAATTGGCCCACCGGTGACAATTTCCTATATAACATCCCAGGTTCGTTGTGGAGAATTTGGGAATTCCTTGAGGTTAGTGAAATTTTCCAAAAACTCTTTTTTCTTAAGCATTTTTTCTTGGCGCCCCTACCATGCCGTCCAGCCACCGTCGACGACGAGCATTTGGCCGGTCATGTAGCTCGACGCGTCGGACGCCAGAAAAACGACGGCACCAACCATCTCGTCGGCCTCGGCCATGCGGCCCAAGGGCGTCTTGGCGCCGTAGTTCTTCTTGAACGTCTCGTTCTGGCCCGATTCGATGCCGCCCGGCACCAAGGTGTTGACGCGGATGCTTTGGGCGCCCCAGTAGGTGGCGAGATACTTAGTCAAGGCAATGACGGCGCCCTTGGACGCCGAGTACGCCGCTGGTGTGGTGATTTCGTAGCCCTTATATTCCGAGCCCTCGTAGATGCCGAAATCGGGACCGACGACGCCATAGGTGGACGCCGTCTGGATGATGCTACCGCCTCCTCCCTGTTTGATCATCTGCTTACCGACGGCCTGGGCGACCAGGAACATGCCGTCGATGTTGACGCTCATCACCTGGCGCCAGACGTCGAAGTCGAATTCCTCGAAGGGCTTGAAAAGATCGACCGGATCATCGGTCTTGGAGGCAGCGTTGTTGTGCAGGACATCAATGTCGCCGAGTGCGTCGGTGACGGTTCCAACCATAGCGCCAACGGATACGGGGTCCGACACGTCGCAGGCAATGCCCTTGGTCGAAACACCATATTCATCGGCGATGGTCTTGGCTAGATCGTCGGTTCCCTGGGAATGTAGATCGATAACGGCGACATCGGCGCCATGAGCCGCTAGACCACGGGTGATGCGCTGACCCTGAATGCCACAACCACCGGTAACCAACGCGACCTTTCCCGACAGGTCGAAAAGTGTTTTCAGGTTGCGCTTAGCCAAGGTTTTTTCCAGGTACACAAAAAATCCGTTCGACAACATTGTGCCGTGCGGGCTTCGTGCTCGTGTTAGGAGGCAGACCAAAGGCGACGCTACCCGACGGAACCGCCGTATCCATGACTACCGCATTTGGCGCGATCCAGCAATTGTCACCTATCCACGTATCGCCGACCACACGGGCGCCTCCATATAACACTACACCCTCGCCAAGCGTCGGATAGACGTTGTTGAGATTGGCGCCGGCCGAACAGCCTTGATAAACGCACAAGTAGTTGCCGTAATTAGCACGACCAAGTACCGCACCAACGGGATGGACGAGCAAAAAAACGTCCGGCATTTCGACTTCATGGTACACATCGAAACCATGTAGGGTCTTGTTCAGCAAGGAAATTTTTTCCGCTAGGTCGAGCTCTCCATTTTCGCGAAAGATGGTATTGCCTACAAAATAAAGAAAACTGGCATATTGGTCGGTGTTGAGGTGATTGAAAACGGTGCTCCCATCCTCATAATAATATTTTCTGTGTATGCGTGAGAACGCGTACTCCGTCCTTTCTAAGGCTCGATCGACAAATCTGTAGAGATGTGCGGTTGTAACGGTCCTGTCCGGAAAAAATCGCGGAATCTGATCCGCCACGTAGCGCGTTAAGGCTTCTGGAGTAAGCGACAAACGCATCAGGCCAGGCGCTCGAAACTGGTGTGCTTGACAGGCCCGTCCAAGCGCGCCTCGATATCGTCCGCGTGTACAGCAGCGGCAATCTCGGCAAAGACTTCGGTAACATTGTCGAGATACCTGTCGATCATATTATCGGTGTGAGCTAACATTGTATAGACCTGCCCACCCGCTAGATAGCCGTTCCTAAGCATTTGTTGTGTAAACAGTGTCGCCATTGCCGTCGCGTCAGAGCTATTGAAAACGAACGTGCTGAGCGGTGGAATCCCAGTAATAGTGATCGACAAACCCACTTCATTAGCTGCATAGCACCAACCAGTCCGAATGCGCTCCCCGGTGGCGATCAAGTGATGAGGCAAATCAACCGCCAAGTGTTTTTTTATCGTCGTTACGGCCGCTACCGGACCAACCCGTTCGGTCCAGTAACTGCTGGAGATAAAAGAGCTCTGAGCCCCTTCCATGACCGATCGAGTACCAATCACAGCAGCCATGGGATAGCCGTTACTCATGCTTTTTGCGTAAACTGCCATGTCTGGATTGACGTCCATCGTAATGTGAATGCCGCCTGTCGTCATTCGCCAACCCGACGTGATTTCATCAAATATCAGAACAGCACCAGACGAGCTAGCAAGATTGCGAATAGCCTCAAGGAAGCCTGGGTTTGGTGGCACGGCGCGCTGCGGTTCCATTACGATGGCGGCTAGGTTTGGGCCTTGTTCGGAGACAATTGTGCGTAAACTGTCTATATCGTTGTAAGCGAATGGAAACGCTGTGCCGACCAGTTGATTGGGCACGCCGGCAGGCGACAATCCGGCCAGCAGGTGATTATCCAAGTTAGAGCCGTCGGCAATATTTGCGGCTAGGTACCAATCTGACCAACCGTGGTAACCACAATATGCGATGCCATCGCGACCAGTCGTGGCGCGCGCGATGCGTACCGCTATCGACAGAATCTCACCACCCGTCCGCGCGTAACGGACCATCTCGGCCCACGGATGCAACTCGACCAACAGTTCAGCCAACTCAACCTCTTCAGTGCAATTTAGGGTACTCATAGTACCGTCCTCAACCGCCGCTACTACAGCAGCGTTAACGTCTGGATCGCCAAATCCGAGAGCGGAGGTGCCAACGGCACAATGGGTGAAATCTAAATATTTCCTTCCATCCAGATCCCAGACTTCAGCACCACGGGCTTTGGAATAGTAAACCGGCCACTGATCAGGAAGAAATAGCTCTGGCCGTTTGGATAACAACTGAGTACCACCAGGTATAATGTCGCGGGCCTTCGCATAAAGCTCCTGCCCGGTCCCTGAAGTCCGTTGAGTCATTGCCAATCTGTCATATCAAGCAATCCTTCATGGACACAGGATTCGGCCATTTTTAAATCATAAATCGTTTCGATCTCGATGGAATGAAGCCGATCCATCTTATAGCCATAAGTTCTATTTGGCGCGCCGTAGATGGATCCGGTTGTTCGCATCACGTTCCAGTCAACCAAATATAAGGAGCCATTCATCGTGTATTCAGGCTGGAACGCCTGACGTCGAAGATCTCCAACACCGGCAAAACCTTGAATGATCTGGTCAACCTTACCATCATCGGCCAAGGGACCAACGAACATAGAATTAACCTCAGTTTCGCGCATACCAAGGACACAGCTAGCATCCACGCGCTCAAACAATTCGATCGCCCTATCATAGTCCTCACCGCGAGCGAACGGCGAGGACGGTTCGAGCACCATGATGGCGTCGTAGCGCCGATTTTCTTCGCTCTCCAGATAATCCATAGCATGAAGAACGACTTCATCGCTGCTAGCACTATCCGTCGCCAAGGCCGCGGGCCGCATGAAAGGCGCCTCGGCGCCATGCGTTTCGGCTTCTGTGCAAATGTCAGCATCATCGGTAGAAATAATCAAGCGGGCGTTATGCTTAGATCGACGCGCTGAACGGGCCTTAAACCCGACTAAAGAAAGACCACTGAGTCGCCGCAGGTTTTTGCCTGGCAACCCTTTCGAGCCACCACGCGCCGTAATTAAAAACAAGATCTCCTTACCCATTAGTAAAATTCTTCTCAAACTCAAAATCAGCGCGGTCCAAATCGGCAATACGCCCGACATCGAGCCAGTATTCATGAATAGGAAAAACGGTGGTTTCCTTGCCAGCTTCGATCGCCATGTCAAAAAAGCTCGTCATATCAAAATAGGTGTCATGTGGGATGAGTTCAAACAAGTCCGGGTTTATAACGTAGATGCCGGCGTTGACAAAAAACCGATGCACCGGTTTTTCGGTGATTTTTTTTATCTGATCGCCATTGATCTCGACAACACCGAAGGGTACTTCGAAGTCATACTCGCGCACACACATGGTGGCCTTAGAACCGCGCTCTCGATGATAATTCAACAAATCATTAAAATTAACCCGTGTCAGCAAGTCGCCGTTCATAACGATCACGGGAGCGTCCGGGCGTTCAGTGATTAGTCTGAGAGCACCTGCCGTTCCCAAACGTTTGTCTTCTTCGAGGTAGCGGATATTCGTGTTCCATTGGTTACCGTCACCAAAATAGTCTTTGATGGCGTCAGATTTGTAATTAACCGAGATATAAAAGTGACTGAAATTTTGGCGCACAAAGCTTTCTAAGATGTTGTGCAATAAGGGTTTTTTTCCAACTGATAGTAGTGGTTTAGGCGTTTCATCAGTAAGTGGACGCAAGCGTTTTCCGAGACCACCCGCCATCAACACAACCCAGTTGACTAGTTTTTTATCAGGATTGCCAATTTTATCGACATGTGCGAGACCAGCGACGACGCCATTTCCATCCAGAAGTGGAATCTGGCGCAAGAGGCGTGTGGCCATGTTGCCACGCAATTTCTCAGAGGAGGTGTGAATATCTGCACTGTAGGGTGAAGTGCGCATGATCGTATTAACGGCATCATTCATGCCGAAACCATTCAGAAGTCCCCGCCGGACATCACCATCGGTGACAGTACCGAGTAGCTTGTTTTCAGTATCAACAATAACAGCAATTTGGTAACCGCTTTTCTGCTGTTTGTCGACGGCGTCTTTAATACTCGCCGTTGGTCCGATTAAGGTTTTTCTCCAACTATCCATGCTAAAACGCCCGTGCTGGTGCGCCGGCAACGCGAGCACCGGCCGTGACATCTCCGATCACCGTAGCACCCGCCGCTACAAGAGTGCCGGCACCAATAGTAATCCCCTGAATGATTGTTGCCTCAGCACCGATATGGCACCGCTCACTGACACTAACGTCACCACCCAGAACAGCGCCTGGAGCTACGTGACAATGCGCTGTAACGCGGCTGCCATGATCAATCTGAGCGCCGGTATTGACGCCAACCACAGCCCCTACCTGAACTATGGCGCCGGCCATGATCTGCGCACCTTGGGAGATGGTGGTTTCGGTTGCGATGGTAGCACTCGGATGAACCAAAGTGAAAAATTTATATCCCTGTGTGATAAATTTTAAGAACAATGTCTTGCGTCTGTTACTGAATCGTCTCGAACCAACCCCCATGGCGAACTGTACTGCATCTGGGGGACTCTCCCGGTGTATTATCGTAACCAAGCACAGGAATACCGAAAATCATCTTATCTTTGGTAGCCGTAGCCGTATCCGTCACACCGACCAAATGATGGTCGCTTTTTCGCAACCCATCTATCACCACCTTGGCATGACCGCCGGTTCCTAGGACTATAATTGGTACATTCGTCAAAAAAATTCGTCTTTCGCGTAGTTATGTGGTGCCTTTGTCCCTATCAAGGACCAAAACTCCATGGGCGACCGACCGCCGCCCGGACGTTTTATTGCGATGTCATTAACAGTTAACAGGTGGCCTTTTACAATTGGACGAGCCGCCATCAGACTTTTACGCACAATCGTCTTATTGGCTAGTTCACTCTTGGTAACGTGCTTTTCAGACCCGCCGAGAGCCTGTTCCACGCTACGGATTCCGGTAATCATGCTGGCTAGTTCGTCGGGCTCTAAGGACGCTTTGTGGTCAGGCCCAGGGAGTTTCCTGTCCAAGGTAAAATGCTTTTCGATGACGCTCGCTCCGAGCGCGGCGGCGGCTATCGAAATAACAGTACCAGGGGTGTGATCAGATATCCCTACCCGGGTGCCAAACCGCGTCGCCATGGCCGGCATTACTAGCAGATTGACTTCACTTAACGGCGTGGGATATTCCGTCGTGCATTGCAAGATAGTAACCTTACTAGCCAGCGCGTGTTGCCCTTCAGTTGAACACCGTAATTTGGTTAACGCCATTGGTGTTGGAACCTTCGCGGGTTCAAGATAGCCGAATGCGAGTACGTCGAGAGAACGGTCGATGTCGTCCCAGTTGCTCATGCCCGTTGACAAGAGAATATCCTTACCGCTTCTAGCCGCCTGCAATAACAGTGGACCATTTGTGATTTCGCCGGATGCGATTTTCAGGCTTGTAACGTCCAGTTCGTCAATGAGAAAGGCGAGGCTCGCAGTGTCAAAACCGGTCGACAGAAATTGGATATTCTGACTAGCGCAATGCCTGGCCAGCATATGGTACGCGTCATAACTGAGCTCAAGGTTTCGCAGCATATCCAACTGCGATTGCCCCACATTCGTCAATCCCTCTTGGTAAGTTGCCTTCGGTGCTGCATCGGTAACCAGAGCGTCTGCCTGAAAGGTTTGAAATTTAACCGCATCAGCTCCAACAGCGACTGCCGTGTTGACAAGTTCGCGAGCCAAGGCCGGATCGCCGTTATGGTTCACCCCTGCTTCTGCAATTATAAAAATTCCCATCTAGGTGACTGCTGCCATGGGGATATCGAAGAACTGCTTTTTGCGAAACGCTGTTAAGTCAGCGGTCCTTAAAACATTCTTAATGCGTACTGAGGCGCCTGGTCCACCGTAGGGTAGCTTCTGGTAGACCGTCTCATCATCATATGCTAATGCCTGGTAGATTGCTGCTTCAATGGCGGCAGCGTCGGCGGCACAGTCAATTATGGATGAAGCCTTTAGTCGACCTCTTTGACGGATACCAATGTTCACGGTTGGCACACCTAAGGCTGGCACCTCTATTATACCGCTTGATGAGTTTCCTATGACTACTTCGGCATGTTTTATAGCGCTTAAATAACGCACCTGACCCAACGAAGCATGCAGCTGCACCCTTTCTGGTTGGTTAGCAGCGAAGCTGCTAATGCGACTAGCAAAGGTTTCGCGTCCCGGGTCAGCATTAACCCCTGTGAACAAAACCTGATGATCCGGAAAACGCTCTAGAGATGACAAAAGAGCATCAATAATGGGTTCAGCATTTGAACCAGCAGCAGTTTCAGGATGTACCGTAACGACAAAATATTTACAGTTGGAAGCGAGGCCAACTGATGCGCTAATCGCCGAACGGTCAAATAAGGTTAATTTATCTATATTATCGAGACCCGGTGCACCAACCGTGAAGACCGCGTTCGGTTGTTCTCCCAACTGAATGATGCGCTGGCGATATTCTTCGGCAGCAGCGAAATGGAGATGGGCCATCTTAGTAATTGCGTGGCGGAATTGTTCGTCTATAACACCTTCTGTAATCTCACCGCCATGAATATGCGCCAGGATCAAACCCAGTACAGTCGCAGATGTCGCTGCTGCATGAATCTCAAATCGGTCACCCAGAAGAACAACTACGTCAGGTCGTAGCCGGTCAAATGCCACTGCTAATCCAGAGACTCCTGTCGCCATAGAGCGGCATACACCAACGCCAGTATCATCACGGAGATCCAGTTCAACGCGTTCGTCAACAAAAAAACCATCGGCTTCAATGGCCTCGGATGTCAGACCATACTTAGCCGACAAATGCGTCCCCGTCACAACTAATTGCAACTCCAAGTCCTCGTCCGCACCGATCTCCTTCATCAACCAATACAACAAACCGTATTCTGCGCGGGTCCCAGTGACAACGCAAATTGTTCGCTTAGGCATTAGCTAATTGTGGGCTTGAGGGAATGTTAATTGACCGTGCATAGATGTCGTCGACAACGGGCAGATCCATTCGAGGACAACTAGTGTACATGTCGAGCAGATGCATAGGTCGCCAAACGGCGCGAGTCATAAAGCCTTCTGCATTGGTTTTGCTTAAAATCTCATCACGTACCGCAACATCAGCCGCATCAAGCAGCAACAGGTTGAGCCAGTAATTGCTGACAGCGAATACAGGTTCGGTGAAGAACTTGATTCCGGCGATAGGAGCGAAAGCTGTCCGATACATCTCAGCGAGACGGCGCTTCTTCTCGATTGCTTCAGTCAATGCTTCTAGTTGGGCACAACCGAGCGCCGCGTTAATATTGGGCAAACGATAGTTAAAACCGACACTGTCGTGAATACTTTCGAAATCGTGAGAAACCCTAGCCGTTGTCGTTAGGTGTTTTGCTTGTTTCCCCAGATGATCATCATTGGTTAGAATAGCTCCACCGCCACCCGATGTAACTGTCTTGTTTCCGTTGAAGCTAAGTGCCGCGAGTAGGCCATGATTCCCCGTATGACGACCCTTATAGTAAGAACCCAGGGATTCAGTGGCATCTTCAATCAACGGGATGTCGAATTCCCGGCATACCTTCGCTACTGCATCCAGATCAACTGGATGACCAAATGTGTGCATACAAACCACAGCAGCAATCCGGCAGCCCGTCGCTATGTTGTGGGGAATGCCGTCATGGGACTTTGAAACCGCTTGCAGATGAGCCCGTAATTTTGTTGCATCAATGCCCAGTGTTTCTATTTCTGCGTCCGCGAAATGCGGTATTGCACCAGCCATCACAACGGCGTTAGCGGTGGCAACAAATGTTAAGCTAGGCACGATAACCTCGTCGCCAGGTTTGACCCCAGCAAGGATCATTGCTACGTGCAGAGCTGCTGTCCCGTTGACCGTAGCTATGGCGTGTTTTACACCTGTAACATGACACAACATATCCTCAAAACGCTCCACATACGCGCCCGCAGTCGAGACCCAGCCAGTATCAATGCATTCCTTCACATAGGTCCATTCGTTGCCACTAAAGTGTGGTTCGTGCAAGACTGCGGGACCACCCAGCACATTTTCAAAAACATTAATGACTGCAGGTATTTTTAGTGCTGTCATATGGTAGAGCAACAGATTCCGTAGGTACCCTTGAAATCTGGATTCGTGTCAGTTTCATTCATATTTTATAACTTTTTCTAGCTAATTTAGGATTTGGTTTTTCACGCTACCGCATTCCGGGTGACTTGTGCCCACCGGATTAGATTACCAAACTCTCCTCAGAAACGAGTTGCTTATCTTACGGCCGAAATACGCTCTAAGGATGTATTAACGCTTACCTGGCGACCCATTAATCTTAACAATAGTGTAACACGATCCAAACCATGCATCTCTTTGACTGTTGCAAACAAGTTACCTAAAACGCCGTCAATTATATGTACTTCATCCCCTGCCTTAACTGTGGACCGTACCCCCAGTCTTACAAAGCCATTTTCATCCTCCCGGCTTCTCAACATTCTCAAGACATCTGATGGTACTTTTAGAGGTTTCTCACCCGAACAAACGAGACTTGCCACGCCAACAGTTGATCGCACGGATCGCCACCGAACCTTTTCTGTATTCATACCAACAAAGAGGTATCTTGGAAAAAATGGTGACGGCACCCAATCAATACGCCTTGAATGGCTGCGACGTTTCAGGAATAGAGGTAGATAGGTGTCAAAGCCCTGACGTTTTAAATGAGTGACGGCTTTGGTTTCCGCACGTGGATGCGTGTGCACAGCATACCAAGATTTCACGCTTCAGTTTCCCTCATCGGAACCATTTCGAACAAATTTAATATTTGGGGCAGGAAGATACGAGACCCAGGATAAAAGCCTGACAAATGTTTCAAGCTAGCTTGATGATCACCCAAATCTGTAATTACTATCGCATCTAAAACTTCTAATTCATCAATACTCTCTAATATGGGTATTCCCGAATATTCCGATAATGATGAAGATTTATCGACTATCCCAACAATCTTAACTTCAAATTTGGGCGCACATAGAACCGCAATTTCGGAAATATCTGTCAATCCATGCAGGGCTATATTGTGCCAGTTTCTCCGCTGACAAGTGTCAAAAATTTCATTTAGTTGAGTTCGCGCCACCTGGAAATACTGGAAACCTTGTGATAAAAATTCCGCTGTAAGCCTACTTTTTTCTGAAAACCCCCTGGGCGTCAGATAATAAGCATATCGATTTGCAGGAACCTGTTTAACCTTGATCAAACCTTTCTTTATGCACCGCTTCAAGTAGGTGTTCGTCAGTCCAAGAGCTATTCCTATATTTTTAGCTACGTCTCTTTGAGTAACGTGACTGTTTTTTTCAATAATATTGAGTACACCCAATGTTATTTCGGGGTCTTTTTCATTTATAGCCATACAACAACCCCAACAGTGTTTCGTGTTTTACTTTTCTACTTTGAATGCTCACTGATTTTGTTCCCGTATTATAACCAATAAACTTTTGGAGAGTACCCTGGCCACACAAAATCGTGTTCATAGGATGAACATATGCTGTTCACCCCATGAACGTCAATCTAAATTCTAATTTGGAAAATAACTACTTTAATGAAATTTCTGTGTGTAAGGAATAACCTTTAATGTAAAAACATTTTAATATAGTCAATTGAATTGTGTCACGCTTTTTGCACTTTTTCTATATGACTTGTTTTGTTTCCAACAGCGTTGCGTGTGTCTACTACTAGTTTACTATTATCTACTAAGTTGGCATAGTCTAACCCATCATGATCAGTGCAAATTAACGTCGCGTCGTATGTAATAAAACGTTCCAATAACCACTGTACCGACCTTCGACCCGCCAAATGGGAATGCTTCCTTGTAACAGGTATCACCGGAACAAAGGGATCATAATAATCAACAGTAGCACCCCTACCTTCCAGCAAATCTATAAGTGGGAAAGCTGGGCTTTCCCGGGTATCATCAACATTTTTTTTATAAGCAATACCAAGTAATAGAATACGGGCGCCATCTAAAGTTCTATTAAAACGTTCTTTTAAAGCTACAGAGAGAGTGTCAACTATTTTTTCTGGCATCGCTGTATTAATCTCTCCAGCCAACTCGATAAACCTCGCTGTCTCTCCCGCTTGTTTTGCTTTCCACGCTAGATAAAAAGGGTCGATAGGGATGCAGTGGCCTCCAAGTCCAGGTCCAGGATAAAATGCCATATAACCGAACGGTTTAGTCTTTGCAGCTTCAATTACTTCCCAAATATCAACGCCCATCTTTCCATATATAACTTTTAACTCGTTAATAAGTGCGATATTTACTGCTCTGAAAATATTCTCGGTTAGTTTGACAGCCTCAGCTACGTCCATAGAGGAAACCGGCACCGTCTCCACAACAATTTGATCATACAGCGCGATTGCTACTTCAAGAGCTTTCGATCCATCTCCACCGACTACTTTGGGAATATCCGTGGTAGAAAACTCGGGATTCCCTGGATCCTCTCTTTCTGGAGAGTAGGCTAAATAAAAATCTTTAGCAGAGATTAATCCACTTTCTTGTAGAATAGGTTTCACAACTTCTTCGCAGCAACCAGGGTATGTCGTCGACTCGAGAACAACTAGTTGCCCTTCCTTTAAACAAGAAGTTATAGACCGAGCGGTTGCATCTAAATAGCTCAAGTCTGGTTCTCGAACATGGTTTAGAGGAGTTGGAACGCATATGACAATTACGGACATCTCGCCCAACAAAGAGAAGTCCTGGCTGACAGTTAGAGTTTTCGAGAAAATATGTTGCTTAATAATATTGTTTTCAATGTGTTTGATATAAGACCGACCTTCCATCAGTTGATCAATCTTCTTAGGATCCACGTCGAATCCAATGACCGAAAACCCTTTGTTGGCGAAGGTGATGGCGAGAGGTAACCCCACATAGCCCAGGCCAATTACACCGATTTTTGCTGTTCTGTCATTAATAATCTTGAGTAGCGTTTTATAATTCATGTCTGGTCTTAAATAATTTATCTAAGGAATCAATTATCCACCTACCTCATATCTAAAGCTATTTCGCGACTCGATCGACAGTGTCTTTAGTTTCGTTTTAAAGGGCCAAACTAGTTTCGTGTCAAACTCCATTTTATAGATGCACCCCGTCGTAATAACTCACCATTAACTGTTAACTGTTGACTCCGACGCGGTCGGTTGGATCCATCCAAATATATACTGTCTTCTATTAAAATTTCCTGGTTGGTTGCAGCAAATTTCCATCCTGCTCCTCGTCTCAGTTTTAGCAAGGCTGCGTTTCCATGCTGAATGAGAGTAGCTTGAACATTCGGATGGAGGTGGAACCTTAGAATGTATCTATGACCACCCGTGCCTTGAAGCTGATCTTCGCCCAGTATTTCAGAACCATCAGACGACATCATAATAATCCGTCGGTGAATTAGGTCTAATATTTCCTCATACCCATCGGTTGTTGCATCAATGACAGATCTGCCTCCTAATTCCCTCCGGCTACAATTAACTTTTTTAGGTATTCGCTTAAAACCTCCCAGTACATCCAGTTCCGCGGAATTCACATCATCCACACAGACGGTTGAATGGGCTGCGGTAGACCTAAGGGCTTGATGCCAATCCTTTCCTAAAATTCCCGTCGCTCCGCAGTTTACTATAAGTCTTTCTTTACCTGCGCTTAATTCGAATGATAACGCCCCAGCATGGCCCCATCTGTTTGCGTCTCGTGCTGGGGGGGTGCCGACGTCCATGACCAAAACAGTTTGGGCAGCTTCCAATCTATGAAACCCCGAATGGAGGTAAGCAGAGGGTGCATTTTTCTTTATTTTAACCTTGGAAAGCAACGTCTCAATTTCTTCCGGCTCGCAACTGCCACCGCCATTAAATCGCGCAAGCCCACCATCACCAAGACGCATTCCTTGAAGCATCTCCGCAATGCTGTGATTTGATTGGTTTAACCAATTCGGGACACGAAAATGGGCTGTTTTTAATGCTAATTCAATTTCTAGCAAATCCCTTAAAAAGTCCTTCTGGATGCTTGGGTTTCTTGAGATATGTCCGCCATCCAGATACCGCTGGCGTTTAATCTCAACTTCCAGGGCTCCCATTCCCTGAACCAAATAACTTTCGGATTGAGGTAGCGCAATGCCGGCATAAATAAGGCCCTTGAGGGCTGTAATTCTTGGGTGCCCAGGCTGCCCCCGCAATACGCTTCGAGAAAGGTGGCGCGACTGCCGCCCGAGCTCACAAAGTACTTTATTCAAGAAAGTCTGATTGGCTCCCATGGAAAAGAAGGCAAAATGAGAGGTCCAGCTTGCCACGCGAGCACCAAGAATATCGGGACGCCAACAAAAATCATCCCATTTGTCATAGGCCTCAAGCCATTGGGCTATAAGCTCTTGTCCGTAACGGTGAGTATCTTCCGACCCTACACGCCTAAGGTCAGAAAGCCACTTGAAACTATGAAGGAATGCGAGCCATTGTTCGTCGCTCTGGTCCGACAGGTCTCTGAACGAAGTAAAACCATACCTCCTGCCCTGGAAGGGGAATAATCCCGCCAGGATAGACTGCCCTGTCGCAGCATTCCCCGTCAAAAGTTCCCGTGGGGTGCCCAATAAACGTGGCGGACTGCGTCCCTTTAATGTGTAGTTATAGAGAGGATTGCTATAAGTCAGGTGCAACAACCCTCTCAGAAAACCTCTCGGGTTCTCAGTCATCATTGTCTGCGAGAGCAATTTCTTCGCTCCTATCAATCGGATACTTTAAAACTTCTAACTATAAGCAAATAACAGACAAATAGTTAATCAGTCATGAACGAGGCGAGCAGCAAAAAACCCATCCATACCGCCATGTTCGGCCAAAAAACAAGGTAGCGTTCTGAGATCACCGTCAGAAGTTAAAAACTCTTCCATTCCTGCTAGTTCTGAAGCGCTTATGGGATGTCTACTTACTGCTGCTCCGGAACCTATAAACGCCTCAATAATACTTGGCCCCTCTTCGGGCTGAAGGGAACACGTTGCATAAAGGACCATGCCGCCTGGTTTTACCATTTCCGATGCCGCTTGCAGTAATGCTTTTTGAACAACCGATCCATTCGTGACATGGCCTGGGTTTTTCAAATACTGGATGTCCGGGTGACGCCGGATGGTACCGGTCGCGGTACAGGGAACATCTATTAAAACAGCATCAAGTAAGTCTTTTGGGCGCCATAAAATCGCATCTGCAACAACTGTTTCTACCGTTAAACTGAGTCGGTCTAAATTTTGTTTTAGCCTATTGAGACGATTAGCTGACCTGTCAATTGCAATTACCTCGGCGCCGCCCGCAGCCAACTGGGCAGTTTTACCTCCGGGTGCGGCACAAAGATCAGCAATTCTTAAACCTTTAATGTCCCCCAGTAATTTAACCGGTAGGGCCGCCGCTGTATCCTGAACCCACCATGCGCCTTCCTCAAAACCAAACAATGTTTCGACATCGCCATATTTGAATAATCTGATGCTTCCAGTTTTAAGTAATTGGCCCGAAAGTTTTTTAGCCCAGTCAATCGGATTATTTTTTACTGTTAGGTCCAGGGGTGCTTGACAGAGGTGTGCTTCGGCAATTTTGCGGCATATTTGGGGGCCAAACGCCGCCGCCCAAGACCCCCAAAGCCACTCAACCGTGTTAAGTTTTGCGCTATCTTGTTCACCTACCAATATTTTGCCCTCTCGGTTGAGACGCCGGAGAACGGCATTGATCAGTTTTTTGTAAGGCCCTTGTTTTAGTTCGCTAGCAAGGTCTACACTTGTATTTACAGTCGCATGAGGTGGCACGTCGAGAAAAAAGAGTTGGGCCACGCCAAGCCGCAATATAGTCCTGGCACCTGCCGCCTTTCGTGGAAGAGGGCGGTCCAGACAACGCCTTATCAGTTCATCGATTTGGCCTAGCCGGCGGAGTGTTGTAATGATCAGGTGAAATGCGAACGACTTATCGCGGGTATCTAGCAGCCTCCGGTGTAACTGGAGTGGAAAAGAATGCCCAAATGTCTGCTTACGATAAAGTATATCTTCGAGAACATTTGCGGCTAATAAACGAGGCATGCTTCCCTTTATCAGCCGCTTTCAACGAACACAATAATTCAATAAGTTTGAACTACAATCATTGCTTCGGTTTGACTAAGTATCCACTTTTTCAAAAACTAAATTAATTAAATAATTTAAAAGGAAAGAACTGTGCTGAAAACCACTCTACTCGGTCAAGAAAGTAAAGTATAACACGAAGACTTAAAGTAAAATTCTAAACTAGGGCGTGACCAATATTCCGGCCCACATGGTCGGGAGGAGTAGGATGTTGACGTCGCTCCCACTAATCTTGTGGACTGAATTAACGGCCAAACTTAACTATGATGAGTAACACAAAAATTTGGTTTTTATTGATTCATCCTGTTTACTACAAGATCATCGACGACGGTGGGATCAGCAAGGGTAGAGGTATCCCCTAAATTTGCCGAATCATTTTCCGCAATCCTACGTAAAATACGCCGCATAATTTTGCCTGACCTTGTTTTGGGAAGTCCCGGTGCCCATTGGATTAAGTCCGGCTTAGCAATTGAACCAATTTCCTTTCGCACCCACTGTCCCAGCTCGGCACGAAGCTCTTCCGAAGGGTCTGTTCCCGCCATGACGGTAACATAGGCATAAATACCCTGTCCTTTAATTTCGTGCGGGTAACCAACAACGGCAGCTTCCGAGACGTCGGGATGTGCTACCAAGGCACTTTCCACTTCCGCTGTCCCCATACGATGACCGGATACATTAATAACGTCATCCACTCGACCGGTAATCCAATAGTAGCCGTCCTCGTCCCGCCGGCAGCCATCTCCCGTAAAATACTTTCCGGGAAAAGTAGAAAAATATGTGTCAATAAATCGCTGGTGATCTCCATAAACGGTACGCATTTGGCCCGGCCATGAATCCAATAGTACAAGATTTCCTGCACAAGCTCCCTCTTGGATAATTCCCTCGTTATCAACGATAGCCGGCTTCACGCCAAAAAATGGACGAGTAGCTGAACCGGGCTTCAATGCTGTCGCACCAACCAATGGGGTGATCAAAATGCCGCCAGTTTCCGTCTGCCACCAAGTATCAACAATTGGACACCGCCCTTCACCAACAACGTTATAATACCAAAGCCACGCTTCCGGGTTAATAGGTTCACCGACGGATCCTAACAAACGGAGTGTTTTACGGCTTGTCTTTTTAACAAACTCATCTCCTTCCCGCATTAGTGCGCGAATAGCAGTTGGCGCAGTGTAGAGAATATTAATGTTATGCTTATCCACCACCTGCCAAATCCGAGATGCATCAGGATAGTTTGGCAAGCCTTCGAACATTGTTGTAATGGCACCATTCGTCAGAGGTCCATAGAGAATGTAGGAATGTCCCGTCACCCATCCCACATCGGCAGCACACCAGTAAACATCGCCGTCGTGATAATCAAATACGTATTGGTGGGTTATCGACGCATAGACTAAATATCCGCCCGTCGTATGCATCACACCTTTCGGGGTCCCGGTAGAACCAGAGGTATAAAGAATGAACAGTGGATCTTCTGCATTCATTTCTTCCGGATCACAATTTGGAGCTTCGGCACCAGTGGCAATGTGATACCAAATATCTCGCCCCTCAACCCAGGAAATTTCTCCTTTGGTTCTCTCTACAACGAACACTTTTTTAACCGTTGGACAACTCTCCAAAGCCGCATCTGTATTCGCCTTTAACGGAATACCTTTGCCACCTCGGACCCCTTCATCCGCCGTTATCACGCATACCGAATTGCAGTCCTGGATCCGCCCAGCCAGACTATCCGGAGAAAACCCACCGAAAACCACCGAATGGATGGCCCCTATCCTCGCGCAAGCAAGCATAGCAATGGCGGTCTCTGGTATCATTGGCATGTAAATCGTTACCACATCTCCTTTCTTGATACCTTCTGTCTTCAGGGCATTAGAAAACCGGCAAACCCTTTCATGAAGTTCCATGTAGGTGATTGAGAGGGATTCTGAAGGGTCGTCCCCTTCCCAAAGAATTGCCGTCTGGTTGCTTCGGCTTTCTAGATGACGGTCTATACAATTATAGCTGGCATTCAGGGTTCCGTCATAAAACCATTTGATGCGAGCGTCATCTTCATAATCTACATCTTTGATCTTTGTATAGGGTTTAATCCAGTCGATTCGTTTTCCGTGTTCTCTCCAGAATGCTTCTGGATCTTCCAAGGAACTCCCATACCAATTAAGATATTTGTCGTTATCAATCCAAGCCGTCTCAGCGATATCGTCGGAAACAGGAAATAAATAATCTTCAGACATAGCAGAATTCAAACCTCCACAATCTCATTATTAAACGCCAAATTAACCATGAGAAATAGCTCAATACTCTAAATTATTTCTCCTATACTTCCTGATGCAAGAACTGAAAACAAGTCCCAACAGTCAGTTCAGTTCATATTAAAGGATCAAAACGTCTCCGTTTTTTATAGTCACTGGAACGGCCTCCAAAGAAGAAGACCGGCACGGCCCTGAAATACAATATCCGTCTTCAATCTTGAATAAAGCACCGTGAGTTGAACAAATAATATATTTTCTTTCTCTACTTAAAAACTTGCCCGCGTTGAGATCTAATGGTGCCCCGGTATGGGGACAAGAATTCAAATAGACAGTTACCCTTTCGCCATTTCGCACGGCTAAAACCATGTTCGTTTTGCCGCCAAACTCCGCAGTGAAAGCCGCGCTGTTACCATCTTCGATGTCGCTAAGGTTACAGAGTTTATGATCGCTCAATTTTGTTCACTCACGACTATTATTTAAGACATAAATGGGCTCTGGTTTTATTTTCATAAATTCTTCCGGGAAACAATACCTGTTTATTGCTATGGTTTCTTGTCTCGAATTGATAAAGATCAGGGTCCACATAGTTTAAATTAAAGCACACGATGTTTCTACATCTGCCATTCGACAAATGATCTTCCAATGTTTATCTGGTACGGGCAGAATGGAAAGTCTCGATTGACGTAAAAGCTGAAAATCGGCAAGTGTCTTATTAGCTTTTATATCTGCGAGGGTTACCAATGTCTTGACCGGAAATAATGCCTTAAAATCTACCATACCAAATTTACCGCTCGGATCAGTATGGTCTGGGTAGTGTTCCTTAACTACTTGCAGTATGCCCACAATGCTTTTTTCTGTAACTGAGTGGTAGAAAAACGCCAAATCACCGCTCTTCATCGCTTTCATATTATTATTTGCCTGGTGGTTGCGAACTCCATCCCACTCAACCACCTCCACCTTAAAATGGTCATTCCAGGATCACGCTGAAGGTTCTGATTTTACTAACCAATAAGCCATTAACATCTCCTACTTATCTATCAACCACGCTAAGTGCTCCATAAAATGGAAAACCCATAGGGAGTGTTGTTGATAGCGTTTTTTGAGCTGTCAAAATTACTTCTCCCACATATTTTATTTTGTTTCCTCTTTTAATGGCCGCGATAACAGCTCTGAGATAGATGTATCGATGTCACCCGCATTGTTAATTACATCATTCACAGCATCACAAATGGGAACTTCAATACCAAGCTCCCTAGCCAACCCGGTAACTGAAGAAGCTGAATAGACCCCCTCCGCAACAGATTTTCTCTCATCTAATATTTTATCTAGCGCTTTGCCTCGCCCGAGAGCCACGCCAAGTGAAAAATTTCTAGATTTCATAGAATAACATGTAAGGGTTAGATCTCCGAGACCAGAAAGACCAGAAAGGGTCTCTGGCCGAGCTCCCTTTGCTACCCCTAGACGGATCATTTCAGCTAACCCCCGTGTTACAAGTGCAGAACGGGCATTTTCGCCAAGGTCGCGGCCTTCAACAATGCCACATGCTATTGCAATTACGTTCTTTACAGCGCCACCAATTTGGGCCCCCACCACATCCCCAGACCGATAGATCCTGAAATGACGGGAATTCATGTATTCCATGAGAATTTTCCCGAGCGCTTCGTCATTGCACGCGAGTGCAACCGCTGTGGGCAGGTTTCTAGCCACTTCTATAGCGAAAGTTGGGCCTGATAAGACAGCCAAGGGTTTCCGAGGTAGCGTTGCGGCAACTACTTCACTCATTAAGGCATAACTGTTTTGTTCTATGCCCTTTGTGCAAATAATCGCCGGCACATCATCTGGCCAACCTGGCGCCGCTTTTTCGCAAATGGCTCGAAGATGTTGGGCTGGTGTAACAAGTAGCACAGCGTCAGCATTCGTAGCCTCATCTAATTTGGTAGTGGAGTAAATTTTAGGATCTAGCAATACACCTGGCAAAAACAGTGCATTAATATGGTCAACGTTTATGCTATCAACTGTCTCAGATTCATGTGCCTGTAACACGATGTCGTTTCCAGCCCGCTGGAGAACACTCGCTAAAGAAGTTCCCCACGCGCCAGCGCCAATGATACCTATTCTACTCATTAAAAATCTCAGACCCTATTTAACATTTCATCTATAATCCCAATTAGGCGTTTTTCTCCGTCTAAACCCCACATCACAGTCCCTTGATTTTTAAACTTTTTGTCCTGCACCAGATACTGATGAAGAACCAGTATCTAGAGGCCACCGTGGTCGTGGAGCAAAATCCAGATCATCGGTTAAGCCCAATTTAAGCCTCTCTAGACCAGCCCAAGCAATCATGGCACCGTTGTCAGTACACAATACTGGTGGCGGTGCTACCAACGACATTCCTCTCTCAATTGCAACAGCCTCAAGAACTTTGCGGAGTCTCTCATTTGAAGCGACCCCACCAGCAATCACAAGGGATTTTCCATCATTGTGACGATGCAGGAAGACATCAAGCGCTTTCCGGCAGCGGTCAGCGACCGTAACAACAACCGAAGTTTGAAACGAGGCGCATAGATCAGAAATATCCTCACTCGAATGTTGCCCCGCCTTAATCTTAAAAAACTGCTCCCTTACGGCGGTTTTCAAACCAGAAAATGAAAAATTGCAGTTTGGACGACCAAACATTGGTCGAGGCAGTTTAAAACGGTGGGGATCGCCCGTTTTTGCTACTTTCTCTATCTCAGGACCACCAGGATAACCTATTCCTAATAACTTAGCAGATTTGTCGAAAGCCTCGCCAACTGCATCGTCAACCGTCGTACCAAGGAGTTCGTAATTTCCTACACCCTCAACAATCAATAATTGTGTGTGCCCGCCCGAAACCAGCAGAAGAAGATACGGAAAATTAATGTTGTCTGTAAGACGCGCTGTCAAGGCGTGTCCCTCTAAGTGATTAACCGCCAAAAAGGGCGTGTCGTAAACCATTGCTACTGTTTTAGCGCACATCACTCCAACTATTAGTCCGCCTATAAGACCAGGACCACCCGTTACAGCTATTCCATCCAGTTGATGATATGATAACCCAGCGCTCTTTAATGCCTGATCCATCAAATCATCAATATGCAAAAGATGACTACGGGCGGCGATTTCAGGCACAACTCCGCCAAATGGACGATGTACCTCATGTTGGGATAATATTACATTTGATAAAATACGCTTCTTGGGGACATCTGCATCACAGACAACAGCAACCGCCGTTTCATCACAACTTGTCTCAATACCTAACACGACCATATTATTTGACAACCTTCGTTTCTTTATCCGTTAACCAAAACACGGTATAGGAAGCTTGTAT
>Ga0315339_1000457_pt1 | contig 51129 bp, 37 predicted proteins | sample ASW17metaG_FD_204514 | JGI IMG/M metagenome (GOLD analysis project Ga0315339, IMG submission 204514) | Ammonia-oxidizing marine archaeal communities from Pacific Ocean, United States - ASW #17 | ecosystem: Environmental > Aquatic > Marine > Oceanic | place: USA: California | collected 2016-12-05 | reverse complement strand
CACGTCAGGCAGCGCGTCGAACGCCTCGGAGTAGATGACGTAGCTACACGGGTAACGGAACAGCCTCCGCTCGAGGGCGAACTCCCGCAGCGAGCGGCCTTCGAGGTCGAAGGGGCCCAGACGAGCGAAGCGTGCGGTGAAGCCCGAGGTGCCCGTGACAACACCGGTGAGCGCCGCTTCATCGACCATCAGCAAGGCCCGCACAAGCGGCTCCGCGATGCTCTGAATACGGCTCGCTGTCTCCTCAGAAAGGAAGCCCTCGTCCAGTCCCAGCTGACGGTTGTGCTTCTTCTGATTATGGAGCGCCGTACGGGTGTCGTAGCTGACACGGGTGATGACGTTCTGAACATGAACTTGGTGCTCGAGCACCATGAGCGCCACGATATCGCTGTGACCGCCGACATAAGGCCGCGTATCAACGACGTTGGCGAGATCCCTGATGTTGCCCGTTGCCGACAGATCGAGGCTGGCGGCCGGCTCGCGACTCCCGATGATCACGTTGCCCATGTGCACCTGGTCGCCGTGCGTTCCGGTGACGTACCAGCCACCCCAACGCCGCCGGATCGGTGTCTGGTCGTTGGTCAGAAACCATCCCTCGTGGTTGGCGAGGGCACCCGATTGATCGATCAGCCCGGAGCCCACGAGATTGCGCGGCACTCCGCCGCCGGTCAGCGCATATGTATCGTGGCACTGGAGGCACTGGATCGGGTGCCGCTCGAAACTGGGCTGCCGCTGCTCGAGCGTGTAGAAGACGAGCCCCAACCTCGCATCGACCGATGAGATCTCCACCCGCCCTCCCGGCACCCAGGCGACGTAAACCGAATCGTTGAAGTAGATGGCGCGCGGCGTCTGCGGCGAGATCTTGGAGACCTGCAGGCTGGTCTTGGAGAAGACGAGGAGCTGGGTGTCTACGTCGACGCCGAGCTCGCGCAGCAGCGAGGTCAGGTACCCGCTCCCGGCTTCGAGCTGCAGCGTCACCTCGCCAGCGGCGATCCTGTCCTGCAGCTGCGCTACCGCGTCGGTCGGGACGGTTGTCGAATACTGAATCGACTCGTACTCGGCGTCATAGCGGTGTTGCAGCGCCGCCGACGCCGCAATGGGAACGAAGATAGCCGAGACGACGAGCGCCACGCGCCGCCGCCGAGCGTGTCCGCGCATCGTCGCGGTCAGCCTCTAGTGGCCACTAGTCATTACGACGTGCAGCGCGTAAGGGTCGCGGCCGGGTGGTAGCCAGGCGTACACCGGCGCCGGTCTCCCCTTCGAGGCGATAGAGCTCGTATTCGGCATCGGCGATGAAGCGAACCGAGGCCATCAGGTAGCCGAAGCCCATGCGCGTTACCAGATCGAGCCAGCTTCCCTGCGCCGTCTCGTCCATCGCCTCGGTAAAGCCCGAGAAGATCGTCGGGTTGGCGAGTTGCTGCACTCGAGCCAGCGACGCGGCGCCGTTACGCCGCTCATGGTAGATCGCCGTGTCATTGTGAATATCGAGATTGTAGATATGCGGCTGCCAGCGGATCGTCCAGCGCTCGTAACGATCGTAGATACGCAGGTTCGTCTCCCGTGACTCGGGGTCACGCGATACCTCCTCGGCGATGTAGTCGAGCATGGCTTCCGCCGCATCGCTATAGTCGCTCAGGCGCGGATCCTCGGGAATCCTGACCATCGTGTACCAGCCACGCGGGATCCAGTAGGAACGAAACGACTTGGGATTGTAGTTGGCGAACTGGTGCACCCACTCGTGCGAGGGGTAGCCATGCGGGTTCAATCGAATATCCGCAAGCCAGCGGGCGCTGACGTCGCGTAACACGTGCGCCTCGGTGACCAGGGTGTCCGGATCGTCAGCCTGACCGGGAACGTCCGGGCCGAGGGCGCTGTAGCGCCCGGCGTGCAGGCAATGTGTCGGTGTGAGCTTCTGCAGATCGTAGGCGAGTGCCGCGCCGTCCGGATTGACGACAGGCTGGATCACTACGTTCATACCGTTCAGGTAGCGACGGTAGCTCGGATCGGTGGCCAGCAACTCGGCCAGCCGTAAGATGTGTGACGTCGACGAAACCTCGTTGGCATGTTGCCGCCCGACGATCGAAAGCACCGGCTTCCAGGCATTGAGCTTCGCCTGTGAAACGAGGTCGGCCTCCATCGGTAGCCGTATCTCCATCACAGACACCGGGCGGCCCTGGTAAGAGCGCCCGGCCACATATGTCGTCACGGCGTCGAGTGTGCCCAGCTGATGTGCGATGCGCTCGCTCTCCTCCGGACTGATCACGTGGTCCCAGGTAACCACCGGCCCGCCCGCCGATGGGTACGCCTCGGCGATCGCTGCGGGCTCTGCGGCGTCGGGCGAAGCAAACGTGCGCTCGTTCAGCGCCCCGTCCGCCTCGATCCGCACCGACACCTGCTCGACACCGTCAAAGGCGAAGGCGTCGGCGAAGAGGCCATCGGCGCGCAGACGCTCGAGGTTGCCGAGCAGCGCCGCGAGCCGTGGCAGAGCGTCGTCGTCGTCGAGTTGCACCAGAACGCCGATGCGCTCGAGCCGATCGGCACCGGCCTCGACGTCAACCGCATAGAGGTAGGGCTCTGGGATCTCCAGGGGCTCGAGCGTGCGGGTCTCCGTCTCCCCTTCCGGCTGTTCGTCGTCGGCCGAACCGTCGTCCTCATCGGCGCCCCCATCGCCGTCGCCAGCCTCGTCATCCGTTTCGCGATAGCGCACGACGAGCTTTGCCTCCTTGGAGGCAAAGCCCGAGTACGAGATCTTCATCGTCGGCGCCTCACCACGACGCTCGGGGTGAATCCACGGCAACACATTGCCCGGCGCGAGCGAACGAGAGATCACCTCCTCGCCCGAGGCCTGCAGCGCCACCTCGTAGAAGAAGTCGAGCGCGTCGAAGTAGAAGTCGTCGTGCAGCGACTCCAGTGCCGACACGTGCTCCTCGTCAATACCGAGCTTGTAGTCGGGCTCGGACGCCTCCAGCTCGATCCGCAACGTGTGGAAGAAGGGGGCCTTGTCGGGGGTCGGCCGATTCTCGGCTGTTTTCTTGATGTGCGTGTACACACGATCGAGTGTGTCGCTCTGGAAATGGTCCCAGATGCGATCCGAGTCGGTGGGAATACGCTCATCGACGACGAGGTGATCACCGATGCGCGCCGCCAGCCACCCTGTGGCTACGGTGACCGTGGCGTATTCGGGGAAGGCATCCAGGTACGGCCGTTCGTAGGCGTGCGGGGAGAATGCTTCCTGCAGCAAGATCGAGCCATCAGCATCGCGGGCGGTGACCGTGTAGATGTCGTCGGTGGTGTCGTCAACACGGAAGGAGAAGGCGTCGAGTGGTAGCCCCAGCGCGCCGGCCAGCACGTCGTCGGCCGGATAGAGCTCATTGAGCCATCGCGCCGGCTCGTTCTGGAAGCGCTCTTCCGAGTCAGGGTCCACAGGAAACGGCTTCCAGGCGATGTCCAGAGTGGCGACGTCCCCTCCCGCCAGCGCCGGCGCGACCTGATCCATCAACCAGGAAAGCCCCTGCTTGTACGCCGACAGCACCCGGATATCCCCGGGAGCACCACCGGCGGTGCGAATCTCCTTGCGCAGTTGCTCGGCCAGCTCGCTCCGCAGCTCAGGCGCCTCGCTCACGCGGGCGTCGAGCGACACGATATCGCCGGGCTGGATCGCCGTTACTACTTGCTCGCGGAACACACGCCGGACGTGATCGACCTCCCATTCAATCTCCGGCTCGTCGGTGAAAACCTCCTCCGGGTCCATCCGCGCGCGGCTGCTCACCTCAACGCTCCCGGGACTGAGCCGGTCCTCGATCTGCGCCAACACCCAGTCATCGAACTCCGGCGACGCCTCCTCGAAGAACGCCTCCACCGACACCGACTCGAGCTCCTTGCCCTCGAGCTCCGCGAGGATTGCGTCGAGCTCCTCGGCCGCCAGGGCCGCCTGCGCCGCCGTCGTGCGACCGGACACCAGCCTTCGTACGGTGGCCTTCACGCCGTCGAGGCTCGCGGCGCCGAGCTCCGTGCTCCAGACGTGCGGGGCCCGTCGCGCCAGGTAGGCGCTCGCCGCCTCTTCGCCGTCGCGGTCACCGCCGTGCACCACGACGGCCGAGTTGGCGTGGAAGGCATCCGGGACCATCTCCACCCTGCCAAGCCCTTGCCGCGGCGGCGTGCCGCGCAGCTTGCCCTGTCGCGCCAGCTCGCGCACGTGGCGGTTGTTGCGGCCCATGAGCACCAACGGCCTGCTTTCGTCGTCGGGCTTCTCCAGCTCGCGATCGAATCCCAGCAACGGCAGGGTCAGCCCCGTCGACTCCAGGCCGATGCGCGCTGCCAGCTCGGCAACCCCGACAGCTGCGTAGCCAGCCTCCGAGACCGGCGCCGCAGGGATGACGATCATGGTGTCGGAGTCGTCGGGAATCCGGTCGCCGTCGTCGTCGGCGAGCAGTCCGTCGCGGGCGGAGAAGAGCTGCGTCAGGTCAAATGTCCGGCTACGTGCCGGCCCCGATTGCGAGCCTCCGAACGCCCCCGGGCGGCGTCGCGGCGTCGCCTGCTTCGTCTGGAAGCGTCGTGGCGCCAGGCGGGGCGGATTGAGCATACGACCCGGCACGCCGCGACGCGGCAACTCGATATCGACACCGCCATCGCCGAGTCGCACCAACAGGTTGCGGACGCTGGCATAGTTGAGCCAATCGGAGTCGAGGCCCTGCTGGTGCCGTTCCCGCAGGAGGTCGAGCGCATCGCGGGCCCGCGCCGCGCTCGTGCCCGTGGCGATGGTCATCACCAGGCGGGCAGCCTCGCCGGCACCCTCGGCATAAACAACCTCGTCGAACGAGATGGCTCCATCGTCGAGGGCCACTCCCTGCTCGGCGAGCCAGCTCGCCGCTTCGGCAGCGATCCGGCCGTAGGTGTCACCGTTCTGACGCCCGATCACGCCCCACACATAGGGGCTGCGGGAGGCAAAAGCCTCTGCGGCTGTCTGCGTACCCTCAGGGTCCTTCCCGGCGATGACCACCGTACCGTCGATGCGCATGACGAGTCCCTCGCCTTCGCCGAGCTGCGCGATCCGGCTGGCGACGCCTGCGGGGATGCCGGGGTGATCCCCGATCAGAAAGACGAGAGCCGTCTCACCCGAGCGCGGGGTGCCGGCCCGCCACACGAGAGGGAAGCTGAGGCCAGCAGTCTCCAGTCCGAGCCGCGCGGCGACCGCAGCAGCGGCGGCAACCTCACCGGATGCCGGATCGTCAGGCAGAACGATCTGCGCGGAAACGAAGTCGACCTGCTCGTCGCTGTTGCGGTCTTGGAGCGCCAGGCCCGGTTCGAACACGGCGGCGATTCCCCCCGCTGCCATGGCCTCGACTTCGGCTCGAGTCACGGGCGTCGCGAGACTGCCCGGAGGAGCTCCCGAGACGATCGTCGGACCTGCCGCGAACATGAGAAACAGGAGAGCCAGCGGCCTGATTTTCACGCGATCCCTCCGTCAACGGCCCTGAGCCAGAGCTTCATCCGTGGTTCGTTGGCCCCCTGTAAGCCTACCAGCCGAACGAGCGCGTCACCTTGAGGGTTACCGAGCGGTCGTGGCGCCCAAAGCGGTGGAGATCATATTCGCCCGCCTGACGATAAACGAGATAGATGTCGTCGCCGACGCGGTAGATGTAGCGCAGCCGGGCGAACAGCGAGATGTCGTTGGAAACGTTGCTGTACTGCAACAGCGCATCGGTCAGCAAGCGATCCGAGAAACTGTAGCTGGCGCGCGCGTTGAGCACGTTACTGGTGAAGCTGCCGCCAGGCAGGTCGATCTTGTTGTAGCTGAAGGAGGGCTCAAAGCGCAGCCGCTCATTGACCCGAAAGGTCAGGGTGGGCTGCACCGAGAACATGGTGCCGCCGTAGAACTCGCCGAGATTCCCATCCCCTCTGATGCTCACCCAGCGGCCACCGAAGCTGAAATAGAACATGTACAGGCCGTTGGACGTGTACTCGCCCGGGGGAATCGTCACGCCGGGATGGATCTCGAAAGGGAAGTCCAGTCGTTCGAACGTATTGGCGTAGTAGCCGCCAATACCATCGCCCGACTCGGCGTTCAGGAAGCCTCCGATCCACGACTCGCGGCTTACCAGATCGCCCCTGGTGTCGTGAAAGGTCGTGTTGTTGAAATCGAAATTCACCGACCGCAGCCCGGCGATATCAGGCCGTGGATTCCACGCGCCCCGGTAGCTTCGCCGAACGACATCGTCGCGCAGCACGAAGCCCAGATCGCTACGGAAGTCGGGGTCGATGCGCGTGATATCGAAGGAGGCACGCCACAGATCGCTCTGCCAACCGACGCCGAACTGACCCGCGAACTTACCCTCCTCGACCTCGTCGTCGGTAGCCCGAGCGCCGAACGCGGAAATGTTGAGATTGTCGAAGAAGGTAAAGCTGGCGTCGGCGCCGACAACCGTGTTGAGCGCCCCATTCGGCCCCGCAACGTTGGTGACCAGTGCACCGACACTCGATCGGGCCAGCACATCCTGACGCCAGCGCATCGCCGTGAAACCTTCCCCGACACCGAACTGCGAATCTCCGGCGCGGACGTGGAGTAAGCCGACATTGCCGTTACCGATCTTGCCGGTCACCTTGCCCCCGGCATCGATCGAGGTCGGCACGCCGGACTCCGACAGCCCGATGTTGCGCGAGTGGAAGAGCCTCAACAGCGGCGCTCCGAAACCATCGCCGCCGCTCGGGCCGAAGCTGAAGTTGTTGGCGCCCTCGAGGAAGAAATCGCGCTTCTCCGGAAAGAACAGCGAGAAACGCGTCAGATTGACCCGTTGATTGTCGAGCTCGACCTGGGCGAAGTCGGTGTTGTAGGTGAGGTCGGCAGTCAGGTTGGAGGTGAGCTGGATCTTGAAATCGTCGATGCCAAACTCATCGTTGACGTGGTTGGTACGTTCGGGATCCGCGAACAGCGATGTGGCGGTGCCGAGAACGTACGGCCGCAATCGGAAGCGCTCCGTCACCGACAGGTTCTTGAAGCCGCGTAGGTCACCCGCCTGCGATACGGCGATGAAGCGGAAATTTCGCCGGTAGTTGCTCCAGGCGACCTCCTCGTTCTTGCGGCGGATCTGACGCTCGAAGTCGATGCCCCAGTCGGCCAGACCGGTGGAGAAGCGCAAGACGCCGAGAGGGATAACCAGCTCGGCCTCCCAGCCGCGCGAAGTCACTTGAGCGGCAGCCTGCCAGGCCTCGTCCCATTCGGAGTTGAGCTGGCGCTCGTTTTCGATGGTGGCGTCATATTGGGCGCCCAGCGCGTTAACCGTGAACAGGAACCCGCTGCGCCCGTCGTGATACGTATCCAGCACGACGCTGAAGGTGTCATCCGAGCCGCCGAGCGCGTCGCGGCGCAGCTCGGTCGCCAGGATGCCGCTCGGGTCAGTGTCATAGGCGATGACCCCCACATAGAGGTTTTTGTCGTCGTAGAGCACTCGAACCTCGGTACGCTCCGAGGCCGGTTGCCCCTCCCGCGGCTCGCGCTGGAGAAAACCCGTCGCGACGTCGGCCAGCGACCAGCTCACGTCGTCGACGATGCCATCCATCACCGGAGCCTCGATAGTCCGCGTGACCGCCATGTCCGGGGCGACCCCGGGTACGCGCACAGATCGCCGTGGCACGGTACTCGGCGGCACCGTACGGGGTGGCGAGTCGGTGGCGATCGGCACCGGATCCCCCGGCCGTCTCAATTCGTCGGGGTCGATCGGCTGGCTCAAGAAGTTATCGGGTCTGATAGGTCGGACACTCGTCGCGGCGCTCGTGCCAAACCGAGCAGTTGTCCGCGGAGGCACGCTGTTGAGCTCGGCGGCCGGAACGCTGCGAACCACAACGGGCGCGTTGAGTTCACCAGGCGCTACCAGGCGCACCGGGATGTGCCTTCGCGGCGCCTGGGTAGTTACAACCAGCGGCGCGCCGCCTCCCCCAGGACCTGCCACCGGCCGGCGCGTCGAGCCCGTTGACGCGTTCGGAGTCACCATGCGGACCGGAATTATCCGGCGCCCTGCTTTCTCTTGGCGCTCGCCTTGCCCAGAAACCAAGTCGGATTCGTCCGCCGCTTGTTGCCGCGGGCCCGCTCCTACGAGCAACGCCAAACAGAGGACAAGAACGGACTTGCGCTTATGCACGATCGGAGACTTTGCGGGCGGATGGCATGGATCAGGCTCTAGCCCACTACCCTACAGCGTGCGCTCGGAGACGAAACACTCTTCTTCGAGCCAGGAGCTACCAATCGGCCAGATGCGGCCACAGGTTGACGGCAGAGTCGCTAGAACGGAAACCTGGCCAACAGACAGCAAAGTTGGATTCGACATTCGCGACCCTATGATGGTCAAGCCTGCGAGGAGAATTGGCGGAATGCGCCTTACGGTTGTTGGCTGCTGGCTACTGGCGATTTGCTTGATCTGCGACCCGGTGAGCGCCCAGCCCACGCTGATTGGCGCGCGGAGCTGCATCGCGCACGCCGGCGCCAGCGCCATCACCCCGTCCCACACCATGGCCGCCTACCGCCGCGCCCTGGAGCTAGGTGCCGATTTCGTCGAGCCCGACCTTCAGTTGACCCGTGACGGGATCCTCGTGTGTCTGCACGATCTATCGCTCGAACGAACGACCAATGTCTGGGAGATCTATCCGGAGCGCACCACCGAGATCACCCAGGACGGACGTCCGGTGAACCCGTCGCTATGTGCTCGCCCACCGGCTGAGGCAACGCTACTGAATCACGCACCGGATCGTGGTCGACTACCTGGCCGGTGAGAAGCCTGTGGGGTTCATGAACGTCGACTCGACCTCGGTAACGATCGGCCCGTCTGCCAGCGACGCCTCGCGCATTGCCGTCCATTCTGGGTCGTCGAAAAACCCTTGCCACGACGCCGCTGCTGCATCGCGGCTGTCATGGGCAAGCATGTAGACCATGGTGTTCTCGGAGGCCGGGGCATCGTCCGGCACCCAGTACCCGACCCCGGTCATGCCATGCTTGTGAAACAGTTCGGTCTCGCCGCCCCCGAAGCGTTGAAGCAACGCCGGCAACCGCCCCTCAGCCGTGGTGTAGGTGCGGAGCTCGTAGATCTGGTTGCTCTGGGCCTGTACCGTGGTCGCCTCGTTGGTCAGACTTCCGGCGACGAACGCCACCACCAGCAATACCATCAATAGACCGTACCTGCGGATCATCTACTCACTCCGGAAACAGGGGGCAAGGAACACGGCGGCGGTGCAAATGTCTCCTTGTAGTGTAGCCCCCCGAGACAACGCGGAGCTCATGTCCATACCTCGCCGAATCAGCCGCGCCGGCGCGTTCCTGGCGGCGGGCCTCGCCATGCTGGCGCCCATCGTGTCGCAGGCACCCGAGGACCCCGATCCGAGCCGCTTTGACGACCAGATCGACGCCTTCGAGCAGTGGGACCGCCAGAACGCCGCACCTCTTCATCCCGTGTTGTTCGTCGGCAGCTCGAGCATCCGCGGTTGGCCAACGGCCGAGTCGTTTCCCGAGATCCCCGTCGTCAACCGTGGGTTTGGCGGGGCGCATGTCTCTGACGTGAACCATTTCGCCAGGCGCATCGTGGTGAAATATGCCCCGAGCGCGATCGTTTTCTACGCCGGTGACAACGACGTCGCAGCTGGCAAGAGCCCGCAGCGTGTGTTCGAAGATTACCAAGCCTTCGTCGACCTCGTACACGGAGCACTACCGTCGACGCCGATCCTCTTTCTGCCGATCAAGCCGAGTCTGAGCCGCTGGGCATTGTGGGGTCAGATGGCGGCTGCCAACAGCCTTGTTCGCGCCCACTCGGAGAAGCATCCGCTACTGTTGTATGTAGACATCGCCGCCCCCATGCTCGGTCACGATGGCAACCCTCGCCCGGCGCTGTTTGTCGAGGACGGGCTGCACATGACCGCGATGGGCTACGCGTTGTGGACGCGCATTGTGGCGCCCTACCTGGCAGGCCGTGGTTCCAAGCAAACGGAGGAAGCCCATGGGTCGGGACAGCCTGACAATCACCGATAACCGCACCGGGAAGGTCTTCGAGGTACCCATCCGCTATGGGACCTATCCCGAATATGGGGCAACCATCGACGCCTCCAAGTTGCGCCAAATCAAAGCCTCCGAGGATGACTTCGGGCTCCTCACCTACGATCCGGGGTTCGGCAACACGGCTTCTTGCCGTAGCACGGTCACGTTCATCGACGGCGAGCGCGGCATCCTGCGTTACCGCGGCTATCCTATCGAGGAGTTGGCCAACAGCAGCACCTACCTCGAGACAGCGCACCTGCTACTGAATGGCGAGCTTCCGACGGCGCAGGAGCTGGAAGAGTGGACCTGGAAAATCACCCACCACACCATGCTCCACGAGAACATCAAGAAGTTCATCGACGGCTTCCGTTACGATGCCCACCCAATGGGAATGCTGGTTGGCACGGTCGGTGCCCTCTCGACGTTCTATCCGGGGGCCAAGCAGGTCTTCGATGAAGAGGCGCGCCAGAAACAGATCTCGAGGCTCATTGCGAAGATGCCCACCCTTGCGGCCTTCGCCTACCGACACAGCCGCGGCCTTCCCTTTACGTACCCGGACAACGACCTGTCCTACGTCGGCAACTTCCTGAGCATGATGTTCAGCATCACAGAAGCGAAGTTCGAGCCACATCCGGTTCTGGAGAAGGTCCTGGATGTGCTCTTCATCCTCCACGCGGACCACGAACAGAATTGCAGCACGAGCGCGATGCGCGGAGTGGGTAGCTCACAATCCGACCCTTTCTCGGCCACCGCCGCAGCGGCGGCGGCCCTCTACGGGCCTCTCCATGGCGGTGCCAATGAATCGGTACTGCGCATGCTGAATCAGATCGGTTCGCGGCAGAACGTTGCGACCTTCGTCGAGGAAGTGAAGTCGGGCGATGCCGGGCGCCTCATGGGGTTCGGACATCGCGTATACAAGAACTACGACCCTCGGGCCGCAGTGATCAAGGACCTGGCGCACGAGGTCTTTGCGATCACCGGAGTGAACCCCATGCTGGAGATCGCGCTCGAACTGGAGCGCATCGCGCTCGAGGACGACTACTTCGTCTCCCGCAAGCTCTACCCGAATGTCGACTTCTACTCCGGCATCATCTACCAGGCGATGGGATTCCCCACTGCCATGTTTCCGGTTCTCTTCGCCATCCCGCGCACCGCCGGTTGGCTGGCTCAATGGCAGGAGATGCTGTTGGATTCCGACCAGAGGATCGCGCGCCCCCGGCAGGTCTTCACCGGGTCAGGTCAACGGGCGTTCGTTCCGGTCGAGCAGCGATGACCTCCGGAGCGACGCGCCCATTCCCAAACTGCCCCTTTGCTGCGAGAGCCTTCATGCACCCAGGCGAGAGACCCATCCGCATCGCCGCCATCATGCCCACGTGGCTCTGTGCTGCGGCCCTTCTGATGACCGCCTGCGCGATTCCGGACGCCGACGATGGCGGCGGTGCGACGGTGACCGCGTTCGAAGGCGCCCGGCTCATTACCGGCGACGGCACGGTGATCGAGGACGCGGTTTTCCTCGTTGAGGCCGACCGCTTCATCGGCGTCGGCGGACGGGCGGTTGTCGAGATTCCGGCCGGAGCCCTGCGGGTCGATCTCAGCGGCAACACCGTCATGCCAGCGGTCGTCAACGCGCACATGCACCTGGCACTGGAGCGATCTGAACGAACATCTCAGCTCCAGCACGTCGCGTACTACGGCACCGGCGCGGTCGTCAGCCTCGGCCATGACGTCGGAGACGCGACGTTCGAGATGCGCCACGAGATCGTACCCGACGGTGCCCGGTCGCTGACCGCGGGACGTGGCATCACGTCGCCGGAGCCCGGGCGATCGGACGTCCCCTTCTGGATCACCACCGAGGCGGAAGCGCGGGCCGCGGTACAAGAGCTAGCCGCCCAGCAGGTGGACATCGTCAAGATCTGGGTCGACGATCGCGGCGGCCAGTACGAAAAGCTCTCCCCGGCTCTGTACGGCGCGATCATCGACGAAGCCCACCAGCACGACTTGATGGTCACCGTCCACGTCTTCTACCTCGATGATGCGAAAGGCCTGCTTCGCGCCGGGATCGATGTCTTTGCGCACGGCATCCGCGACCTGGACATCGACGACGAGCTGCTGGAGCTTTGGACCGATCGCCCGCACGTGGTCCTGGTGCCGAATCTGCCCAGCCCCGGAGTAGCGCTCGACCTCGGATGGCTGAGCGGAACCGTAGCGGCCTCCGACCTGCAGCAAATGCAGGAGGCTCCGGTCGATCGCCCGGCGGCTCAGGAGGCCTTCGGAATTCAGGCCCGGAGCCTGGCAAGGCTCCACGAGGCCGGCGTCAAGATCGCCTTCGGCACCGACGGGAGCACCGCCTGGGCAGCCCACCAGGAGATGGAGGACATGGTGAGGTCGGGAATGCCCCCCGCCGACGTCATCGTGGCCGCCACCAGCAGCTCCGCGGAGCTCATGGGCTGGGGCGATATCGGAACGATAGCAGCCGGAAAGAGCGCCGACTTCATCGTCCTGGACGCCAACCCCCTCGAAGACATCACCCACACCCGGCGCATCGCCGCGGTCTACTTGCGCGGCACAAAGATCGACCGGCAAGCGATCGGCGCACGTCTCAAAGGCGAGGCGCCCTGATATCCGCGGCCGACCCGCAGATCAGACCCCGTCTTGCACTAGTTCCTCACCCGGTCGGCGAATGAGTCTCCCGTGAACATCCGGACGACTTCGCCGTTCTTCTCGAGGAAGCGAACCTCCTCGCCCACGACGCTGCCGCCCGTGGGGGCCGTATAGCGGAAAACGCCGTTGCCGAGCGGCTCGAGCCGGATCGGATTGTCGACGGCCCGCCCGCTCGGGCTGATGATCACGAGGCGCTCGTTCAACAGCACCACCTGTGTTTCACTGCCTCTTCCCGGCCTCCGGTACAGGCCCGCAAACCGCGCCCAGGACGGGTCCCAGGCAACCTCATCCGTTTCGACCTTCGTCGCCTGGACAACCGCGGAGCCCACCGTGTTCATGAGCTGTTCGGCGATCTGGCTCGGGTTCGAATCGTTCGTATTGGTCAGCACGATCACCCCCACCTTCGAGTCGAGCTGAATCGTCGTATTGGTCGTATAACCCGGATACCCCCCGCCGTGGCCGACATACAGCGTGTCGTCCACCCGGCGCACGGAGAACCCGATACCTTGGCCTCGGGTCCAGTTGGTCTCCAGCATCCGGACACGATGCATCTCCCGAAGCGACGCGGTGCTGAGAATCCTCTCATCGCCCCGTTGCCCCTTCCGAAACTGTGCCGACACGAACTTCGCCATGTCCTCGACCGTCGAGGTGAGTCCGGTCGCCGACCCCATGCCGCGCGCATCGACGAACTCGAGCGTCTCCCTCGATCCGTCGAGCAGCCGCATGGTGTAGCCGGTGGCCAAGCCCTCGACGTCGCGGTCGACGCTCGACGAGGCCATGCCGAGCGGATTGAAGATGTTGGTCTGTAGGTAGTCGGCCCACGTCTGGCCGCTCACCGCTTCCACCACCATTCCGGCAATCGAATACGCCAGGTTGGAGTACTTCCAGCGGACCTCCGGAGAGAAAGCGGCCTGGCGCTCGGGAATCAGGTTCCTGAGCTCTTCTCGGGTGGGAAACTCTCGCGTGGTCCAGTGGGACCCCGCCTCACGCGGCAGCCCCGAGCTGTGAGTCAACAAGTGTTCGATGGTGATCGGTGGGGCATCCATGTCGGCCGACTTGACCTGAAACCAGGGCAGGTACTCGGACACAGGGTCGTCGAGGCGGATCGTTCCCTGCTCGCGCAGCTGCATGATCGCGGTGGCGGTAAAGAGCTTGCTGTGCGACGCCATCCGGAACTTGGTATCGCGCGCCATGACCCGCTCGGCAGCGATGTCGGCGAAGCCGAAGCCCGCCGCCCACACCAATTCCTGGTCCGCGACCACACCCACCGCGACACCGGGAAGGTCACGCCACTTGATTTGGCCATCCATCCACGCGGAGAACAATCTGATCGCTCCCTGGACATCAAGGTCGGCCCCGGGGTTCGGGCTCTGAGCATGCAGAGACACTGCTGTCAGTGAGAGTGCCAGCAGTACGACCGACGCCCTCGTTGCAGTGAGGATGGATCTGAACATGGTTCACCTCGGACGACTTCGAGCGGCCTGTTCCGCGCGAAGTCGCAAGTATGGAGAAGGCTCGACACGGGCACAAGAATGGGCCGGAGGCTCTTGACTACGGCCACCCCGCCGTATCTCAGTCGGAAAGATCGTCCCGGCTGCGCCCTCCTCCCGCAGCATCAACCCTTAGAATTGCCTCGCACGTGTCAGGCTTGGGCATCGTGTCGCCTCGGGCTGTCCGTGACATCAGCGACATCAACACTTCTACGTTGCCGAACGCACGAGTGTGCCGACATGGATTCCGGATACAACATGAGACGGGCGCGCGGCGCTGATCGCGACGCCCTGGTGGCCTTCACCCTGCAGGCTGCGCGGGAAATCGAAGGTGGTGACAGAGACATCGAAGCTGTTACTCGCGGGGTTCGATCGGCTCTTGAAAATCCGTCTCTCGCAACCTACTGGGTGGCGAAGTCGGCCGACGGCGCCGTCGTTGCGAGCACTTCAGTCGTTACGGAGTGGAGCGATTTCAACGGCGACTTCTACTGGTGGATCCAGAGTCTCTTCATCACGCCCGAGCATCGCGGCGGTGGCCTGGTTGGACTCATCCTGGACCATCTGACTGACGCAGCACGAGCAGCGAGCGCCCTGGACCTGAGGCTTTACGTGCACAATTCCAACCAACGCGCCCTTGCGGCGTATCGCCGGTGCGGGTTCGAAGAGGCCCCGTACACGATCATGACGAGGCAGTTGACCGGTGGCTCTGGACAAGGAATGACAACCTGCAATGAATCCTGAGAACGACCTGCCAGCACTCGACCTGGACTTCGTTCGCCGACAGTTTCCGTTTTTTGAAACGGAGTTCGCGAAGCATTGGGCCTTCTTCGACAATGCCGGAGGAACGTTTCCGTGCGGCGCGGTGGTCGATCGGCTGACGCGTTTCTATCGCGAGAACAAGGTTCAGCCCTACACCTACAACGCGGTGGCCGCTGCCGCGAGCGAACAGATGGTCGCCGGCCGCAGCGTTATTGCCGACCTCCTGGGTGTTCCCGAGACGACGCTCACGCTGGGCCCGTCGACGACCCAGAACGTCAACACGCTGAGCACCGCCTGTAGCGCCTTCCTCGAGCCGGGCGACGAGATCCTGGTCTCTGGACAGGATCACGAAGCGAACATCGGCGGGTGGGAGCGCGCTGCGCAGAGGACCGGGGCGGTGTTGCGGTCTTGGCCGACCAACCCGGAGACCGGCGAGCTGGAGCTGACGGTGCTCGAGAGCTGCCTCAACGCGAAGACGAAGATCGTCAGCGTGACCCACAGCTCCAACATCATCGGGACCCTCAATCCGATCCGCCAGATCGTTCGGGCGGGACATGGTGTTGGCGCCAAGGTAGTGATCGACGGGGTCTCGTATGCGCCGCACGCGTGGCCCGACGTGCTGTCGACCGAGGCGGACGCCTATGCCTTCAGCACCTACAAGACGTTCGCGACGCATCTGGGGGTGCTGTATGTGGCGCCGGACTTCATGGCTCAGCTGGCACCGCAGTGCCACTTCTTCAACGTAGGAGCCCCGTCGGCCCATTTGGATGCTGCCGGTGCGGACCACGCCTCGATTGCCGCCCTTGCAGGACTCGGCGATTTTTTCGAGGCGCTACACGATCATCATTTCGAGGCCCCAACGCGAACGCTCGATCAAAAGGCGCACGCCATCTCGCGCCTGATGCACCAGCACGAACAATCGCTCTGCGCCCTGTTGCTCGACGCGATCGAGGGCTTGCCCGTCCGAGTCATCGGGAAACCGACGGTCGACGGCCGCGAAGCGAACATCGCCCTCCTGGCTGACGCGCACCCGGCGACCAGCCTCGCCACATTGCTCGCCGGAAAAGGCATCGCCGCCAGCGCCAGTCATTTTTACGCGTTCCGCCTGCTCGACAAGTTGGGCATCGACACGGACGACGGCGTCCTCCGCATCAGCTTCGCCCACTACAACACGAAGGAAGAAACCCTGCGCCTCATCGCCGCGCTGGAGAGCATCCTCGGTTCGTAGCGGTTGCGGTGGGGAAACGCGGGATCTCCAGAGGGGGGGGGCCGCCACACCCGCTCGCGGTACGCTCAGGTTCGCTCCGCCCACGGGTACTGGAATTCCGGACGGATAACGTCGGTCAGGAGCTCCTGCACGGCGCGGTGTGCCTGATCCATCGCGGCGTGGGTGAGGCTGACAGCCGCCGCGTCCGAGTTGGCGATGGTGATGCGGCCATGACGCTGCCGACCGACCACCCACGGCACCTCGTCGTAACCCCATTCCGGGTCGTAGAGATCGTTGGCGCCGCCGGCGTAGCCGTGTGGCCAGCGGTTGACCGTGATCGCGGCTATGTCCGCCGCAGGATCGAACCCGCCGCCAGCAAGGGCGCGGCCGAGCTCATCGCGTATCCGATACTCGAAGTACTCGAACGACGTGGCGAGAAGCTCTTCGCGGCCGGCACGGAACTGGTCGCGTGCCGAGAGGCCCGGGGCGTTGGCCGGCATGCGCTCCAGATGCAGCGGTTGCGGATCGTCGGGCGTGCGCGCACAGGTGTAGTCGCCGAGGCTGCGGTTCATGTCGAGAGAGGTGTTCTCGTGGTAGCACCCGGGGCCGTAGATGCTGCTGATGCCGAGCTCGCCAAAGGCCCTCCAGTTCCTCACCACGACGGTCGTATAGATCCGCGGCTGGCGCACGGCCAGCTTCAAAGCGTCTTTCTGCCCTTCCGGCAGATCGGGGCAAAGGTAGGGAATCATGGCGTTGTAGCAGGCCATGATGCAGGTCGCCCCGCGCGCCTTGTAGGCCTTTCCGTCGCGCACGTACGTCACCTCGACCTCGCTCGCTGTATGCCGCGCGCCGACGTGTCGGGCGTTGACCACAGTGCTGTTGAGCCGCATGCGCACCGGGCTGCCATGCTTGTCCAAGGCACCGTAGTCGACCGGGGTCGCGACGGAGTCCTCCATGCTGGTGCCGGGGAGAGCGGCGGGAATCAGCCAGCGAACGATCAACCGGGCCACCGCGGCGTTGCCGTCGGGAAAGTGGATACCCGGACCGAAATCGTTGCTCGGGCCCAGCCAGCTACGCGCAGGACGCTCCAACCCGAGGCCAGTAAAGCCCGGCAAGCTACCCGACCGAAAAGCACCCCAGGCGCTGTAGGAATCGATCCCGGCGGCGCAGTTGGAGCCGTCCGCCCGCCGGTTGAAGAACGCAATGACTCCAGGATCGGCCTTGACCACCTGCAACAGGTAGTCGCGGTAGCTCATCTTGCGGAGGCGACCGATCTTGTCCTCGTCGGTGAGTCCCGGCAGGTAGTCCACCGCGTCATCGTGGAGGCTGGCGATGTCACGCTTGACGGCATCGGAGAGCGGTGTCGGAGCGAGGAACTCTGTCCAGCTCAGCCTGTTCGGTTTGGGGCGCCCGCCTCCGGGATCGCCGACCGCCAGGTAATCGGCACCGAACGTCTGCTCGTCGAAGAAGACCGACCGTTGTAGCCCCATTTGACGGTAGATGCTCCCGTCGGCGGCCGTCGTCCGGAGGAATCGCTCCTTGTCGATGCCGATGTCCTCAAGCAGGGCCTTGGCCTCGTAGGGATAGCTGTTGGCACCGTGGATCATCATCGTGCCGCCGTAGCCGATGACCAGCCGTCCATCCACGACGAACTCGTTGCGCTTGGCGTGTCCGCCGAAGTCGTCGTGGTTGTCGAGCACGAGAATGCGGGCCTCGGGCAGCGCCTTGCGGAAGTAGTAGGCGGCGGAAAGCCCGCTCAGCCCCGCGCCCACGACGATGAGGTCGTAGGACTCCCCGGTGCTCTCGGCCTCCTCCCAGGTCTTGCCATAGCGCATCTCGTGCGCCACCTCGAAGGAGCCCTCGTGGCTGCCGCGCATGCCGCTGAGGCGCGGTGGGTAGTACTCCCCGAGCTGACCAGCCCCACTGCCCCTCGCGCCGCTGCCGCTCGAGCCAGGGCCAGACCCGGCGACGGCCTCTCGATGACCCAGCAGGCCTCCGCCGATCGCAACGCTGGTGCCATTGAGAAAGTCCCGCCGGGTAATGTCCCGGTCCATGCCCAGCTCTCTGTCTTTCATGCTCATGGTGGTCCTTCGGTCATCACGAATCGCGTACGGGCAGCCTGGCAGAGGTTGGGCGCGTGTGCCAGACGAACGACGGATCGAGTCGGGTTGAGCTAGGGTTCAACAGACGTAATCTGTTGGGCTCATCCGATCGGAGAGCAACGCTGATGACCGATGTTGAGCTACCGCCGATCCTCACCGGCAAGCAATACGATTCGCCGTCGGCATTCACGCCGGAGAGCCTGCTGCGTGAGGCGCGGCGTCAGAAGTCAGCCTCGGTCCAGCCGGTGCCAGAAGTCTGCCTACTCGATCCGGACGGCGATATCGTCCGCCGATTGAAAGCGGAAGGGCGGGCGCGCTGCCATGACGGGTGGGCCTGCTATCACACCGATCTCTATGTTCTCGAAGAGGGCGGCCTGACGTTAGGCGTCGTCGGCTGCGCCGTCGGCTCATCTTTCGCCGTCCTGGTGGCCGAGCAGCTGTTCGAGTCGGGGTGTAGGTTGTTGATCAGCGTGACGTCGTCGGGGCAGATCATGCCCCTGCAAGCGCCACCGTATTTCATCCTGATCGACCGCGCGTTGCGCGACGAAGGCACCAGCTATCACTACCTGCCACCGACGACTTACAGCCACGCGCCCGAAGCCTTGATCGGAGATCTCGCAGGCGCCTTTGACGATCTTGGCGTTCCTGTGCTGCGCGGCGCGACCTGGACGACCGATGCGCCGTTCCGCGAGACCGAGGAAGCCATCGAAGCGATGCGTCAGCGCGGCCTGCTTGCTGTCGAGATGGAAGCTGCCGCTCTCTATGCGTTCGCCAGGGCGCGTGGCAAACCGGTGGTCTGCTTCGCGCACGTCACCAACCGGATGGGCAGGATCGAGGGGGATTTCGAGAAGGGCGACGCGGACGGCACGACCGATGCTCTACGGATTGTGGTCAAAGCGGCTCAGCGCCTCATACGGTCGTAGCGGCACCCGGGATTACCAGCTGTACCCGATTCCCAGCGTCACGCCATAATCGTTGGTACCAGCCGAATCGTCGACTTGGCCACCCGTGCTATCCGAGCTGAAGTACCCGCGCAGGGGCGTGACACCTCTTTGAGGATGGCGTTATCGAGCATCGTTCCCGCCAGCGACTTCTTGAGCCGGCGGTCGCAGGAACTCTTGCGAAAGCCTATCGAGACCTGAATCTGGAGGACGTCCGCGCCCGCGACATCGTCACTGGCGCGTACCAGTACGTCGGCGACCTGGAGTCGGGCAAGATCCTCTATGGAGCCTGCCAGCACGACGGGCCGCGCGGCGTGGGAGAGATGCCGTCTACGGCTATGGCGCCCGCCATCGCCGATGCCATCCACGACGCCGTCGGAGTGCGACTGCGACGCATGCCCTTCACGCCGCGACGAGTACTTGCAGGGCTCGCGCGCCTTGCCGGAAGCAGGCGCGAATCGCAGAAGGGAACGCCGCACACAGTCGATGCCACGCCTGCGCTTCAAGGGGCAGCCGGGTCTCAGTCAGGTGAGGTGGCCAGAACGTGTTCGAAAATCAGCCTGGCGGCGATGCGGTGTCCTTCCTCGGTGAAATGGGAGTCGTCTTCGAACAGCTGCTCCCGATCCTTAAACAGTGAATACACGTCCACGACCGGGACACCCTGGCTCGCCCCGACCTCCGCCGTGGCGGTGTTGTAGTCGCTGCCGAAGCGCATCCACCCTCGCGGGTCCAGATTCACACCCATGTAGGGTCGTGTCAGCAGGACTATCTGGACGTCGCGGGCGCGCGCCAGCTCGATGATGCTCGTCAGGTTGCTCTTGTAGTCATCCAGGGGCACGCGGTGACGCAGCTCACCGCTGGCCGCCGATGAGCGGGTGTTCAACAGGCTCAGGGCAAGCTGGCCGAGGCGCGAGCGCACCAGAAAGTGGTCGAGCCTCGCGTCCCTGATGCGCTGGTAGCCGAACTCGGCATCCGAGAAGTAGACCAGGTGCGCGTCGTTCGACCCGAAGCTGATGAGGACGAGATCGGGCTCATAGTCGAGCATCTGCCGAAATTGGATCAGCCCCTGGAATGACGAATATCCCCACACACCGGCGTTGACCACGACGCTGCGATCATTGACCTCCGTGAGCAGTTCGCCCATGTACTCGGGCCAGTTCGCCCCACCTTTTCCGGCCCAACCCAGGGTGTTGGAGTCGCCGATGGTGAACACCCGGTAGGTACCTGCGGGCTTCGGCGTCTCGAGCACCGGGCCGCGCAATCCCTGGTCGTTGAAGACCGAGTAATTGCGCTTCGGCCGCCAGATGAGGTCGGGATCGTAGACGAAATGGTGGTCGCCGAAGACATGCTGAACCCGCTGGTCGTTTCTGGCCACCTCGATATCGAGCGGCGAGTACTCGTAGCCCGCGGCCCGCAGCGCAATCTCGGCGGCCAACACGCACAGCCCCAGCGACGCAGCCGCCAAGAGGACGTTCCCGCCGATCGATTTCCAATCTGGCATCGCCACGTGCTCCGCCGCCGGCAACCGGGTCACCGGCCGGCAGGTTCTGAAACCGCTCGCAGTATCTCGGCGGCTCGGGTGCGACCCAGCCTCTCGGCCCATTGCAGCGCCGTTCGGCCATCCGCCAACGTCTCGGGCTCGGAGCCCGCGACGAGCAAGTACTCGATCATTTCCACATCGTCGTTCTGCGCCGCCCGCACAAGCGCGGTGAGCCCAGCATGGCTGCGGGCATTCACATCAGCCCCAGCACGCACCAGGCTGCGTGCCACCGCTGTGTATCCGCCGAGCGCGGCGAGCGTCAGCGGCGTCCAGCCCAGCCGGCTCTGCAGGTTCGCATCGGTATCCGACAGCCGGCGAACGGATCGGATCTCGCCGGCCCGCGCCGCGTACATGATCGCCGTCCAGCCGTCTCGGTCCTGGACGTTCACGTCGGCCGCGGCCTCCAGCAGAGTCGAGACCATGCCGGTATTGCCGCGGGCTGCCGCGAGCATCAACGCGGTTCGACCGTTGCCATCGATCGCGTTGATATCGTCGCCTTCGGCAAGCAGCGTGCGCACGCGCGCGGTGGCACCGTTGTAAGCAGCCATGACCAGCCGAGGCTCTGGCAGCAGGGCTTCGGCGACCGGCTCTTCCGTATCGGCAGGAGCAGCGTCGATCCAGCCGCGGGCAAAGCGCGGCGACATGAGTCCGTGGCCGCGGACGGGATCGGTCCACAGGCTCACCGGCTCGATCACGAGCACGACGGCGAGTAGCAGCGCCCATCCCACCGATGCGAACACGATCAGCCGGCGCCAGCCGTTGGCGAGGACCCACATCCCAGCGCCCAGTAACGGTACGAGCAGAGGCAGTGTGGGCACCAGCAGTCGGGCGCTGGGGCTGAGGCCGCCCCACCAAATGGGCGTGGCCGCGGCCGCGGCGAACGTCGTAGCAAATACAGCCACGGCAAAGGAAAGATAGCGGGAATCATGACGGCGCGTTCGCGTCAGGCCTGCAACCGCCACGCCCCAGAATGGCGCAATGACAAGCAAGCCGAAGTCGGGATCGAGAAGCAGCCCCAGAGCCGCGGGGACCCAATGATTCGAGGACAGCGATAAACCGCGATCGAAGTTAGTCAGCGGCACCACCGAGCCGTAGATCCACAAGCCGACCATCGCCAGCCCCAGCAATGATCCGGCAGGCACGATCAGTGCTTGCCATCGGTTCCGGTCTTCCCGCCGCGACCCCCAGATCAGCCAGGCGGCGCCGACCAGGGTTATCGGTAGGTAGCGCAGGCCGAACCACGGAATCACCGCCAGCACCGCGCTCGCCGGTATCGGACCGGATCCGGAAAGGACGCGATAGGCGAACCACATCGTCAGCAGTGCTACCGGAATCTCCGGATACACCAGCAACGACATGCTCAGCATCGGCGGCGTGGCGAAGGCGATGACAACCGCGAGGGGACCGTAGTCTCCCCCTGCGCCGTCGCCCAGCAGGCGCACCACGCGGAGCGTCATCACCGCAGCGGCGGCATAGAGCAGCGCCATGAACGCCGATGCCAGATCGCGGACCAATCGAGGCCGGTCCCAGCGAACCAGCTCGAAGAATGCGTCAGGCAGCGTCGCGGAGAGGATCTTGCCGCCGGCATAGGCGGGGATCATCAGCAGGGAGAGCCCGATGCCGTACCCCGGCAGAAGTGTGCCGTCAGCGGCAACCCGCACATGAGCAGCCCCCGATACCGTTCGGCCCGGATAGAAGATGTAGTCGCCCTCGGGTTCGTACTGATTGTCGAGAACGACATCGAGGTCTACGAGGAGTGAATCGGTGACAGCTATGTAGTGCGGCGCAGCACCCGTCATCGAGGCGGTGCCGCGCGACACGATCAGCAGCACCATGACGGTGAACGCGATGAACAGGAAACGTTCGTCGATACTCGCGGCCAGTCTTCTCAACATCGCCCTACAATATAACCACCCGCGCGCGGAACAAATGTCGGCGTCGGCAGCTCAACTCACCCAGCTCGGTATTGTTCACGAACTACCAGAAGGCGTTCCCGTCATCGCTGCTCGCGCCGCGTTGGGCTCGATGGCTCGCTCGGTTTTCATTGGTCCCTGCTGGATCGGTGTGGAGGTCGATTGTATCCACTCGCGCCTCGATCGTCCCGGTGGGGCGGGACATGCCGAAGCGAGGCGCAACGGATAACTGGCTCTGAGGCACCATAGAGTCACGGCCGGACCGAATACCGGCTACTTCCCAAGCACGCGGTTGCCAGTCATCCCCGAGCTATTGGGGCCATGCTGATCCGACGATTTGCTGCGCCGCCGATAGGCGTCCACCCCGACCGTACCCGGGCCATCAGACTTCGATCTCGACGAGCATGCCCTCGGGCACCTCGAACTCCTCCAGCAGGGTCATGCGTTCGGAGCCGTGCTCGACCTGCCACCAATCGAGCCGGTAGCGCCCCGGGGGCAGCAACACGGGGTCCCAGCCGCCTCTCCTGGGGCCGTTCCAGCGGTATTCCTGGCCGCTGTCCAGGTCGATGAAGTAGGCGCGGTAGGGAGGGTCGAGGTCCTCCTCGAAAGGAATGAACTGAACCCCCGAGCTCAGCGGCACCGGGAGGATTCCGTGCTCGGGTACCGACAGGCTCTTCCAGACGACCTCGCCATGGCCGTGCTCCGACTGCCGGAGCAGGAGTGTGTATTCACCGGTGGGCGCCAATTGCGGGCCGATCTTCCTCCAGCTCCCGCGCACGGTGCCGTCACTCTCGAGCAGACGGTAGTAGTAGGGCGCAAAGTCTTGCGGTAGCCAGTCTGGCAACTGCAGCACCAGGCCCGAGTCCAGGACATGCTCGTTAAGCTTGCCCGACTCGATGGTCACCTCGCCCATGTCCACGTCGCTGGCACCGTGCTCGACCTGCCGCCAGATCAGCCGGAAGATACCGGCCGGCGTCACCTGCGCCTCGAGACTTTTCGCGAACCGGGCCTGCGGCTGCTCCTCGTCGTCCCGGCGCAATGACCAGCGGTACGGTGCCGCCCAGCCCTCCGGAAGCACCAATCGCAGCCCCGTAGCGATAGGCACCTCGCTGCGCTCGCGCGAGGTCACCGTCACCACCTCGGTCATCGGCACCGGCTGGCCTCCATGCTCCGCCTGGTGCCAGACGATCTGGTACTCGCCCGGCATCACTCGCAGCGTCTCCTCACGCGAAGCTCCTTTTTCCTCGCCGGTCTCGGCATCGAGCAACAGCCAGCGGTAAGGCGGCATCTGCACCCAGGGAGCCGGCTGCAGGACAATGGTTCCTGGCCCCGCCACTCTTATTCTCCCGCTCTGCACCGTCTCCGCCTGCGGCATGGCGGCAGCGGGCTCAGCAACGATGCTACCGCTGGCCGCAGCGTCACGAACCGCGAGCAGGGCCTGGCGCAGGGAAGCTACGTCGGCGGCGTGGAAGTAGCGGCCGCCGCCCGCCTCGGCGACGCACTGCAGCTGGCTTACCGCATCGCCGCTGACGCCGAAGCCGACGGTGTGCACCACCAGCTCGGCGTTCTCTTGTCGGAGTTGTTCGGCTAGGGCGCAGGGATCGCCCGCGCAGGTCTCGAGGCCGTCGCTCACCACTACTACGGTCGCCGCACCATCGCCCGCCGTTGCTGCGTCGACCCCCTCGCGCAGAGCGGCGGTGATCGGTGTTCTCCCGCGCGCGGTCAACCGCTCGACGGCCTCACCGATCGCCGCCGGCTCGGTGCCCACGGCAGCAATGTGCTCGATGTCGCCGCAATCTCCCTTGCGACGATGACCATAGGCCACAAAGCCGAGCTTGAGCCCCGGGGGCACCTCCCGTAGCAGCTCCTGAACGACGCTCTTGGCGATCGTGATCTTCATCTCGCCGTCGATACGTCCCCACATGGAGCCGGACATATCGAGAACGACGACAAGGGCACCGGAGTCCTCAGACTGGGCCGCTGGGGCGTCATCCACGAGCATTACCGTGCCGCTGATGCCGCCGGCATCGCTCAGGTCAGGAGCGGTCGCCGCCGGGGCGCTGGTATCCGGTACCGGTGCGGCGGCGTCGCCGCCTCCGCCGCCACAGGCGGCTACGGCGACGAGCGCGATAGCGAGTCCGCGGCGCATGGGTGCAAGCATCATGCTTCACTTCCTGCATGCTTTCGGGGTAGCGCAGCTAGGAGATTAGCAGGCGGAGCACGATTTAATTACACGCGCACGATTCGCACAAGGGAACTTTTGCCATAAGACATCTCTCGCTCTTGTGCCCCTCGTGCCGGGGGAACACCTCAAGCTGCTGGAGCAACGAGAGTGCATCGAAGTAGCGACGGCTTGGCTGCCGGCGATGTGCCCGTCAGAGACAGGCGCATGTAGAGAGCCTGGCCGCTGCCCTGGCGAAACCGAGGACCTCATGCGGATCGACTTCGTTGCGAAGCTGAGGGAGTCGGGTGCTAGTGTAGCGTCGTGCTCATAGCGTACCGCCCCGCCTGGAACTCGCCGCACAGCGTGGCCACCAGAGGGTGGCTGATCGGCTGACCGCCGGCGTCCGGCTCGAGGTTTCGCTCGGCCACGTAGGTCGTGTAGTCAGCCCCGTCGACCAACACGTGGTACCACGGGCTGTCCTTCGGCGGGCAAGACCGCGCCATCACCTCGTACCACTCGTCAGCGCCCTGAAACGTGGCATCGACGTCGAAGATGACGCCGCGGTAGTCGAACTTCGTGTGATGGACGATCTGGCCGACGAAGAATCTGGCGGTGTGCTCCATGAGGCAGATTACGGTATCACGCACGCCCGGTGCCGGGCTCCTCGATGCCCTGGCGGTCGGGTTCAGGCGGTTGGACGAGCGATTAGGAAGAAGAGCAAGACAGCCGTCAGTACCGTCGTGTTACCCGTGTTTCTGCAGCCCGATGATGACGCAGAGACCAACCTTGACAGCTCTGAGTTCAAGACCGTTTGGCGCGTGCTCGATGCGCTTCGATCCCACGACGACGCCCTGGCCGAGGAATTGGACGAACTGCGTCGTGGGCTCGGGGCGCGGAGAAGTAGAACAAAGCTCCCACCGAAGATAGTTGTGGACTTGCCCAAGGCCGTGACACCGGACTTTGCGGATGCGCTCTGGCAGGCTCTCGCCGAGAGCACGACCAGATCCTGGGAGTACTGGTTTGGGATGATGATCGCGTACAAGGAAGAGCACCGCGATACGCTTGTCCCGGTGGAGACACCCGAGTTCCCGGGTCTAGGCAGCTGGGCAAATCGCCAGAGAACCCACAAGCTCGGAGGAACGCTCTACGCCGCATGGGCTCTCTAGAGACCGTTGACGCGCTCTAACTGTCACCGGATTTGTCATCGCGGGTAAGCTTGGACGGTGGCGCGGAGATGAGACCATAGCGGCTGCTTCGGCTTCGTACGCGACTTCTGCCGGGCAGGGCTTCCCGGGGTGTTGTCAACTCAGCCCCTCATCGCTTTTAGTCACTCTCTACTGGATAATCGAGCGCGGAAAGGAACCATCTTCCTATTAGCTGGTAGGCGCACCGCGTCTATTTCCAACTCTCTGCAGCCGGAGGGATCTAGATCAGATGCGACAGAAGACCTCGTGGAAGCAGCTGTTGCCAGGTTGGCTCGTTGTCATCGGGGCATCGAGTGCCGTTTTCGGGGCCGAGCTTGCCTACTCCCTGCAGCAGACCGAACGGGTCGACGATGTGATCGTCGCACACGATGTCATGGTACCGATGCGGGACGGCGTGCGACTGGCCACGGACATCTATCGGCCGGCTCGTGGAGGCAGGGCGGTCGATGGACGGTTCCCGACTTTGCTCTGCCGTACGCCCTACGGGAAGTCCTTCCGGAACCCGGACGCAGTCGGCTATGGCTGTTCCGAGGAGCCTGCGCGTTCCATGGCGCGACACGGATACGTGGTGTTGACTCAGGATGTCCGCGGTCGATTCGACTCGGAGGGCGAGTTTTATGCCTACGTCAACGAAGGGCCCGACGGCTACGAGACCGTGGAATGGGCAGCCGCGCAGCCCTTCTCGAACGGTGATGTCGGCACCTTCGGATCGTCGTACTACGCCGGCACGCAGAATGCGCTGGCCGCGGAGCGTCCACCGCACCTGAAAGCGATGTTCCAGCGTGTCGGTAGCTCCCACTACTGGCTAGACGGTGCCGGTAGTGGTGGCGCCTTCGCGCTCCGGCACAACCTCGGCTACGCACTCTACCTGGCGAGCACCGGCCAGGAAGCCGATCGCCAACCGGCTCTGAAGACGGCCCTGGAGGCCGCTCTGCAGCGTGACAACCTCGCGGCCTGGCTCCAGGCCTACCCTTACCGGCCGCATGGGTCGCCGCTGGACCTGGTTCCGAGTTATCAGCGCTGGTTCCAGGATTGGGTCGATCACTCCGCCCTCGACGACTACTGGACCCAGAGCGGCTACGCCTTCGAGCCTTACTACGACGACTTCCCGGACATCCCTGTCTACTTCGTTGGCGGTTGGTACGACATCTTCCTGCGCGGCACGTTGAATGGCTACTCGATGCTCTCGGCGATCCAATCGAGCGAGAAGCGTCTGCTGGTCGGTCCATGGACCCATGGTGTCGGGCCGCGAAGCAGCGGTGAGGTCGACTTCGGAGTCGACGCCGCAGTCGACCTGGAGCTGGAGCAGCTACGCTGGTTCGACCACGTGTTGCGTGGCAAGGACACCGGGTTCACCGACGAACCGCCCGTCCGTGTGTTCGTCATGGGGGGCGGAGATGGCTCTCGTACCACGGAAGACCGCCACCGACACGAGGGCGGTTGGCGGTCGCTCGGGGGTTGGCCGCCCGCGGCCGCCGAGTCTCGAACCTACTATCTGCAACCGACCGGCCAGCTCGATCTACAAGCGCCGCGTTCCGTCGCTGAGCCATCTGTCTTCACCTTCGATCCGACCGATCCGGTGCCGACGGTCGGTGGGAAGGTCAGCTCCGGAAACAACGTGAGCCCGGCCGGCCCCTACGACCAGCGGTGCGATACAGCGAGGTTCTTCCCCTGCAAGGACAATCTGCCGCTGGCTTCGCGCCGCGACGTGCTCGTCTTTCAGACGGAACCCTTGCAGGAGGACGTCGTCGTCATCGGTCCGGTTACGGTGACCCTTTGGATAGCCTCGTCAGCGGTCGACACCGACTTCACCGCCAAGCTCGTCGATGTGCATCCCCCGGGTCCTCAAGCACCCGCCGGCTATTCGATGCTGCTGGCGGACAGCATCGTTCGAGCCCGCTACCGAGACAGCCTGGCATCAGCAAAGCCCCTGGTCCCTGGTGAGATCTACGAGATCGAGATCGATCTTCTCGGCATTGCCGCCCGGTTCAAGAAGGGGCACCGGATTCGACTCGACGTGTCGAGCAGCAACTATCCCTTCTTCGATGTCAACCCGAACACCGGCGAGCGCCCCGGTCATCACACGCACATGGCACCGGCGCGCAACAGCGTTTATCACGATCGGATGCGGCCTTCGAAGCTTCAGATGTTCATGCCGCCAGAGCCGTGACATTGAACGGTGTTCGGTTCATCGCCATGGAGCTAGTGGAGGGTCAGATTCTCACCTCTGCGCTGCCAGCATCTCCTGATACCGGGCCCCGCTCAGCACGTTGGAGAGCGAGTAGTTGGCCTCGTGACAAGCGAACTCGTACAGCGGTTGATCGAACCGTTCGAAGGGAACCTGTCCGCCCCAGACACTCGTGTAAATCGTCGGGTCATCGATCGTGAACTCGTAGACAACGGTGTCCTCGTCGACGCGGGTGAAGCGCTCGATCACCTTCTGATCGTTGGATGGTGAAACTCCGCGGAACATGTGAACGGGATTGAGGTTGGTGGTCTCGACCACCAGCGTGTTGCCCTCCCACCGACCCCATGAGTCACCGAACCACGGACGGACGTCCCTCGGCAGCGCCGCCGGCTCGCCGAGCCGAATGATCCGCGCGTCGTGCACCATCTCCGCCATGATCACCACGTGATCGGCGTTTTGTACGATGGTGTAGTTGTTGTTGTACCAGTAGTTGGGCAGCATCGGCGGGCCGGCGCTTGACTGGAACGATACAAGGCATCGTTCGCCATCTGGGCGGAGCTCCGGATGGTCATACGGACCAAACTGGCTCCTGAGCTCCTGATACTCGTCGACCCGGCGACGCCCCTCGGGCGTCAGCTCCGGCGCGCGTCCGTCCGGCGGATTCGTGACCAACGAGCTGCGTGGCTCACCGTTCACGATCGCTACCCGCTCACCGGGCTCTCGGTAGACTTCGTTGTAGCAATCCGTCGCCGAATGGATGCACTCTGAAATCGTACCCCCCGCCGGCTGCGGCGCGCGGTTCGGATCGCTCGGAGCGGCACCTCGGGCGACCATTTCGATCTGCCTGGCTTCGATCTCGGCGACCTCCTCCCACGTGAGAACAGGTCCCTGGCCTGCGGGGCGCTGGAAGGGGGTCAGCGTCGCATTGGTCCAGTTCCCCTGGAGGTCCGGATGACCGTGCGACGTTCTGGGCACCTCCCACGGTGCAGCCTCGGAGACTTCGGCCTGCGGGACAGCGGCGTAGGATGACACGGCCGCCGCCGACACAAGCGCCGCCACGACGATCGGATGGTGCCTTGCAGAGAAAGGTACCGAGAGCTTGCCGTTCATCTTTGCCTTCCTTTGCCTGTGTGCACGTACGATCATCGACCCGCAGCAGCCTCCCTCAGGCGATCGTCTCCCAGTTCGTCACGAGATGACTGACCCAGTTTACAGTCACGACGATTGAGTCACGCGTCGCGTCGCCTCTGTTGTTGAGCTACGGCCTGCTAGAGTCAGGGCCGACCCCAGCTGCCTGACGAGAACTAGCGCGCAGTCCACGCCGATACGGACAGCGAAGTAGTACTCGATGTAGCGATCGCCGTCGCTCACCCCGAGGCGGCGCAACGCCCATGCCAGCCTGGCCACACGCGATCCGATCTCGGCGCACGTGCGGGCGCGGCCAGCCTGTACAGTCGACGGTTCCCCGCCGCGCAGCTGCACGGTCCGCTTGAGCACCTGCGTCAAGTACATCGCGTCTTCAGGGTTCGCCAGAGCAGACTCCAAGATGGAGATTGTTGGTAGTCTAGCCTAGGGGATCTAGCGTCATTCTGACCACGTTCGCGGGCCTCTTCTTACTCATGCAAGCCATCAAATTCGATGTAGACGGCGACGGTATCGCCACCATCCTGATCGATCTCGAGGACCGCTCGATAAACGTCATCACGCCGGCGTTCAGCAGCGAGCTCGCGGGGGCGGTCGAAAGAGTCGCATCGACCGACGACATCAAAGGCGCCGTCGTGACGTCGGGTAAGGACTCGTTCATGGCCGGCGCGGACCCGACCTGGCTGGTGACCCTATTCGCCAGCGGCCAGAGCGCTGATGAGCTCTACGCCGGATGCCGTGCCCTGCAGCAGACACTGCGGCGCATGGAAACTTGCGGCAAGCCCTTCGCCGCGGCCATCAACGGCACTGCCCTCGGTGGCGGGTTCGAGATCTGCCTTGCCTGCCACCATCGAGTTGCCTCCGACATTCCGTCCTACGTCGTCGGCCTGCCCGAGGTGCAGTTAGGGCTGCTTCCGGGCGCCGGGGGCACCCAGCGGTTGCCGCGTCTCATAGGGCTCGAGGCGGCCCTCCCGCTACTTCTCGAAGGCAAACATCTGAGGCCGAGCGCGGCGCTCGAGTCGGGGCTCGTGCACGAGCTCGTGCCGCCCGATCAACTGATCGGTGCCGCCAAGCGGTGGCTGATGAGGTCGGGTAACACGCAACAACCATGGGACATCGAGGGCTTCAAGGTACCTGGCGGGGCCGGTCTCATGCATCCGAAGTCAACACGCGTGTTGATGGTGGGAACGGGGCTCGTGGCTCAAGAGACCAGCCACAACTACCCGGCGCCGATCTCGATCCTGTCGTCGGTATACGAAGGCACCGTGGTGCCCATCGATACCGGTTTGGACATCGAGACCAAGTACCTCGTCTCATTGCTGATGAGCCCGGTGGCCCGCAACATGACGCGCACCCTGTTCCTCAGCAAAGACGCCGCCGACAAGCTCGTGCGCCGGCCGAAGGGAATCGCCAAGCACCGCGTGACCAAGCTCGGTGTCCTCGGTGCCGGAATGATGGGCTCGGGGATCGCCTACGTCTCCGCGCGCGCGGGGATTGAGGTGGTGCTGCTGGACACCACGAGCGAGCGTGCGCGGAAAGGCAAGAATGTTTCTCGAGCGCTGCTCGAGGGGCGCGTCGCTCGCGGACGCCAGGACGAGGCGGCGGCGACAGAACTGCTCGGGCGGATTCACCCGACCGACGCCTTCGACGATCTGGCCGGCTGTGACCTCGTGATCGAGGCCGTGTTCGAGAGCCGCGAAGTCAAGGTCGACGCGACCCGCAAGGCCGTGGCGGTGATCCCGGAGGCCGCCGTGTTTGCTTCCAACACGTCTACACTCCCGATCACCAGCTTGGCGGCAGCCTCGGACAGGCCAGAACTGTTCTTGGGCCTCCATTTCTTCTCTCCGGTCGACCGCATGCCTCTCGTGGAGGTGATCATGGGCGAGCAAACCGACGAGGTGGCACTGGCACGCGGGCTCGACTACGTGCAGCAAATCGGCAAGACACCGATCGTCGTCAACGACAGCTGCGGCTTCTATGCCGGCCGTGTGTTCGGCACCTACATCCGCGAGGGGATGACGCTTCTTTCCGAGGGCGTCGGTGCGGCGCTGATCGAGAACGTTGCGCGGCAGGCGGGAATGCCGGTCGGGCCGCTTGCCGTATCCGACGAGGTGTCCCTGGAGCTTGCCTACCAGCTCAACAGGCAGACCCGCGCGGATCTGGGCGACGAATATCCGGCGACCCCCGCCGACGAAGTAGTACGTCAATTCGTGGAAGACTTGGACCGTCGCGGCAAGCGCTTCGGCAAGGGTTTCTACGACTACCCGGAGGGAGGTAAGAAGCGCCTGTGGTCCGGGCTCAGTAGGATCTTCCCGCCCGTGCACGTGCAACCGGCCGCGGACGAGATCCGCAGGCGCCTGCTCTACATCCAGGCGCTCGAGACGGTTCGTTGTCTGGACGAAGGGGTCGTCGGCCAACCGGCCGATGCCGACGTCGGCTCGATCCTCGGCTGGGGTTTCCCCGCCCACACCGGAGGCACCGTATCGTTTATCGAGACGGTCGGGCTGAAGACGTTCGCCGACGGGTGCGAGCGCATGGCGGAAGCCTATGGAGATCGCTTCGCAGTTCCCGCCAGCCTGCGAGAGCGAGCCGACGAGCGCGCGCCTTTCTACCCTGAGCCTGCGGGCACGGCCGCCCGACTGGCAGGGAAGTAACGATGTCCGACGCATTCATCTTCGACCACGTCCGTAGTCCCAGGGGGCGCGGCAAGTCGACCGGCGCGTTGCACGCAATCACCCCGGTTGAATTGACGACACAGGTGCTCGAGGAGTTGCGTGATCGAAACGAGCTGGACACGTCTCGCCTCGACGACGTGGTGATGGGCTGCGTGATGCCGGTAGGCGAGCAGGGCTCCAACATCGCCCGGACGGCAGTGCTCAACGCCGGCTACGCTGAAACGGTCCCCGGCAAGCAGCTGAATCGCTTCTGCGCTTCGGGACTCGAGGCCGTGAACACGGCCGCGGCGCAGGTCATGTCCGGGCAGTCGGACCTCGCGATCGGGGGAGGCGTCGAGTGCATGTCGCGCGTCCCCATGGGCGCCGACTCGGGCGCCATGTTCGCGGACCCGCAAATCGCCTACAAGACCTACTTCGTACCACAGGGCATCAGCGCCGACCTCATCGCGAGCAAGCACGGCTTTTCGCGCCAACAAGTCGACGGCTACGCGGTAGACAGCCAAAAGCGAGCCGCCCACGCTTGGGAGCATGGCTATTTTGATGCCTCGGTGGTGTCGGTCAAAGACCGTCTCGGGACGACCGTGCTCGAACGTGACGAGCATCCGCGCCCCGGAACCACCCTCGAGGACCTGGCTGTGCTGAGCCCCTCGTTCGCGGCGGCGGGCGAGCAAGCAGGATTCGATGCCGTCGCCCTGCAGCGATACCCGGAAGTGGAACAGATAGAGCACGTCCATACTCCCGGCAACTCGAGCGGCATCGTCGACGGCGCGGCTGCGGTTCTCGTGGGCAACCGCGAGCTCGGCGAGGCGCTGGGACTCAAGCCGCGCGCCCGGATTCTGGGATTCTCGTCGATCGGCTCGGAGCCGACCATCATGCTGACCGGTCCCCGGCCGGCGGCCGAGAAGGCCATGACCCGCTGCGGCATGACCCCCGACGATATCGACCTATACGAGCTCAACGAGGCGTTCGCCGCGGTCGTACTGCTCTTCATGCAGCAGCTGGAGATTTCGCACGAGAGGATCAACGTCAACGGCGGGGCAATCGCCATGGGCCACCCGCTCGGAGCTACGGGTGCGATGATCCTCGGGATCGCGCTCGATGAGCTCGAGCGACGAGACCTGAGCACCGCCCTCGCTACGCTCTGTGTCGGCGGTGGGATGGGTACCGCGACAATCATCGAGCGAGTCTAGGGTGACTGCCGCGTCCTCGCGCGCAGCCGGCGCATCCCGCCCAGCCAACGATCGTAGTCGGCGGTCTTGCGCTGCACATAGGTCAAGATTTCCGGGTGCGGTAACACGAAAAGACGCTCTAGACAGCCGATCCGATATTGCTCAGCCGGCCGGCAGCCGATGCGGTGTTCAACAGGTAGCCGCCTGACTAAGGTCGACACGCCGGGGCACGGCTCGATGCCGAATGCGACCTCCGCGGTCACGCGCATGAGTGTTGCGGAAGGGTCTGCCTTGGTTCAACGGGATCGGCTCAATGTTTCCCTGTCGGGAGGTACATTATCGTTCGACCAATAAAAAGCAGCGTATCAAGAACCGATCCTCGTGGGAGGCAACCGATGCCACAACCAGACCCTCAGAGGAGGACGAAGATGCTATCGCCGCACGCCGGCACGGCAAACTGTCACTCGCGCCGGAACGTCGTGCTGCGTGGGGTGATGGCCGACCCGGACCGCCTCGGAGAGGTGCGCGAGGCGGCAGCCGAGCTGCCTGTCGACATGTCCCATGGATGAAGGTCGAGTGAGAAGCTCCGGACGGAGGGCGCGATGTTCAACCTGACGCAACCGCTCCGACAGGCCGTGCAGGCCGCGGCCGACGTGCTTGCAACTCGATTCCTCGACCGTGACCGGACCTGGAGCGAGGTCACCGAGAGGATCGCGCGGCTCGCGGCGGCGTTGATCGCCCGGGGCCTGAAGCCCGACGACCGCGTGGCAGTCCTCGCACTGAACAGCGATCGGTACTTCGAGCTGTACTACGCCGTTTGGTGGGCGGGAGGCGCCATCGTCCCGCTCAACACGCGCTGGAACGACAGGGAGACCGTTTACGCGCTCGATGACTCCGAGTCCTCGATGTTGTTCGTCGACGACGCCTTCCTCGAGGTCGTGCCGGCACTCCTGGAGGGCTGCGGACACATCCGAACCGTCGTCCACATGGGCGAGGGCGAGGCGCGGGAAGATCTGTTGAGCTACGAGTCGATGGTCGCGGCCCACGAGCCCGCCGAGGACACAATGCGGGCCGGTGACGATCTCGCGGGGCTGTTCTACACGGGCGGCACCACGGGCTTCCCGAAAGGCGTCATGCTGTCGCACGACGGCCTGTACATCAGCGGGCTGGGTGGCATGGCGACGGCGATCAGCGACATGCCCGACTACGTGTTTCTCCATCACGCGCCGATGTTCCATTTGGCTGACGCGATGATGATCGTCACCGGGTCCATGCTGCGTTGTACACACGCCATGATCCCGCAGTTCGAGCCGAAGGCCTCGTTGGAGGCCGTGCAGCGCTTCCGGGCAACGAACGCGATCTTCGTTCCGACCATGCTCGCGATGTTCGTGCGGCATCCGGACTTCGACCAGTACGACTTGTCGAGCTTGAAGCTCATCGGTTACGGCGCTTCGCCCATGCCGACGGCCTTGCTTCGCGAGACCATGGAACGGCTTCCGCACACCGAGCTGTTCCAGGGCTACGGTCAGACCGAGCTGTCGCCGCTCGCGACGATGCTCGCCCCCGAAGACCATGTTCTCGAAGGGCCCGGCTCCGAGCGTCTGAAGTCGGCGGGTCGCGTCATGCCCCACTGCGAAACGGAGATCGTCGACGAGAGCCTGCAACCGGTGCCCAGCGGCACCATCGGACAGATCCGCGTTCGCGGCCCCAACGTGATGCTGGGATATTGGAAGCAGCCCGCGCTGACTGCGGAGACCATCGTCGATGGCTGGTTGCTGACGGGAGACGCCGGCTACATCGACGAGGCCGGGTTTCTCTACGTTGTCGACCGGGTCAAGGACATGATTGTCTCCGGCGGAGAGAACGTGTACTCGGTCGAAGTCGAGAACGCCATCATGGAGCACGAGGGCATTGGGCAGTGCGCCGTGATCGGGATCCCGCACGAGTTCTGGGTGGAGCAAGTGCACGCGCTCGTCGTGCCGAAGCCCGGCAGCGAGATAACCGAGCAGGAGATCATAGACCATTGCCACGAGCACATCGCGGGCTACAAGTGCCCGCGTTCCGTCGAGATCCGGCGAGAACCGTTACCGCTCTCGGGCGCCGGCAAGGTTCTCAAGCGCGAGCTGCGGCCCGACAAGACAACAGGTTGACTCGTAACCACCGTGCCGAGGGTGCTTGGCATGACCGTTGATGCGCAGATCCACGACACGCCGGCAGAGTTGCCCGAGTCCCTCGTTCGTGACGGCGCCTGGCGGCACGTCTTTTCGTACCGTCCGATGGACCGCACACGAGGAGCGTTCGTTCGGGTGGACGGGGACGTGTAGCCGGCGCCGCGATTCAGCCATACGCCTCCCGACCCACCGCGGTCAGGCGTGGTTCCCGGATTCCATACGCGTGAGGTGCTCGCGGAGGCGGGCCTCAGTCGCGATGAGATCGATTCCTTGATCGAGAACCGGCCCGTCACACAGCCATGACCCCATGCTCGTTCGCGCCCCGAGGGAGATGGTACATTGCACGCCTGTCCGGAGGAGGAAGCCGATGGTTGTGTATCGATCGGCCCGCGTCGTCGGGTTGCTGCTGGTCGTCCTTGGAGTCTCTTCGAGCTCGGTGACTGCGCAGGGCCAGGTAGTGACGCGCGGCGAGTCTCTGCAGGGGGCGCCCGTGGTCCAGCTTGGCACCGCGTTGCAGTCGGTCGACGAATACATGCATCGGATCGTGGCGCTCGAGGGCAAGGTCGCCAAGGTGTGCCAGGCCAAGGGCTGCTGGATGGAGCTGGTTGCGGGCGACGAACGAGTTATCCGCGTCACGTTCAAGGACTACGCGTTCTTCGTGCCGACCGACTCGACCGCGTACCGGGCTCGTCTCGAGGGGACATTCGAAGCCAACCGCTACTCCAAGCAGGACGCGGATCACCTGATCGCTGAAGGGGTGCCGCTCACCCGGAACCCCGACGGCACAGCCACCGAAATCAGCTTCGTGGCTCAGGGTGTCGAGCTGCGCCGATAGTCGGGGGCTGACCCTGTTGCGCGCGGCTCGTTCTCAGACCCGATGACCACGAAGCAGGCGCCTGCGAAGCCGAAGCTGCTCTCCGGCGGTAACCCGCAAATCCCGAAGGCCGACGGTGACGCTGTCCCACCAGGAAGCCTCTGGGTCCGGTGAGACGGACTACCCGCCGAAGCTCACCGGCATGCGGGGAAGCCACGACGGCTCCTTCGAGATCGCCCACGGGATGCGCTACGGGGCGACCTGGGAAGAGGCGGCCGCCACGGGCGAACACTACGACCTGGTCGTCGTCGGTGGCAGGCTGAGCGGCCTCGCGGCCGCCTACTACTTCCGCAAAGCGCTCCCCGACGCCTCCGTGCTCTCGCAAGACCCTGTCGCCAGGCAAGCCACACTTTCACCACGGCCTGCTAGAGTCAGCCGACCCCAACTGCCTGACCAGAACTAGCGCAGACCACACCGAAACGGAGATCAGCTACCCCATGTACCGAACTGACTCTGTATCGCTGAAAACCCGTGGCCGGTGGATGCTGCTGCCGGCAATGGTGTGGGCGGTCTGCTCCGCTCAAGCTTCCGGCGCCGGCCAATCTTCCGGCACGCCACAGTCACCCACCGTGGTCAACGACAGCGCCATGGCCGACGAGTCGCGCGGCGACAACTGGCTGGCGTTCGGGAGGACCTACAGCGAGCAGCGCTTCAGCCCCCTGACCCAGGTCAATACGTCCAACGTCGGTGACCTGTCGGTCGATTGGTATCTCGACCTGCCGAACGATCGGGGCCTCACTTCCACACCGCTCGTTGTCGACGGCATCCTGTACTTCATCGGCAGCATGAACGTCGTGCGCGCCGTCGACGGGGCCAGCGGCGAGATGCTGTGGGAGTACGACCCGGACATCGTCGGGCACGCGGCCCATCGCATACGGGCAGGCTGGGACCACAGCCGGGGCATCGGGTTCTGGAAAGGCAAAGTCTACGTCGCCACCTGGGACGGTCGTCTCAACGCTGTCGACGCCGCCACCGGAGAGGAGCTGTGGAGCGTCATGACGGTCGACCCAGCCGTCCACTACTACATCACCGGTGCCCCCAAGATCTTCAAGGGCAAGGTGCTGATCGGTAACGGCGGCACCGAGAACGGCGCCGCCCGCGGCTACGTCACCGCTTACGATGCCGAGACCGGCGAGCAGGCCTGGCGCTTCTGGATCGTACCCGGCAACCCCGCCGACGGCTTCGAGAACGACGCCATGGCGATGGCCGCCGAGACCTGGACCGGTGAGTGGTGGAAATTCGGCGGCGGCGGTAACGCCTGGCACGGTTTCACCTACGACGCTGAGCTAGACGTGCTGTACATCGGCACCGGCAACGGCTCACCGTGGAACCGGAAGATCCGCAGCCCCGGAGGCGGCGACAACCTGTTCCTGTGTTCCATTGTCGCCCTCGACCCGGATACCGGTGAGTACCTGTGGCACTACCAGACGACGCCCGGCGAGACGTGGGACTACAACTCCACCATGGACATCGTCCTGGCCGACCTCGAGATCGACGGCCGCGACGTGAAAGCGATCCTGCACGCCCCAAAGAACGGTTTTTTCTACGTGATCGACCGCGAGACCGGGAAGCTGATCTCGGCCGAACCGTTCGCCGAGATCACCTGGGCGACGGAGATCGATCTGGAGACCGGCCGACCCGTCGAGGTGCCGGGCGCGCGGTACGAGGATCGACCGGCCCGGATCGCGCCGGGGCCGATTGGCGCCCATAACTGGCATGCCATGTCCTACAACCCGGCCACCGGGTTGGCCTACATGCCGACGATCTACACGGCGACGATGTTCAGCGACGAGGATGTCGACCTCGAAGCCTGGGACTCACCGGTGGGGAGGCTCGGAGTGGGGGTCGGGTACACCCAGACGGAGTCCAGTAGATCGGACGGCGTGCTCGGATCCCTGCAAGCGTGGGATCCGGTGCGCCAGGAACTGGCCTGGGAGGTTCCGCTAGGCGGCCTCTGGAATCCCGGAACGATGACCACCGCCGGCAACCTCGTGTTCCAGGGACGAGCCGACGGGACGCTCGCGGCACATGACGCCGCGAGCGGCTCCACGTTGTGGACCTTCGACGTGGGTTCAGGGATCTCTGCACCGCCGATCACCTATGCGATCAACGGACGCCAGTACGTCGCGCTGCTGGTCGGCTGGGGCGGTGTGATGGCGGCGGTGGGTGGGGCCGAGGGAGCTTCGCATGGGTGGGCGTACGGCGCACATCCACGCCGTCTTGTGGCGTTTTCCCTCGACGGGGCGGCCAGCCTTCCGACATCGCCGCCGCCGGTGGTGCCGGTACCGATTGCTGCTGCCGACTTCGACGTCGACCCCACCCTGCTGCTGCGGGGCGGCACCGAATATTCCGGGCTGTGCGAGCTCTGCCACGGAAGAGGCGCGATTGCCGCCGGTGTAACACCCGATCTCAGAGCCTCTCGCGTGGTGCTTTCCGACATCGCGTTCGCGACCGTCGTCCGCGATGGCAGCCGCGTGGCACGCGGAATGCCCGCCTATCCCGAGCTCACCGAAAATCAACTACTGGCGATACGTCACTACATTCGCTACGCAGCCGAGCAAGGCAGCACCGGTGGGCGGCGTCCGTAGAAGTGGCCCCATGAATCCCATGAATGCGACGATTACCGCTAACGTGACTGTTTCCATTGGTTCCCTCCGCGTTGGGTCCGTCCGTCGCTGCCGGAGTTTGTACATTGGATCTTCCGCTAGCATGAGGCTGACCTCCTGAAGCAGATCGGGTACAGCTATCGCGAGTTTCGCTATCCATCCCGGTATTGCGTAGCTGATCCGACACGGACGAATCTACGTCGACCTAGTCGCCGAATGGCTGGCCCTCGACCCTGCTGGGCACCACTCGCATACTCCGACGGCTCTTCACCGCTCTCCTCAACGAGGTAATTGACCGTCGGCGGCAATCTACAAGAAGGCTTCTGATGACGCGTATAGGACGCCGAGATGTACTGAAGCTCGCGGGTATGGCCGCCGCGGCCACCGTTTGGCCCGGCCTTGCGAGCGGCGCGGAGATGACCCATCGTGAGCGCATCGAAGCCGCTCTGCAAGGAGAGCCGACCGACCGCGCGCCTTTCGGTTTCTGGTGGCATTTCGCCAACCGCGATCGATCGCCCCGCCGTCTGGCGGAGCTGGCGGTCGCGCTCCAGCAGCGCCTCGATCTTGACTTCATCAAGTTCTCGCCTTATGGCCTGTACTCGGTCGTCGACTGGGGCGTGACGCTCGAAATTTTCGCCGGGCAATTCGACCCGCCCGTGCAAGCCAGCTACCCGATCCAATCCCCGGACGACTGGCTCGGGCTCGAGCCCTTGTCGGGTGAGACGGGCGAGCACCTCGTGCTCTTAGAGGCCCAGCGCATCGCGCTCGACTTGCTCGATGGAACCGTACCGTTCACACAGACGGTTTTCAGTCCGCTGACGTCCGCGGCGAAGATGGTGGGACGGGACAAACTCGTTGTGCATATCCGCGAGCACCCGGACGAGCTCCACGAAGGATTGAAGATCATCACCGAAACGACGCGGCGATTTGTGAGCCAGGTCGTGGAGCGTGGTGCCGACGGACTGTTCTTCGCCAGCCAGGCCATCGATCCGAACTACATCACCCCGAACGAGCACGCCGAATTTGCCAAGCGATACGACATGCAGGTGCTCGCCGCAACCGGCGGCAAGACGTGGTTCGATATCTTCCATCTCCATGGACGGGAGATCTCCTTCGAACAGGTCCTGGACTATCCCGTCCACGCGTTCAACCACCACGACAGGGATTACGGGCCCTCGCTCGCAGACATGCGCAAGCGGACGGACAAGTGTCTGCTCGGCGGCATTTCGCCAGGAGGAGCTATCGCCACCGGCACACCGGACGACGTTGCGTGGGAGGTGGAGGACGCCTGGAGGCAGCTCGACGGACGGGGTTTGATCATAGCGCCCGGCGAGGTCGTGAACCCGCGTTCGAAACCAGCCAACGTCGACCGTTTGCGCTCGGCCATCGAGGCGACACGCCGCAGCTAGGCGAAAAGTTTTGGATCACAGTGCGCCCGGATCAGGCACATCCGGCGAGGTAACCGATGGATCTGGAGCAGCGAGTCGAGCGCTGCCGGAACGGCGTCTGGTTCTTCGCTGGGGCGTTGAGCGGATACGGCTGCACGCCCAGTACGACCTCGTTCGACGGTAGGCCGGTGGCGCAATTATTGCGCGGAAGGATACGAACGTGGAACGTGCCCGCGCCTACTCCGGTCGCTACCAGAGTCGTGCTCGTTCCACCGAGGTCGTCTCCCGGCACCAGATCCGAAATACCTGTCCCCGAGCCCAACAGGGGGGCACGCGCAAAGAAACGTCAGTGTAGTCGCCCTGAAAAAGCCTGCGTTCATATACGGGCGTAAACAAGACAACTCCGTAGCGTCGTCAACCAGCCTGGCAGCTCAAGATGGACCCTGACGAACGATCACGCCGTCTTTCATGACAAAGAACACGCGCTTCAGTTCCTGGATATCATCAAGGGGATTACGCCGTGTCGCAATGATGTCTGCCGCCATTCCCGGAGCGATCGTTCCGCGCGCTTCGGCTACGCCCAGTAATTCCGCGGCCGCCGTCGTCATGGCACGGAGTAGCTGAGCGGGCGTCATTCCTGCCTCCGTAAACATGTCGATGCGGCTCATGGCCAGAGTCCCACGCGTATGCCCGGGTAGCTCAGTGACGGCATCGGAGCCGAAAACCATCAGAGTCCCGATCCTCAGAGCACTGCTGATGCGGTCAATCTGCTGGGCATGCGCTCCAGCCATTTCCTCAGCCGTGGGCCTCTCCGATACAAAGCCCGGGTAGTGCTCCTGGCAGCACGCCATCCACTCCTCGTCCGGGAACGGGGTGAACACAGCAGTGACACCGTTTGTCTTCGCCAATTCGAGGTCAGCATCCTCGATTGCCCATAGGTGCTCGATCGAGGCAACCCCGGCTTCAGCCGCATTGTGAGCGCCCTTGGCGGTCCAGGCATGCGCGGCCAACCGGCGCCCGGCGCGAGCCGCCTCCTCTTTCATGAACCTGATGTCATCAGGCGAGTAGATGTAATCCTGATCATCGACCACGATCTTGATCACCATCGCGCCGTAATGGACGTTTTCACGGATAGCTTTGACCATTTCATCCCGTGTATCAGCAAAGAAGTACTCGGGCTCACCGAGATTCGGCCTACCTGGCTGGAGGCTGAACTGCCCTCCAAACGGGGCGATGATGCGGCCGGCGTTGATGATGGTGGGGCCGACAATACGCCCCGCTTCAATGGCACGGCGCAACTCCGTGCACGCGTACGCCCCCTCATTGCCGATGTCACGAACCGTGGTAAAGCCTGCGTTGAGCATCGACCGGCCGTTTATTACACCGTCGAGTGCCCGCGCGGCATCGGAATCCTGCAGGGTGGTCAAGAAGTAATTGCCCGCGTCGCGTCCAGGACGAACGTTCATGCAAAGGTGCGTATGAGCATCGAACAGTCCCGGTAGTACGGTCGAGGTCGACAGATCAATAAGGTCCGCACCGTCAGGGATCGGAACACCCGGGCCGACTGCCGTTACGACGCCAGACTCCACGATGATGATTTGGTTTGCCGCCGTAGTGCCGGATTCGGTATCCACCACCTGCCCTGCTCTGAGCGCGACAACCTGGCCGGAAGCTGGAGTCGCGTGGAGCCATATCGCAACGAGGCCCATAGCTATTTGACGCACCATCTACAGTCCTCCAACAAGAACGGGGATGTACAGCAAACGACCGTAACACTGGTCGAAGAAGGTGTCGCGGGCGGCCACAACAATCGCGGCTAACTCTCCGGAGCCGAGTCTCGCGTGCACCCAGCGCAGCTGTCCGAGTGTAGAGACGGGCCGATCCTAGACAGCAGTCCCCCAACGACGAGCCCTCGGGAAGATCCTGTCGAGGGCGGCCAATGAGCGACGACAACCGCGATCAACGGCGTGCTGGGTTTGGCGTGGTAGGCCGAGTACGACATGACGGGTGGCGGCCAACGCTTCGTATGGACGTTGCCACTGTGCCATGATCGGGCGCGACACTGGGAATGGCGGCCCGCTGACACCGGGTCGCGTCCGTACGCGCCCGTGGGGGCCAACTCAGGTGGGGAGAGCACGATGCGAAGGTCTGGCCACAGGATCGCTCCCTTCCTGATGCTGTGTGCCGCGCTGACAACCGGCGGTGCGTGGAGCTCCGAGCCACCGCCGCGGCGCGCTAAGGTCACGATCGAGAAGGGCATTCGGCTGAAGGATGCCGGCTCGCCCGGTCTCTATCAGTTCGGCAGAAGGGACTTGCGCATCTACTACAACTCCAGAGAGTTCGGTCTGGCGACCGCCGAGAGCCGCAACGGCAAGAAGTGGAAGAAGGCTCAGGGGACCGGCATCAACGTGGCCAACTCGACCAACACGAGCGTCGCCGACGCCAGTCTGATCATGCTCGACGGTGTGCTCCGCCTGTATTTCAAGGTCGTGCCGTTCGCCAACCAGGACTCCCATCAAGTCTGGCGCGCCAGTGCCACCAATGCCGAGGGTACCGAGTTCGAGGTCGACGGCCGGGTGTTCAAGCGTCAGGGCAGCCCCTGCTTTGACTGGACGAGTGTGCCCCACGCCGTGGTGACTCACGAGGGTATGGTCCGGCTCTACTTCGTCTGCAGCAAGGGGCAGGGCCAGGTGGCGGCGGCCATCTCCGACGACGGAGAGGACTTCACCTTCGAGCAAATCGTCCTTCCGGACGCGGTCGACCCCTACGTCGTGCAGGAAGGCGAAGGCTACAGAATGTTCTACGCCACCAAAGATCCTGGCCCGAGCGGGCGGTCGCACAAAGCCGTCTTCAACTCCATTTACAGCGCCCTGTCCGAGGATGGCCTGCTCTGGGGGAGTGGCGAGCTCATCGTCTCGGCCGAGGATTTCGACGTCGAGGCGACCATCGATCCGGCGGCCTATGTCCTCAGGAACGGTCGCTACCGGGTGTATGTGCCTACCGCGCTCGACCTCATGGCGGGCACCGGCTTCAACATCTACTCGGTGCAGTACACGCCGACCACGTTCCTCGGGCGCGCCGGTAGGTGATCAGCGCGTAGAGCGCGAGCCCATCCGGGGGCAGCTGATCACGACGCTCAACGCCACGCCACGCCGTTGCCACGCGGCAACGGCCGCGGCTTCGGAATTGCGGAGCTGCAGCTGAACGAGTTTGAACGCCAGCAGCGAAAGGTGCTATGCGTGGGGCTCGTTGTCGAAGCCAGCCAGACCGGCGGAGGTACGTTCACGCTCGTCACCAACTGGTTCAACACGGGTCCAGCCGACTACGGCTGCATCCGAGATGCTTCCAAGCGCGTGCTCAAAGCTGCCGGAATGCTCGAGGGTCGCGGTGCCGGCGCGTTGCTCGTCTTCGCGACCTCGTCAGAACGGCATCACACGGCCCACGTCTCCGTCCACGGCGTTCATGTACCAGTAGACGAAGTTCGCCGGCAGAATGGTGCCGATCTCGTGGGTAGCATAGCGCCCAGGCAGGTAGCCGCCGGAGAGAACGCCCTCGTGGTTGTTCTCGACCACCCAGATGTCCTCCAGGAGCGTGACGTACCACACTTCCTTGACCCTCTCCGGGTCGTAGTCAATGCCCTCCCGCGCGTCCGGATGCACGAGCCACGTGCACTCCACGTCGGTGAGCTTGATGTCCCTCGGTGTGAACCTCACCGTGAAGACGTAGTCGTCGTACCCGAGCCAGTAGCCCGTCGTCCAACCGGTGCCCGTCTCGGACGACCTGCCGGTGCGGCCGACGCCCTCGAAGATCGGCAGCAGCGGCGCCGCCGGCTTGCCATCCATCGTGCCGGTGACGAACCCGGATCGGAGCCCGCCTTGCTGCCTCCCCGACAGCGCCATGTCCCAGCCCGGATAGACGTGGCACAGGGTTTCGTGCGCTGCCCCGCAGTGGTAGCACTCCAGGAAGTTCTCCAGCGCCAGCTTCCAGTTGGCGTGCATCTGAACATGGACGCGCGCGCCGACCTTCAGATCGGCGGTGCCGTGGCGTTCGCCCACCTTGCGGCGAAAGGGTTCGATCGCCGACTCGAACTCCGGCGGCTCCGGCTCACGCGACAGGTTCACGAAGATCATGCCGTCCGCGATGCGCAGGTGGCAGGGGATCAAACCGTTGTCCGCCGGATCGAAGTCCTCCTGCATGCCGTAGGCGTAGATCAGGCTGCCCTCGGTGTCGTACGTCCAGGCATGGTACGGGCAGCGGAACACCGGTGAGCTGCCCGACTGGCTCAGCTGCTTGACCGACAGGCGCGGATCCTCCGGGATGGGCGTCGAGTCGTGACGGCACAGGCGCGAGCCGCGGTGACGGCACACGTTGTAGAAGCCGCGCACCTCGTTGTCGCGCCCACGCACGATGAGGATGCTCTCGGAGCGGCCGAACTCGAAGACGAAGAAATCGCCCGGCTCGGGGATCCTGCTCTCGTGGTCGACCATCTGCCAGAAGTGGTCGGCCACCAAGCGCTCGTCGTCCAGGTAGCGCTCCTCGTCCAGGTAGTACTCCGCCGCGATCGTGTCGCGCAGGTACGGCGTGCCGGTCGAACTCGTGCCGCCCATCTGCGGATCGCGAATCGCACGCGCGTACAGATTCCGTGGCAGCCCCAGGGCGGCGGCCGTGTACGCGCCGACGGCGGTGCGCGCCAGGTCGCGGCGGGTCGAGGTGGGTACGATCTCCTTCTTGCCCATCCCGTTCTCCGTGCTGTTCGGCGTGGATGTACGCTCATGGGCTGGCATAACCCAGCGTATCCGCACTTTACTGCTGGCCTCGACGCGCTTCAAGGGGCACAACGAGTCGATGACCGAACGACAGCCGGCGCTTGTCGTAGAACTCCTGGCTGGTGTCGCCTGGCTTCTTTTTGCTCTTGCCCCTGCGCTACGCTCTAGAGGTGCTCGTTAGGCGACCTCGCCAACAACTGCACGTGGAGTTGACCGGTTTCGTCGACACCCTATGGCTAGTGCCGAAGTAGTCTGCGATGCGAGGAACACGACCACCGTATCTGCCTGAGCGTCGTCGGCAAATCGCCGAGCTGGCGCGGGCAGGGCGCAGTGCGCAAGAGCTCGCCCGGATCTGCGACGAATGAGCCCACGAGAGGCGCCGAGAGGGGCTGGGCCACCACGATTCCTGTTCATCGATGGCCTCCGTGGCATCGCCTCGCTCGGTGTGGCGCTCTCCCACCTCGTCTGGCTGCTTCCCTATCCGTTCCCGTTGCTCGAGTACGGCATGCACGGGCTCGAGGTCTTCTTCGTCATCAGCGGCTTCGTTATCGCCCACAGCCTGCGGCGTTCGCAGGTGAGCCTGGGCTTCGTCGGCAACTTTCTCCTGCGCCGATCCGTGCGACTCGACCCCGTCTACTGGATTGCAATTCTGGGGGCTCTGTTCGTCCTTTGGCTGTGGGGTGAGCCCGTCCCTGGGCTCGGCGTCATTGGACTAAATTTCGCGTATCTGCACGACCTGACGGGGGTGCAGCACGTCGTCGACGTCTCCTGGACCCTGTGTCTAGAATTCCAGTTCTACATCGTCTATGTGCTGCTGCTGGGTGCCTGCCAGTGGCTTGCCAACCGGCTGGCGATCGGGGCGGGCAGCGCTCGGCTAGCGGTCTTCGGACCCCTGGCAATCTTGTCGCTGCTCTGCGGCATCCCCTGGGGGATCCACCCGTGGCTTGAAGCCCTCGGCAACGTGCACGGCCTGTTCTTGCCGCTCTGGTACATGTTCTTCCTCGGCGTTGCTCTGCAGTGGACGTTCACCTCTCGGATGCCGCGCGGGCTGCTGCTCGCGCTCTTGCTCGCGCTCGGCGCCGTGGCTTGGATCTGGCGCGGCCCCGCGCTCATCCCGAGTGACGAGATCAGCCCGACGGTCGCACTCGTCGCCACCGTCGTCGTTTACGTCGTTGGCACACTCGGCAGGCTGCCCACGGCCCTGGGGCAGAGGTGGCTACAGTATTTTGGCAGGATTTCCTACAGCCTCTACGTGGTTCACGTGTCGATTGGCATGAACCTGGTCTACCTGGGCGAGATGCTGCATGGCAACGGGGCACTGGCGATGTTCGCCTGGACTACGATCGCGCTGGCCGCGAGCATTCTCGGGGCCCATCTGCTACACGTCGCGGTCGAGCGTCCGACCCTGACCCTCAGTCGGCGCCTCAAGAAGCGCGGGGTGTAGCGCCGAGACGCCGCCAACCATGCCTACCAGCCGCGTGACACACACTTGACACAACCTGCCGCGCCACCAAATACACTCGCCAGCGCGACGGCCAGCAGCACCGCAACGACGGCAGCGCCGGCGAGCTTCAGCCTCCGATTGTCGCGCTCTAGCTTCAGCTCTAGCTTCCCCACCCTGGCTACCAGCTCACGAACGTCCTGGTCACTCATGTCAGTACCTCTCGCTCTACTTACGTGACTCGGTAACCGGGACAGACTCCGAGCCGGAGCGAGATTCACAAGGGAGGGAACCCCGGATCAGTGCACCGAGAACGTGGCACCGGTTGCCGAGCAGCCAGCGGGCATTCAGTTGACAGCCTTGACGCCCTACTGTTTCTCGATCACCGACTCGTCGAACAGGCTCGCAGGATCCCATTGCTCGGCGATCACGACCTTGTAGCCGGCGCTCACGGCCTCCACCTTATGGTCGCGCCGTAGTGTGAACGTCTCAGGGTCCGACCAGGCCAGCACGCGCTCCGGTGACTTGCCGCTGACGGCGGCGATCAGCGCTGCCTGCCCGTCAGCCATCGCACGCTCCGTCAGCTCCGCATACTCGAGGTCGCGATCGAGCTTCGCGTAGAAGGAAGCCCTCGATATGCCGGCCTTCGCGCACGCCCATGTCTTGATCGGGTGGATCGCGAGCAGCGCTAGGACTTCCTCGTAAGCGTCAGGCTTGCCGGGATTAGGCATCGTGTCACCTCGGCTCATTGTGACACGAGTGACATCGCTTGATCTACGTAGAGATCTTACTGCGGCCACCGTTGGATCTCGCAGGCTCCGGCGATACGCTTCAGGCGCTCACCCACCCCTCTGGTAGCGCCATGGAACGGAGTAGGCGAACGGGCGTCATCCCATTCGGCGACAAGCCCATCGTCTCCCTGGACAGCCGCGGGGGGGATTCTCCGGTGAACAATGGGCCCCCAAAATGGCCCCGAGCCCAATTTGACTCAGGTAGAAAAATGGCGGAAGCGCCTGGGAATCGAACCCAGCAAGGACGCCTTCCGACGCCCCCCAACGGATTTGAAGTCCGCGGAGGCCACCAGACCCCATTCGCTTCCGTGTCGCCGCGAGTTCACGGCAAGTCGGAACATTCTGGCAGGCGCCTCGTAGAGCCGCTAGGTAGTATCGGAGTGAGCTAGCAGACCCTGGTGGAAGTGTGACGGACCTGCAGGCCGACACCTGCCCCCCTCCTGGGAGTTGCAAATGACGGACACGGACCAGACTACGGCAGAGCAGGAGAAGTTGGAGGAGATCCCGGCCCCGGCATCGGGCGAAGAGAAGCGCGACCTGCCGTGGCACCTTGACCGCATCTGGCAAGAGGTCAAGGAAATCGGGGGTCAGCTGGAAAGCGAGACGCGGCGCGGCGGTCGGATTGCCAAGTTGAAGTTGGAGATCCTCGGGCTTCGCCATCGGGCCAACGAGCACACCTCCCGGTTGGGCAAGCTGGTCTACGAGGCTCAAAAGAGCAGCGACAAGCGACCGACGCTATCGCGCGTCGAAGGCTACGACGACATCGTCGCCGAGATCGCCGCTGTAGAGAGTGAGATGGAAGCCAAGCGGGAGGAGATCGCCGAGTTGAAGGCGCACGCCCAAGAGCACGAGGCGACCTAGGGAGCCTCCCGAGATCCGCTACAATAGTCACCGCCTGGCGGGGCTGTAGCTCAGTTGGGAGAGCGCTTGAATGGCATTCAAGAGGTCAGGGGTTCGAGACCCCTCAGCTCCACTCCGCAAGCCGCCGACGGTCGTGGTCGGCGGCTTTCTACTTTTCCGAACCGGGCGCCGCCGGGTGGTGGCCGTGCCAGAGTGGCCCGTGCCCGCCACCGAGGCCCGGAGCGCCCAGAATCGCCCCGTGCACGAACTGTTTTGCCGAACGCGCCGCCTGGAGCAACGTCCAACCGCGCGCCAGGCCCGCCGCCAGAGCGGCCGACAGCGTGCACCCGGTGCCGTGCGTATGAGGTGTATCGAGACGCTCGGTGCGCAGCCAGGTCTCGCCGGCGCGGGTAAGAAGAAGATCCGCGGCATCTCCATCCAGATGCCCGCCCTTGACCAACGCCGCTCCGGCGCCTGCGTCGAGCAGAGCTCGACCGGCCTCGCCCATGCTGAAGGCGTCGCGAACCGCAAAGCCGACGAGCGCCTCTGCCTCGGCCAGATTGGGCGTGACGCACGCCGCCTTCGGCAGCAGCGCACGCATCAGCACTTCGACCGCATCGATGTCGAGCAGCGCGTCACCGCTGGTGGCGATCATCACCGGGTCGACCACAAGCGCTTCGATGCCGTGCCGGCCCACGGCATCGACGACCGCTTCGATGATCTCGGCGGTGCCGAGCATACCCGTCTTGACTGCATCGACGCCGATATCGTCGACCACCGCGTCGATCTGAGCGCCCACCAGGTCAGCGCTCATCATGCTCGCGGCGACCACGCCGAAAGTGTTCTGTGCGGTGACTGCCGTGACCGCGGACATCCCGAACACGCGATAGGCGGCGAATGTCTTCAGGTCTGCCTGGATGCCCGCTCCACCGCCGGAGTCCGAGCCGGCGATGGTAAGCGCCCGCGCCGTCGGTGGCCGATTGACAGCTTGATCGTCGATTTCCATGGGGTAAGCCTATAATCGCTGCATGGGATTCGACGACCTCGACTTCGGGGTTTTCTCGCTGCCGGTCTGCGACACCGTTTTCACCATACGGGGCCATACGGGACCATATTTGGTCTCAAAAGTGGCACCCGTCTAAGACCGGGTGCTCATTGCGATCGAAACTGCCAAAGCCAAGTTGATAGCCTGAGGCTACGCGCTACTGGGTGATGGAAAGCGCGAACACAAGGCGGAACGTTCGGGTCGAGACTACCGCTGCATCGTGAAAGTGAACTTAGCGGTGAGCGTGCGGTCGTCCAGGCGGTCGAATAGCCCTCCGAACGCCGTCGACTGCCGGTACACGAGGTAGAAGTCGTCGCCGGTGCGGTAGATGTAGCGGAATCGCACGAACGCTGATAGCTGGTCGGAGTCCCTACTGTGTTGTAGCAGCGAGTCGAACAGCACGCGGTCGGAAAACGACAGGTTGGCGCGTATCCCAACCAGGTGGGTGTCGAAGCTGCCGCCGGGCAGATGGATGCGGTTGAAGCCGTACTGAGGGCTCAGGTTGAAGCGATCGCTGAACTTGAAGCTGGGCCCTCCGCCAATCCCGAAGCGGGTGCCGTCGTAGAACTCGCCCAGGTTGAAGGTAAGGTTGCCGCTCACCGCACGACGGGAAGCGGCGCGCAGGCTGATCTGGCCGTCGGTCCAGGAGTACTCTCCGATCGGAATGGTGACGTCCTCGTCGATTGGGAAATCGGTATCCAACAGCTCGTAGTTGCGGCTAACGCGGAAACGCACGACGTCATTCGACTCCAGTTCCAACTGCGTGCTCAGGCTCCCCAGCCGCGAAACCAATCGGCCACTGGTGTCCGTGATGCGCTCGAATGAAGGGCTCACCGACAGCCACCGCATTAGCGGCCCGCTTGGGCGCGTCGACCAGCGCCCCTGGTATTTGTAGCGCACGATGTCCTGCCGCAGGATGAAGCCGAAATCGCTATCGAAGTCGTCGGCCACATAGGTGACATCGCCTCCGAGTCCCCACGCCTCGGTGTTCCACCCGGCGCTGAGCTGCCCCATCAGGGAGGTGCCATCGATGTCGTTGTCCTGGCCACCGGCCACGAACCCCGACAGGAACAAGTGGTTGAACAGTATGAGATTGGTGTCGACGCCGAACACGCGATTGTACTGGCCGTCACGACCCTGGACGTTGGTGACCAGCGCGCCCACACTGGATCGACCAAGAACCGACTGCTTCCAGCGGAAGGCGGTGTAGTTTTGCCCAGCGCCGAACTGGGAGTCCCCGGTCTGTACGTTGACGAAACCGAGGTTGCCGCCGCCGATCGTCCCCGTTAGCTTGCCGCCGTAGCGAATCGGCACCGGCTGCCCCTCGGGCCCCAGGCCAATGCGACGCGGGAAGAACAGCAATGCTAGCGGCGGTTGCCGCTGGAAGCCGCCCTCGCCCCCTGCCACACCCCGACGACTGAGCGTGCCGAAGGTGAAGTTGTCGGCAGCCTCCAGGAAGAACTCGCGTTGCTCCGGAAAGAACAGCGAGAAGCGGGTCAGGTTCACCTGCTGGGTGTCGGCCTCGACCTCGGCGAAGTCGGTGTTCACCGTCAGGTTGGCGGTGAGGCTGGGGGTCAGTTGTACCTGAAACCTCTCGATGCCGATATCTCCCCTGCCCTCGGAGAGCGGATCGTCGCGCTGCTGGAACGAGTCGTAGCCCCCGGACACAAAGGGCTTGAGACGGAATCGGTCGGTGAGCGCCAGCTCCTGCAGCCCCACGAGGTTGCCGTACTGTGAGACGGCCATCCAGTTGTAGTCGCGGCTGAGGTTGTTCCAGTTGATGCGCTCCCTGTTATGTGCAACCTCGCGCTCGAATTCGATGCCCCAGACGTTGCTGCCGGTCGGATATCGCAGCGCGGCAAAGGGGATGGCGAGCTCGGCCTCCCAGCCGCGTTCGGTGATGTTTGCCGCCGCCTCCCAGCTCTCGTCCCAGTTCATGTTGAGCTGACTCTCATCGGTTATCGTGTAATCGAACTTGGTGCCGAGCGCGTTGACCTGAAAGCCGAAGGCGTTGCGGCGGTCGCGAAACGTGTCC
>Ga0315339_1000456_pt1 | contig 51149 bp, 43 predicted proteins | sample ASW17metaG_FD_204514 | JGI IMG/M metagenome (GOLD analysis project Ga0315339, IMG submission 204514) | Ammonia-oxidizing marine archaeal communities from Pacific Ocean, United States - ASW #17 | ecosystem: Environmental > Aquatic > Marine > Oceanic | place: USA: California | collected 2016-12-05 | reverse complement strand
CCGTATTTAGCCCCTTATAAAAGACGGGTCGCGATCGGTTTTTTTTGGCTGCTTTGCACGCAGACGATCGCGCTTTCAATGCCGATGTTGATCAAGGGGGCCGTCGATACGATAGAGGCGGGCGTGCAGGGTCCGGGCGCAGAATTTTATACTGATGGCGCTATGGGGGATATCATTTTTTTTGCCAGTGTTATCGCCGGCCTCGCGCTAGTCGAATGGCTTATGTCCATCGGGATGCGCTGGCAGTTTGGGGCGATGTCGCGCCTGGTCGAACGCGATTTGCGACAGCGCTATATTCGTCATCTGCTCACCTTGCCGCTGTCTTTTTTTCACGGTGAGCGAGCGGGCGATCTCGTCGCGCGGGCGAGTAACGATGTTGAGTCGATACAACGCTTCCTCTTTTTTGGATTGCGCATGGGGATCTTCGGGGTGCTGACCTTGGTGTTGAGCCTGGCGTTGATGTGCAGGATCGATTGGGAACTGGCCCTGTTGGCGCTATTGCCGATGCCGGTGATGATTGTACTTACCCGTTGGGTCGGGCGCCGGGTGCACCGAGGCTTTCGCCGGGTGCAGGAGCAGTTCGGGGCGATGAGCAGCCAGATCCAGGAGAATTTGACGGGTATGCGGGTGGTCAAGGCCTTCGGTTTGGCGGATAGTGAAATCGGACGTTTCGTCGAGACCAATAAGACCTATGTCGATGAAAATCGACGACTAGTCAAACTGCGCAGCCTGTTTTTCCCCTTCACCTTTCTACTCAATGGCGTGTCGATGGTGGTGATTTTGTGGTTGGGCGGATTGCGGGTCATCGACGGGGGATTGAGTTTGGGTGCCTTTGTTGCGTTCAATGCCTATCTGACCCGGTTGGGCATGCCAATGATGCTCTTGGGGTGGATCGTCGACGAATACCAGCGTTGCCGAGCTTCGCTCGGTCGGTTGGAGGAAATCTTCGCCGTCGAGCCGCAGGTGGGGCAAGGATTGGTGGGGGAGGCCGCACCGATTCGCGGTGAGATAGAATTTCGCCACGCCGATTTCTCCTACGAGGACCAGCCAGTGTTGCGCGATGTTAATATTCGCGTGCCGGCCGGCGGTACGTTGGCGGTGGTTGGCCGGGTCGGCTCGGGCAAGACGACGATCGCCCGGCTGGTGCCCAGCCTGATTCGGGCTGGCGCGGGGCAGGTGTTGATCGACGGGGTGCCGATCGAAGAAATTCCGCTTGTGCGCCTGCGCGCGGCGATCGGCTATGTGCCCCAGGATTCTTTTCTCTTCTCCGATTCGCTGCGTGAGAATATCGCGCTGGGTGCCGAGCCCGAGGCGACGGACCGCGCGGCCGGGATCGCCCGCTTGACGGCGGATCTGGAGAGTTTCTCCGAGGGCATGGAGACGGTCGTCGGCGAGCGGGGGGTTACCTTGTCGGGCGGACAAAAGCAGCGCACGGCGCTGGCGCGGGCGATTGTGCGCGATCCACGGATCCTAATTCTCGACGACGCGCTGGCGAGCGTCGACACGCACACCGAAGAAGAGATTCTCAAGGGGTTGTGGGATGTGATGCGCGGGCGCACTACGATCCTAATTGCCCACCGGATCTCGACGGTGCAACACGCCGACCATATCGTGGTGCTCGAAGAGGGGCATATCGCCGAAGAGGGGACGCACGTACAGCTGGTTGCGCACAACGGAATTTACGCCGACATGTACAATCGGCAGCATCTCAGCGAGGAATTGAGCGAGCTTTAATGGAAGAAGAGCTGGGCAGCAAGAATTTTGATCTAAAGTTGACGGCGCGGTTATTGGGCTATTTGCGGCCCTACGGAACTTGGGTTGGGCTGACCTTCGCGTTGATTTTTATGGCATCGGCGATACAGCAGGCCGGTCCCTATTTGACCAAGGTCGCGGTAGACGAGTATATCCTGCCCGGCAATGCCGAGGGCCTGGGGGGTGTCATCTCGCTCTTTGTCGGGTTGTTGGTGCTGCAGTTCGCGCTTGGTTACGCGCAGAGCTGGTTGACGAGTATGGTCGGCCAATGGGCGATGCGCGACGTGCGCGTCGCGTTGTTCAGCCGCTTGCAGCATTTGCCGTTGGGCTTTTTCGATCGCACGCCGGTGGGCCGGCTGATGGCCCGCAATACCAATGATGTCGACGCACTCAATGAATTATTTACCAATGGAGTGGTGTCGATGCTGAGCGAGCTTTGCACGGTGCTCGCGATCTTGGCCTATATCTTCTATATGGATGTCGAGCTCGGCGCGATAACCGCCGCGGCGTTGCCGCTGGCGTTTGCAGCGACTTTGTGGTTGCAGAGCAAGACCATTGAGTCGTTTCGGGAGGCAAGGGTCCGCTTTGGCGAATTCAGCGCTTCATTGCAGGAGACGATCTCGGGCATGGAAGTGGTGCAGCTCTTTGGCTGTGAAGAGCGCCGCGCCGGGTTGTTTGAGGAGTCCAACGAAGCGTATCTCGGTCTGCGCATGCACAGCACATGGTACCACTGTATTTATTTCCCCTTTATGGAATTCGGCGGGGCGATGCTGACAGCGCTGGTCTTGTGGTACGGCGGTGGCCAGGTTTTGCGCGATGAAATTCAGTGGGGGGTACTGGTTGCAATGTTGCAGTACGTGCCACGTTTTTTCTGGCCGATCCGCAATATCGCCGAACGCTTCGGCACCTTCCAGGTTGCGATGGCCTCGTCCGAGCGCATTTTCGAGCTACTCGATACAAAACCGGAACCTAAGGGCGGTGGTTTTAGCGCCGAGCGGGTGCGCGGCGAAATTGAATTCCGCGAGGTCTTCTTCGCTTATGAGGATGAGAATTGGGTTTTGCAGGACGTCTCTTTTCAGGCCGCACCGGGGCAGGCGATCGCGCTAGTCGGCGCGACCGGTGCAGGCAAGAGCACGATCATCAATTTGATCGGCCGCTTTTACGAGATCCAGCGCGGGTCGATCCTGGTCGATGGCGTCGATATTCGCGAGTGGGACCTCGAAGCGCTTAGAAGGCGTATCGGTGTAGTGCAACAGGACGTATTTCTTTTTGCCGGTGATATAGAGCGCAATATTAGTCTCGGCCAGCCGCAAATTACCCACGAGCTAGTGACGCGGGCGGCGCAAGGCGTCAATGCCGACGGTTTTATCACCGCTTTGTCTGACGGCTACGCGCATGCGGTGGCCGAACGCGGGGCCTCTTTTTCTTCGGGCCAACGGCAGCTATTGGCCTTCGCTCGGGCGCTTGCTGCCGAGCCGGATATCCTGGTGCTGGACGAGGCTACCGCCAATATTGACACCGAGACCGAGATGTTGATCCAAGAGGCGTTGGTCAAATTGATGCGGGACCGCACGTCGATCGTGGTCGCGCACCGCCTGTCGACGATCCGCAAGGCCGACAAGATACTCGTCTTGCACCACGGTCGGGTCCGCGAGCAGGGGCGGCACGAGGAATTGCTGGAGATGGGCGGAATCTATTATAGGCTGCACCAGTTGCAATACAAGGGCAACGGTAAGGCGGATTCATCGGACGCAGTTATAGACGGCACGAGCTGAATTTTAGCCTATATATCATTGCTCGCGACCACTGTGGAGGCGAGTTGAATTTCGAGGAGGGCGTATATATCGCTCAGAATATATCGATGTGATGGATAGCTCTATGCACACGCTAGTGTTCGAACCGGAAGGCGAGGGGCCGCATCTCGGGCTGGTGATTACGCAACATTTTCCCGTCGCGCACGAGGGGCTTGAGAAAGACCCTTTTACCATCGCTGTTGGCAAGCGCTACGTGGCGGCGGGCTATGTCTGTGTTATTCCATTTATTTTACACTGGTGGCCCGAAGGCGAGGATATTGCGGTTAAGCGCGAGGCCTTCCGCGACGATTGGCCGGAATGCACGCGGTTGACGCAGGCCGGATCGGCATCCTAAATCATTGCTGGTGCGGACGCGTCGCCTGGCTCGGCGCTTGTCACCTCGATTTCAAGGCCAGCATCTTGTTTTACCGCGGGCGCGTCAAGGTCGGATATGACGACGCGGCACCCCGCCGATTGAGTTGGCCGGACAGATCCCCTGCCCCGTAATGGGCGTTTTTGGCAATGAGGACCAAGGGCTGTCACCCGCAGATGTCGACGATTATGAAGTGCATTGAAAAATGCCGGAGTGCCCTACGGATTTCATCGCTATGAGGACGCGGGGCATGGCTTTCAGGATTCGGGTAAACCGGAGCGCTACCGCGAACAACAATCCGAGGACGCTTGGGCTAAGGCGATACGATCTTTGTCGGATCTGATAAAGATCGTATCGCCTTAGCCCAAGCTGTCGAGAAAGCGTTGTCTGACCCACCCCAGATATTGACATAGCGGAGGGGGTAGCCCCGCAGCTACTCGGCACTAACAAAACGGACATAGCCAAGGCGGTCGGGCACGTGGTAGGACTGCAGGTCGAGCGGCGCCCAACCGGAGAGTTCTTCGCTCGGCTGTGCTGTGCGAGGGCGTTCGTAGCGATTGACGTTTATACGCCAGACATCTCCAGGTTGTGGCGGTATATTCGCCGAGCCGGCGATCTTGCCGAAACCCGTCCACGGTAGGGCTAGTTCAAAGACGGTGCCCTGGTCGACGTCGGAACTGTTGTTCACTGTGCCGTGATTCACCAGCGCGTGGCGCATGCCCTGCTGTGTCCAGGAGAATAAATCGGGCCAGTCGACCGGCTCGCCATTGGCATATTTGAACTGTTTACTTGGTATCCAGATATCGTTGATCGTATCCAGGCTGTTGATATGAATCTCGGCGTAGTCCTTGCCGTCGCCGTCCGGGTCGATAAACAATTCGATCGTCTCTTCCTTGCATAGACAGTCCTTGTCGCCCTCGACCATAGTGCTCCAGATATCAGGGTCTTCGACGGCGATCAGGAAATAGAGATATTCCTGGTCCCACAGCATCTTCGCCATCGTCTGGTGCTGGGGCACCAGGTTGTCGTTTTGGAAACGGGTGAAGGGGCCGACCTCTGGTGCCAGTTGCCAGGCGAGTTCGTTGGCGAGGCCGTCGATGACTATGGGGCTACTGACAAAGGCGTTGTCATAGTGACGCGCCCAGTCGGGTGCTTCCTGCGCCTGGGCGGTGATGGCGATGAGAACGATGGGGTAGACGAAGTGGGTGATTTGCAACATGGTAGACCCGTCCTTTATTGAACCTGGTTAAGTTATGGTTATTGGTATGGATATATGGTTCGAATAGTGCCGTCGCTATTATAAAAAAGCTCGGTGACTTTGACACATCGAAGATGGGTAATGCTCTTTGACAATGTCGAGCCGTGGTAGAGCAAGAACCACTTTTCGTCTATCGCGCAGATCGAATGGTGGTTTGTCCATCCCACCACCGGGTTCATGATGCGTCCTCTGTAGGTAAAGGGGCCGTATGAATTGTAATCAGTCGCATAACATAACAGATGCGCATCGCCGGTAGAAATGGTATCGCTATAAGCATCGCCGATTCAGGTATCTCGTTTTCCCGGTTTGTGCCGAAGATAAGCACCTAGGCCAGGCTAAATGGTTAAAACTCAGCGACGGCCATCGGCCGGATGTGCCCGATGGTCTATTTGGCGTGGTTCATCCAGGCGGTAGACCAGCAGTAAGGTGCCCAAACCACCTGCCCCGGCCAGAGCGAAGGCGGCTTGGAAGGAGTAGAGTTCGGCGATAGAGCCTGCGATGAGTGGCATCAATACCGTGGGATCATCTAACATATTGTAAAAAAATAAGATACAATGAGGCATTTATCACCAATCTATTGCTGATCTATTAAATACCGTAAAATCAACCCATTTTTGCCGAAATCGGTGCTTCAAATATTGATCCCAGCTTTTGAGCGGCTTGGTTTCTGTGTCCCATGCCCATGGCCAGAATCGTCGCGGGTGTTTATTGTCCCACGTTGTGCTTTGGCTGCGGTCGCCCTTCCACAAGGACTTATTGCCTTTTCTCACGGCATACCAACATGGCTCGTGTTGCCAGTGATTAATGGCCGCGACTCAAGGCAAACCGATCCTTAACCCATATTATTTGATTACGAATATCAAAGTCGCACTGTTCTAAACTGCTTTGAACCACACTGGCATATCGACCCGCGTGCCAGACATATGCCACCACGGAAGGGCTGATTGACCACGCCTCTGACCAATCGGCTCGGTCGTCGTTTTGAACCTCGCCCATCTTTGCATCGTTTTTGTTGACCCCTGCCTCTTTACGCCACTCAGGATCGTATTCCACGCCATAAGGCGGGTCGGTCATCATCAAGGTCGCCACCTCGCCGTCCATCAGCTTCTCGACATCATCCACGCTTGTCGCATCGCCACACAGCACCCGATGGTCGCCAAGCACCCAAAGGTTGCCTCGTTGCGTCGTCGGTTCCTCTGGCACTGCCTCGGGATCGCCGAGGGCGGCAGGGTCGCGCATAAACTTGTCGAGCCAGGAATCGAGATCGAGGTCGGGCAGATCGGGAACGGCCCACTGCTCCAGATCAATCCCCGTCCCGTCGATAAACTCATACAACCCTTGCCCCTCGACGCGACCATATCGCGAGACGATGGCGAGGAGTTTCTAATTTGCGTCCCTCTCATTCTCGGCAACGACCTCGACGACCGGGATACCGCCGTCGATCTCCCACCCCTCTTTGCGGATGACTCGGACCCGTTGATGCCCGTCGAGGAGTTTCCACTGGCCTGAGCCATTGCGCCAAGCAAAGCACGGGACGATAAATCCCTTCTCGGCGATCGACTGCTTGAGCTTGTTATACTCCGTCACCCCGAGCGATTTAAGCCCGCCCTGGAACTCCTCGATCTGGTCGATCGGCACCCTGTCCAGCTTGCCCTTGGGGTCACATTTGACCGGGATCATCGCATTGCCCGAACCAATATTTGACAAATGCCATTACATATCCGTACCGTTTGGGAAATATCTTCCATGACAACGTGTGCCCTCAGAGGGAGAAGCGATATGAAGCCAAAATTGGTATTAACCGTGATCGGAAGTTTCCAAGTGGCCCTTGCAATCGGAATTTTCTTTAATGCTGGGGCATTGGCCAGTGAGGGAATTTCTGAAATCAGTGATCAAGCTCTCTGGTTGGCCAGTCAATTTGTAGAAGTAATGGCTGCTATGAGTCTGGGCACAGGCATTGTATACCTCCTTAGCCGGGACATCGAAATATCTGCTGCCAAGAAAGTGTTGACTGGAGCAGGAATCAGTTATCTGGTAATGGTGGCTGTAATGATATTCCATTTGATTAATAATGCCGACGCACAGGGTGGAAAGCCTCCCGTGCCGTTAATGATAATTTTCCCAATTTTGGCGATTTGGTCTCTCTATGCCGGCAATCTTTGCTCGACTGAGAAAGATTCCACCGAATGATTAGTTACCCCAAAGGGGAAAGCTATGGCTGCCGCTTTCAAGGCTGTGCTATTCTCGTTAGTTCTGGGTATTGGAGTTTTCATCATTAGCACTTTGGTTTTGCTTGCGAAACCAAAACTGATGAGTCGCCTTAACAAGAAAAGCGACCAAGACTCCGATTAGCTGGTTAGAGTTTGACCTCGGTTCGCCCACCCGCATCTGGTCTTGCGGGTGGGTTTTTATGTCCTGTTGTCCCATCGCGCCTTTTCACCGCGCAGATCGAGGTGGACGAACGTATCGTATTTCCCGATCCCGTCGAACCCGAGTCGATCCGCTTCGGCGGCGACGTGGCTTTATCTGCCGCCTCACCTGAGACGATCTGGCCGACCGCGTTCGTGGCGGCGGCCAAGATATCCTCGGGCAAGCGATCGTCGATACTTGGGGCGATTGAGGCGCGATATGGGGGTTAATGGCATCATACACAAGCAAGGAGTTGTCGCTCAAGCTCGGCTTGCCCGAGCGAACCGTCTCGATATGGGCCGAGAAGCAACTGCTTTGCCCGTCCATCGAGGATGCAACGGGGCGCGGATCAAAGCGGATCTAGTCGGAGAATGACCTTCGGCAGGGCGAATTTTGGTGCGATTGATGCCGATCTTGCGTCCCGAGCTTGTGCGGGAGATCGCCAAGCAATTTAAGAACGAATAAAAGAAGCGGGTCGGCAGATGATCGCCGACCCGCTTCTTTTTACTTTGCCGCCAACTTCTTCTCGTTTTTCAATTTTCGTTTTTCCTTTGTACTAAGCCGGTCCTTCTGCTGCTGTTGCTTTTTGTCTTTATCTTTTTTAGACGTGTCAGCCATATCCATTTCTCCTTGTTTGGGATTCCCCAATCATTAGAACAGAAAACACCGCTAAGAGCCTATCTCTAATTAAGAAAATTGTTAAGCTTTTCGAAAGGTGTATTTTCATGACCGCAAGCACGATGGGATTCCAGGATGCATTCGCAACCTGAGCGCGCTGTGTCGTCAGATCACGGATCTTGAAGGACACCAAGCGATCGTCATTATGCTGCCTCCGTCTTTGAGTCCGCCGACAGTATACGAAAAGCCCCCGTCGCATCCAAACGGATGGCGGGCGAAGAGCGACAAAAAAGCGGGACAAGTCGCGACGCATCTCCTCGCCGACCCTGTCCCGCTTTCCGATCTATTGCTGATCTATTAATTATCTATTGTTTTCATGCCATTCGATTAAACTCGGTTAAACTCATTTTTCCATTTAATCCCTTTTTTTAATGGCATTTTAGATAATTCTGAACTCGTTGTTTTTCTTCTTTAATGATGAGTAGCATCAATACCGTGGGTGCCTGCAACACTCGCACAAAGGCCATATAGGAAGGGCGCCGGTCTTCGGGGGCGATTTCCAACAGATAATTGGTGGCGCCCATAAAACCGCCTTTGGTGGCGATGGCACCGAGAATGAAGGCCACCACGAAAAGTAACGCTTTTAAATCGTAGCCTGGGGGAAGCGGTAGGTCTGATCGGTAATCCGGGCCGTAGCTGGAGGCGATGGCGTAGAGCGGCGAGCAGAGGAAGACGCATGAGACGGCCTGAAACAGAGGGCAGTAGCGGTAGATGTCGCACAGGTGGCTCCAGATGAAGTTCGAGGGCGGCGCGAAACAGGCGGCGATGATCATTAGTACGCCGACGATCGATTCGGGCAAGGCCAGTTACTTGATAGCATAGGGGATAAAATTGACCTGTCCGGCCATCGCCCCTGCCATTAATAGGCGAGTGGCGACCAGCTGGCGAAAATTGCGGTCTTCGCGCAGTGTGCTCATACCTCGGTGCAGGTGGTCGCGGAAAGCCCCGCACGCTTGTGTAACTTTGACCGGGGTTCTTCTATTGCGGCAAAGACGATTACGGCAGGGATTTGGAAGAGGGTAGCGGTAAAGAACAGCCCGGCGTAGTTCAACGGGAAGGATGGTCCGTCGGCGCCGAGCATGTGCTGGACGTAGAGGCCGGTGGCCAGTCCGAAGAGACCGCCGATAAAACCACGCATCCCCATAAAGTGCCCGCGCCGCGCCGGCGAAGATGTAAATCGGTTTTTTTGCGCTCCATGCCCTCGGCGATATGCGCGACGATTAGCGGCGGCCAGAGTCCGCCCAAATACATCAACGTCATCGGTAGCGCGGCATAGAAGGTCGAATCGGTAAGCTTGAAGAAGAAGGCGGAGAGGACCAGGCCTGGTTGCATAGTCGCGATCGCGACTTCGAAGAGCGCCCCGTTGATCACGCCTAGGCGGAATGATTTGTAGCGCATGCTTTAGTGCTATCTTTGATCAGGGCTGTGGAATTTGTTCAAGTCAGGGGCCTGCTAGTGTCGGATATTCGCGAAGAAAGCACCGGCGAGATCGTTGCGGGTTGCGGAGAATCGCGACGATCTCGCCGGGCTTAAGTCGGTTCAGTATTGCGAAAATGCTTAGCGGCGGCGGGCGGGATGTGGAGAGGTGACGATTTTGTCGAGCGCATCTCGGTCTTCGCAGTTCAGTGCCCACTCGGCGCTGGCGGCATTGGCGACGACCTGCTCGGGGCTAGTCGCGCCAGTGATGATCGAGGCGACGGCAGGTTGCGCGGCGAGTCCGGCGATCGCTAGATCTAAGATGCTGTGCTCTCGTTCTTGGGCGAAGCGATCCAATTGCTCTAAGATGTTGAAATTGGCATCGGTGAGCAGTTTGTCGCCGCGCGGTGAGCCGGTGAGTCTTGCACCGTTGGGCGCGGCTTCGCCGCGGCGGTATTTACCGGTCAGAAAACCTGATTCGAGCGGGAAGAAGGGGATGATGCCGACCCCGTAGGCTTCGCAGAAGGGCATGACTTCACATTCGATATCACGTTTGAGCAGGTTGTAGTAGTTCTGTACTGAAACGAAGCGGTTGAGGCTTTTGTTGTTAGCGGTCCATGCGGCTTCGCACAGGTGCCAGGCGTCGAAATTGGAGGCGCCGATATAGCGAACTTTGCCTTGTTGCACTATGTCGTCGAGGGCACGCAGGGTTTCTTCGATGGGGATGCGGCGGTCTACGCGGTGTAGTTGATAGAGATCGACATAGTCGGTTTGCAGCCGTGCCAGACTGGCGTCGATGCTGTCCATGATATGCTTGCGCGAGGCGCCCATTTGCATCGGGCCGTCGCCCATTTCCATGCCGAATTTTGTGGCGATAAGCACTTGGTCGCGCTTGCCTTTGAGCCAGTGGCCGATATGGGTTTCCGATTCGCCGGCCGAGTAGATATTGGCGGTATCGATAAAGTTGATGCCGGACTCGACGGCCTGGTTGAGCACTTTGGCCGATTGCGCCTGGTCGCAGCGCCGACCGAAATTGTTGGTGCCGAGGCCGACGAGCGATACTTCGAGGCCGGAGTGGCCGAGTTGACGGTATTGCATAATTTATAGCTCCGAGTTCGGGGGAGGTATTCGTGTGGAAAGGGCATGCCCTCGGGCTAGGTATCCCGTGGTTTGTAGTCGAGAGTCTCGCGGGCCGGACTGAGGTCTAGGCGCGGTGTGCCTGTGGACTGGCTGGTGGCGAAAACGGTCAGCGATTCGCCGGGACCGGGTGACGGCGAATCGACGCAGCACGCAAAAAAATGCGCCGCGTCGCCGTGACTAAAGTAGACGCTGGGGTCATGCTCGTATTGGGCCAAGTGCCGGGCTTCGTCGGTGTTGCGCGGAAACCAGCCGATGCGCACTAGGACCACCGAAAGCTCGTGAACGCGGGCGTACATTTCGCCCAAATCTTCGGCCCATGCTTTAGTCAGCGCATAGTGGTTGGTGGGAGCGGCCCCGTCTCCGACGCGAATCAGCCCTTCTTTGCCGAGACCACCAATCACCTGCATGCTACTGGCGATGACCAGGCGTTGGACCCCGGCTGTAACGGCGGCGGCGCAGACGTGGTAGAGTCGGCGCACATTCGGTTCTAATAGCACGTCGAGGAAGTCGGCGTTGTAGGGATAGGCGCCCAGAGGGATGACAGTATCCACGTCTTCGACGGCTTCGCGCACTTTGTGTAAATCGCTGAGGTCGCCAGTTACGGAATCTGCAAGGTCTATATTGGCTTCAAGTGCGAAGCCGCGCACATGGTGTCCGCGCCCTAAAAGATGGCTGCAGACGGGGGTGCCTATGGCGCCGCTGGCTCCGGTGACGAGGACGCGGTGCGGGGGAGAGGTTTTAGCATTCATGGTTTGGCTGGTGGTATGTATTGGATTTTAAGGAGAACTGAAGGTGATTTAGGTTTGCACTACGATAACTTTGGAATGCTGGCTTGTTGCGGTTTGCCAAAGATCGTATGCCTATTGGATTGATCGACTTGTTCCGTGGCGCGGTCCGCTGTATTTAAATAAAAAATTACAAGGTGATACTGGGCAAATTCTCTACATTGCACTACCGCTTGAGGGTAAAGCAACGGGGCGGCAGATTGTCCGATCGAGAATGGGTATTTTGTCTTTAAGTGTTTATAAATAAACAAATTAAAAATATGATGATCCCATCGTTATGTCGCGAGCACTGCTGTTGCTTTATAGTGTATATTCATATTTAAGCAACAAGATTACAGGCAAGGGCCCCGATTGTTCGTGGCCATCAACAATGAATTGTGGGCGCTCGACGCGAGCACCGGCGAACTGGTGACCCGCTTCGCTGACCAGGGCACCTTGGATTTGCGCTGCGGGCTGGCCCGGCCGATGGAGGAGGTTGGCTACTGGCGCTTAACTACTCCCAGTTACCGTCTTTACGGATCTCCCCATCGTCGACGACTTTACTTCGGAAGATTATGGGGTCATATCGGGCGTATCTTCCAGGGACTAACGCTGATGTCGACGTTGGCATTAGCCTTGGATAGGGTTATGCGATGTCGTTACTAAATAATGCGGTGGTGCCAATTGCGGTTGTTGGCTTATATGGCTTGGCCTTTGTTTTGGGCGTTGGCCATTACTCGCAGGAACAGACGGCGGCACATTTGCGACAAATCGAACAGCATCGCGCGGAGGCGGAGGTGGTACGCCGCAGCGAAGAAACGACGCCGTTTGCAGGCATTGAATGTCCGAGTGGCCGCTGCGCGAGCGCAGCAAGCCCAACTCGCCGCTGCGATGAAGAAAGCCGCTCAAGCTGCTGCTCTCGCTGTGTTGCCTGGCGATCCGGTTAAGGCCGAGATGACCTATATGCCTTGTGCTACCTGTCACGGCATGCAAGCCGAAGGCAAGCGCGTATTCAATGCGCCGGGTCTAGCTGGACAGGAACTGTGGTATGTCAGAAGCCAACACTTAAAGTTCAAAGAAGGCGTACGGGGTCAGCATCCGCACGATATATACGGTATGCATTTGGCAATGGCGGCTTCATTGATATATAATGTGGAGGTTCTCGATAAAGTCGTCGTCTGTATCGCCTCGCTGATTACTGAGAAAACGGTCGAACGAAGCAAAAGGGATGCGGCAGCAGGCAAGCAACACTACGCGTCTGTGCAACTTGCCATGGTGTCAATGCTGAGGGCATCGAAACACGACAAGCTCCAGCGCTTAACAATCAACACGCCCGGTATTTAGAGACACAGCTCAAGCATTTTAAATATGGTCTACGTGGTAACCACAAAAGCGATATTGCAGGTCGGCGGATGGTCCCTGTGATGCAGGCATTAAAGGACGAGACCGTTGTGGACCTGGTAGCCTATATTCAATCGCGCAACGATTTATAGAGTAGAAAGGATCGAATGATGAGCGTAGAAATCAGAGATGAACGGTTTAAGCAGGTTGTCGGTGAAGGCATTGAACTGGAGCAAGTGGCGACGGATTTTATCTTCACCGAAGGGGCGATGTGGAATGGTGCGACGCGGGAGTTGGTTTTTAGTGATATACCAGGTGATATAATGCGCAAGTGGTCCGCTGAGGGCGGCATTAGTGTATTGCGGCAACCTAGTTCGAAAACCAATGGTAATTATTATGATCTCGAAGGCCGTTTGATCTCGTGCGAACACGCGACGAGTAGGGTGGTGCGCGAAGAGGCCAATGGCACATTGAGCGTTTTGGCGACTCACTACGAGGGTAAAGAATTAAACAGTCCGAATGACGTGATCGTAAAATCGGACGGGGCGATCTATTTTACCGACCCGACCTATGGCCGTATGGATGTTTTCGGTTTGCTGCGCGAGCAAGATCTGGATTTTCAGGGAGTGTATCGGATCGATCCCAATTCGGGTGATCTCTCGTTGTTGGCCAACGATTTTCAGCAGCCCAATGGCCTGACCTTTTCGCTCGACGAGCAGCAGCTATTCGTCAACGATACGGACGCCGGTCATATCCGCGTTTTTGATGTAGCTGAAGACGGCAGTATATCAGGCGGTGAGGTCTGGGCCGTGCCCGAGGGGGCCGGCGATGGCGGCTGTGATGGCATGAAAATAGACAGTGAGGGCAATCTTTATTGCACCGGTCCGGGCGGGTTGCACGTATATGCCTCCGATGCGACGTGTCTCGGCGTGATCGAAGTGCCGGAGGTCGCCGCAAATTTCACTTGGGGGGACGACGATTTGCGGGCGGTGTATATCACGGCGTCTACCTCGCTTTATCGCACGCGGGTCAATATTCCCGGGCGGAAGATTTCCTGAGCGGGAACAATTTATTTTAGGACCAGTCAATGACAGATAGTGGAGCAGCCAATGTCAACGCCAATACGCGTCCGTCTGATCTCAATATCACCAATATGCGCATTGTCAGCGGTGTGGCGAGGTCGCCGATAAGCGAATAGCCAGGCCGGACGAGGTCGACGATTATTCGCCTGGACACCAATCACGGAATTTGCGGTTATGGCGAAATGCGAGACTGTGGCAGCCCGATCTATGCGTTAACCCTCAACGGTCGTCTGCTCGGTGAAAGCCGCTGTAATGCCGACAAGGTGTTTCGCAAGATAAAACAGTTCGGCCACCACGGGCGCCAGGCCGGTGGCGTGTGCGGAGTTGAGATGGTGCTGATGGATCTTGCGGGCAAAGCCTATGGCACGCCGGCCTATCAGTTGCGAGGGGGTAAGTTTCGCGACGAGATCCTTTGTTATGGCGGTACGCCCTCAGAAAAAGAGGGCAAGAAAATTAGCTAGCGTTTGGAAGAGCGTGTGCAGATGGGTTTTAAGTTTCTAAAGATGGATGTTGGCATCGGTTTGCTGGAGGGCATAGAACATGCGCTGGTTGCGCCGCCGGGCATGCTGGGTACGTACGAGATTATGCACCCTTTTACGGGCATTCAGATTACCGATAAGGGCATCGACTTATTGTGTCAGTATGTAGCGGATGTGCGGGACGAGATGGGTTATGAGGGTGCCACTGGCGGTAGATCACTTCGGGCATGTTGGCGTCGAATCGTGTATTCGTTTGGGCAAGGCGCTGGATCAGTTTTCGCTGGCGTGGTACGAGGATATGGTACCACGCCAGTTTCCCGAGCAGTGGCAGCGCTTGGCCGAAGCTGTCGATACGCCAATCTGCGCGGGTGAGGATATCTATCTCAACGAGGATTATGAGCAGCTGATCGAGCGCCGCGCCCTAGCGGTGATGCATCCGGACCTGGCCGCAGTACATTGCGCGGCGGCGACCGAGAATTTTATGTTAATCGAAAACGATACGGTCGACCACTTGCAGCAGTGGTCGAGCTTGGTTGAAGGATTGCCTGTACCGCTTATAGCAAACGGCCATATCTAGGTGCCCGAAGGGCCGGGGCTGGGTTTTACGGGGCTAAACGAAGACGTGTTGAATGATTTTATCGACGATAACAGTTCGGGCATCTTCGAGTCGATGGAAGTTTGGGATAACGAGCGGGCGCACGATCGGCTGTGGAGCTAATCAATTAAAAGAAGGCTTATGTAATGAGCGATAAAAAAGTCCGTTGGGGAATTATCAGCACAGCGCATATCTCCAATTGGGGATTCATTCCGGCGTTCAAACAGACGTTGCGTGGGGAGTTGGTGGCGGTCGCAAGCAGAGACCAGAAGACTGGCGAAGAATTTGCCGGCCGGCACGAGATCCCCAAAGTCTTCGACGGCTATTCGGCGATGCTGGAAAGCGATGAGATCGATGCGGTCTACAACCCGTTGCCGAATTCGCTGCATGCGGAGTGGACGGCAGAGGCGGCCAAGCACGGCAAGCACATCTTTTGCGAAAAACCGCTAGCGGCCAATAGTGCCGAAGTGGCGCAAATGGCCGCTGCGTGCAAGGACGCGGGGGTGTTGCTTTTTGAGGCCTTTGTTTTTAAGTGCCATCCACAGTCGCTTAAGCTGCGCGAGTTAATCGAGGCGGGGGCAATAGGCAAGCTGGTACAGATGCAGGCGCATTTCAGTTTTTTTCTCGAAAGGCCGACCAACAATATCCGCATGAACAAAGAGCTGGCCGGCGGCTCGTTGATGGACGCGGGCTGTTATCCGATTACCTTCGCGCGTTATGTCTATGGCCGGGAGCCGGTCTCGCTGATGGCCCAGTGCCGAATTGATCCAGACTCTGGCGTCGATACGCGCGCCAGTATCGTGTTGGATTTCGGTGAGGATGCGCAAGCTTCATTGGTGCTGGGTTTTGACGCGCCGGTGGGGCCGGGCGCGCTGATCTTCGGCGAAGACGGATATATCTCAGTCCCCGGGCCCTATCACCCGGGCGAGAAGAGCGCATTTACGGTACATAAGGGTGATGATGTGGAGACCTTCTCCTTTGCGACGGGCACGATGCCTTTTGCACCGGCTATAGAACATTTTAACGACTGTATTCTCGATGAAAAGGAGCTCATAGCAGAAGCGGGTAGCGCGGCTGGCACCATGGACATCATTGCGGCGACGCTGGAATCTTCCAGCGCGGGCAAGCGGATTGAGTTATAGCGCCGTGAATAATTGAGGCCCCGCGACGAATGATTTTAATCACGGTTGCCACGGAGAAAACCGGCTGTGCTGCCGTCGACATACTGCTTAACCGGCACGATATGGTCCGGCGCGTTTTTGTGTGCGACAAAGAATGAGCGAAAAATCTGTTGTCTCGTCTAATTGGCGGCGATGCAGTATAGGTGCTGGTGCCCACGCAGATAAATCACGTCGCCGGCGACCAGTGGTGCGCCTAGGACACCGGCTATGCCGGCAACGTCCAGGTACGGACGTCCAATCTCGACCGCTTCGCCGCAGAAAGCGTTAACGCCGCGCACGCGGTCTCGAGTTCTTCGGTGTGTTCGCCGGCACGGGCGTCGTCGTTGACCAGCCAGTATCCGCTGACGCACGGCATCTTCGTTAACGACGTCTGCCTGCAAAACGGCGCTACCAGTATAGCCCAGGCCTTTAAAGCCGGCGGTTACGACACCGCCTATATCGGCAAGCGGCATATAGATGGGCACGGCCGGTCCAACTATATCCCGCCCGAGCGCCGTCAGGGATTTGAATATTGGAAAGTGCTTGAATGTAAGCACAACTACAATCAGTCTTATTATTACGCCGGGGATTCGGACGAAAATATCGAATGGGATACCTACGACGCCCAGGCGTAAACAAAAGACGCGCAACAGCGTATCCGCGACCATCAGGTCGACAATCTCTTTCTGATGGTCTTGTCTTGGGGACCGTCGCATGCCCCGTACGAAACCGCCCCGGAAAAATACCGGGCGCAATATCGTCCAGAAGATATTCAATTGCGTGCTAATGTGCCGCCAGAAAAAGGGGCGGACGCGGCCGAGTGGATCGCCGGCTATTATGCCCACTGCACTGCCCCGGACGACTGCATAGCAGATCTGTTGCAAACGCTGGAAGATCAAGGCATTGACGATAATCCCATGGTGTTATTCTTTTCGGACCACGGCCACATACATGGTTCGGAAGGCTGGAAGAAAAAACAAAAGCCGTGGGAAGAATCGATCCGGGTGCCTTTTTTATTGCGCTACCCGGCCCTGTAGGGCATTGAAAGCTGCCAAGTCGACTCCCGCATCGACATCCCCGACATCATGCCGACGCTCTTGGGCCTATGTCAATTGAATGTCCCCGAATCGGTCGAAGGGCTCGACTTTTCGGCTTACCTGCGCGGCGACGACGACCCTTCGGACGGGGCGGCGCTGTTGTCTTGCCCGCATCCTTTTGGCCAGTGGCACCGTCAGATCGGTGGGCGCGAACATCGCGGACTGCGCACCAAGCATTACACCTGCGCAAGGTCTTTAGAAGGGCCCTGACTACCCTACGACAACGAGCGCGACCTCTACCAACCGGAAAACCTGATGGACAGCCCGGATGTGGCCGATCTGTTAAAGGAACTAGACCAGCGCTTAAATACACGGTAGCGCTGGTGGGGGAGGAGTTTTTGCCTGGGGACAACTACCTGCAGCAGTGGGGTTATGAAGTGGACGAGAAGGGGACCGTGCCATATGGGCTATAGTGATGTACTAGCAGTTATAATCTGAAGTTTGGAAGGTGGGATCGACCAAATAAGGAGCGTCAGGCGAGTTGTTCGTGTATTTTTCAGCGTGCATATTTAGAGAAATAACGTACAACCAAACCTGGCTTAACAGAACTCGGAGGCTTATGTGCAACCAGGATCAAGTCGATTTCTACCGCGCCAACGGCTATCTCATTCTTGCTGACGTGTTGCGGGCGGATGAGATATTACAGGCGAATGCGATCGTCGACGATTTTATTGAGCAGTCGCGGCAAGTGACTGAACAGGCTGGTCATTTCGATCTCGAACCCGACCATGCCGCGGCACACCCTAAGGTCAGGCGCCTCATCGCTCCGGCGGCTTACCATCCTTTTTTTGACGGCTTGATGCGCGACGACCGCGTGCTCGATATCCTGACGCCTTTGATCGGTCCTGCGATACGCGCGCAGGGCGACAAGCTCAACATGAAATCCGGCGACGGCGGCAGTGCGGTGGAGTGGCACCAGGATTTCGCCCACTACCCGCACAGCAACGACGATCTATGCGCTGTGAGTATCGCCCTCGATGACGCTACGCGGGAAAACGGTTGTATGATGGTTGTGCCCGGCTCGCATAAAGGGCCGATCTTCGACCACCATCAGGATGGCTTTTTTGTCGGGGCCGTCAGCCCAGCGCGCGATGGTCTCGACCTGGGAGCGTCGGTGCCGTTGGATATGACTGCTGGCTCGCTTGCGGTTCACCACGCTCGCACCTTACACGGTTCGGCACCCAACTACTCGGGCCGGTCGCGTCGGTTATTGCTTTATCAATACGCGGCGGTCGACGCCTGGCCTCTGGGTGGGGTTGGCGATTGGGATGCTTTTAACGGTGAGATCCTGCGCGGCGAACCGACCTATGAATATCGTATGTGCGAGATGACAGTGCGTACTCGCCTGCCGGCCGGCCCACGGTCTGGAGGCGGTATTTACGAGTTGCAAAAAATATTGCAGGAGAAGGTTTTCGCTGACGACTAATAAACGGTTATCCTGCGCCAATTGAAAGATGAGGTCTCGAGAATGATTCGATTCATGCCGTATTTCGCGCAGCTATATCTTGCTATTGCAGTGCAGGCTCAGCCGATTCCAGAGGCTTTGCAACCGGGTATCGAGATCCGTCAGGTGATGGCGGTGGGGGAGAATTATATTCGCATCGCCAAACATCCCGTAACCGGTGAGATTTATTATATGGGCATTAACGGGCTGATCTTTGCGGTCGATGTCGAGATGGGTACGAGTCAGCGATTATACGCCTGGCCCGACCATGGCGTGCGATTGGCCACCGGGTTTACAGTCGGAGCAGACGGCACATTTTTTATCGTCGGCAACCCCACTCGCGATGGCAATAATATTGGCTTGGTCAAAAAGGGTGTGCTGGTCGACGGTGAGCGGGTGTGGTCGACATTAGCCGAGACCGAGCCCTATGCTGAGAGCAATGGGCGTGACCATAAGTTCAATGCGATCGAGTTGACGCCAGATGGGCGATACGTATTGGTAAATAGCGGTTCGCGCACAGATCACGGCGAAGAGCAAAACGATGGGCGAGAATACCCGATCACCTCGGCGATATTTCGCCTACCCGCCGATGCTGTGGACCTGTATCTACCTAACGACGAAGAGGGGCTTCGGCCTTATCTATACGCTGACGGGGTACGCAATAGCTTCGATATGGCTTTTGCACCCAATGGCGATTTGTTCGCCGCAGAGAATTCGGATACCCGCGACAATCCCGAGGAGTTGAACTGGATCCGCGAAGGCCGCCACTATGGCTTCCCCTGGCGGATTGCTGCCTACGATACGCCCCAGCGCTTCGCCGACTTCGATCCGCCCGAATCCGACAATCTGTTGGTCAAAGGCATCAATATGGAAGGCACTTTCTACAACGATCCGGACTACCCGCCGGTGCCGGCCGGAGTGATTTTTACTGATCCGGTAGTCAATGTGGGTCCAGATGCGGACAAGTTTAGGGACCCTATAGATGGATTGATCAAGGACGCAAGCGATGAGCGAGTCACGATCAGTACTTTTACCCCGCATAGCTCGCCATTGGGGTTGGTTTTCGATACGGAGTTGGCAGATGATCAGCAGTGGATGGGAGACGGCTATTGTCTGAGCCAGAACGCTGCAGGCAAAAGAAAGTACTCTCCCTTCGGTGATCCTGGTGAAGATCTCCTGCATCTCGCACTGGTTAAGAGCTCGGACGGTGAACGCTACAGCGTCCGGGTCACGCGCCTTGTTCAGAATTTTCGCAGTCCGATCGACGCGGTGATGCGCGATCACAAGATCTATGTGCTCGAATACGATAAGGCGGGTCGGCTGTGGGAAGTGACCCTGCCGCCTAGACGGGTCGATACGGCGGTATCGGACGAGGGTGCGCGACGACCGGATGATTTCGCCATCGAGTCCAATCATCCGAATCCGTTCAATGCGACGACGGTTATTCCCTATCGACTACCGGGAGCGGGCACGGCTAGGTTGCTGATCTACGATGCACAGGGACAGGTGGTGCGCAGACTGATCGACGCACATCAGCAGGGCGGGGGGTATCGCGCGGTGTGGGATGGTCTCGACGAGCGAGGAGCGGAGGTGGCTTCAGGCACCTATTTTGCTGAAATCAGTTGGGGCGATTTGGTGAAAATCGAAAAAATGCAGCTGCTAAAATAGGTGCTTCGATTGAATTCGTCAGTAGATTAACGATAAAGTTTTTTGAGGGCGTCTTTAAGGGGATGCGATAGCCTAAGATTCACTTCGGTGGGCAGGATTCCGTATTGCTGTTTGAAACACTGGGTGAAATAGCTCGGGCTGGCAAAGCCGGTGCGATAAGCGACTTCTTTGATACTCGGGGTGTCGTGGCCGCTGAGTATTCTGAAAGCTTCGGTCAGGCGCACGTCACGTAGGGTCTGGTTGACGGTAGAGCCGACGTATTGTTTAAAGAGTCGGTTGAGATGTCGGGAGGTGATGCGGGTGTGTTGGGCTATTTCATTGAGATCGATGGGACGCTGGAAATTGGCGTGGATAAAGGCGCTCGCTCTTTCGCAGAGAGCGTTCCCGTGGTTGCTATCGTCGACGCGGACAGGGGGAGACAGCGCGCGTGTGGTAAAGTCAAAACCAGTCGCCAAAATCCGCGCTAGCCATATGCGCACCAGTCCGCCGGCGATCTCGTATTTCCAGGGATTTCGCCCGTCCTTGAGCAAAATTTTGAATAATTGGCAGATGGACATAGTCAGATCTTGGCCATCAAAGGCTATAAATTCTCCTGCGGCCTGATTGATTAAATCATAGGTACAGGCCGACCTTTGCGGTCCGTTGATCTCGGCGCGTGCCGTCAGACGCACCCCGTCTTTTGTGCAACTAGTTCGATGGGCGAGGCCCGGAGCGATAATGACGCCTGTATCCGGGCGCAAAGTTATGGGCAGGTGTCCGTTGATCTCGTAGAGGTATTCCCCGTCGAGGCAGTGGTGTATTTCGACGATGTCTTCGTGTTGGTGTTCAATGTATTCTTGGCCGGCAAGATGGCGCATGCCGTGAATATAATAGCAGGTGAAAAAAACATCGTTGAGCGGCAGCGGTAGAATATGGGCGGTGGCCAGCAAGATTTCCCTGTCGAATTGTAATAAAATCGAATCGAGCAAGGGTGAGAAACCCAATTCTGCCTTGAGTTGTTCGCTAATATTTTCCATAAAAATGTCCTAATGTAGACAATGTATGTCCAGATACTTTGGACAATAGTCTGTATTTTAGATTTTCTTGTCAATAAATCACCGATAGGGTGATTGTATTTTGATTGAACAGCGCATAGATTCACCCTCAATTGTGTTTCGCTTGTCGCGGTGTAATAATTGACTTGTAAAGTCCTATGTCCCTGAATTCATATTGAACAAGCCAGAAACTATAGATCCTTCCCCGGTGATAGGTACTCCGTCTCATTTGTTGCGAATCCGTTTCGGCGCGATGGCTACGGGTCTATTTTTGTGCCTGATCATCTCAATGGGCTTACCTTACGGTGAGTTTATTATTCAGGGAACTCGGTTGGGATTGAGTTCTTCTACCCCAGCAGCTTTTTTCCTGCTCTTTCTATTGGTGGTTATTGTCCAGCCCCTGTTGGTTACCTTGCGACGTGGTTGGTTGTTCAACAGGGCAGAATTGCTGCTGATCGTGGTAATGATGATGATGGCCACGGCGGTGCCCACACGCGGGTTTACAGGCGTGGCTTTGGCAGTTATCTCTGCCGCAACTTACTATGCTGCTCCCGAGAACGGTTGGGCCGAAAATCTCATTCCCCACATTCCCGATTGGATCGCTCCCAAAAACGAAGTGGCGATCAAGGCGTTTTACGAAGGTCTGCCGCAAGGCTTAGAAATTCCCTGGGATATCTGGGTCGTGCCGCTTGGGTGGTGGTTGCTGTTTATGGCGGGTTTATATTCGGTGATCATTTCCTCAATGGCAATTATGCGGCGCCAGTGGATGGATCACGAGCGCCTGCTCTACCCGTTGGTTCAGGTGCCGTTGGCGATGATCGACGACGGCGGGACTCAGCAGCGTTTGCCTCCATTTTTGAAGAACCCAGTTTTGTGGATAGGTTTTGCGGTACCGCTCGTCTTCAATACAATCAACGCTCTGAGCCATTACTACCCCTTTATTCCCGCGAGCGAGCTCAACTTCTCGTTCACAGTTATACCCGATGTGCCGGATATACGGGTCCGCCTTAATTATCTGATGCTCGGTTTGACCTACTTTATAAATACCGGTGTTTCTTTCAGCCTGTGGTTGTTCTTTTTTATCGCCAAGTTCCAGGAGGCGATCTGCGCGACGCTGGGTATCTACAGTGCGGAACCACTCGGCCGTTTCGGTCATATGGGACCAACGATGGGTATGCTAAGCCATCAGACGATAGGCGGGATGGTCGTACTGATGCTGATGGGGCTGTGGACCGCTCGCGAGCATCTGCGCGATGTCTGGTCGCAAACCTGGTTGGGGCATTCCGAAGCCGACAGTGGAGAACTGATGTCGTATCGCTCTTCTGTCATCGGTTTGTCGGCCGGTTTGTCGATCATGGGAGTCTGGCTGTGGCGCGCGGGTATGCCGGGCTGGGTGGTACCAATATTTCTTTTTGCGGCCTTCGCGATCTTTTTTGCGCTGACGCGCGTGATCGTCGAGGCTGGGCTTTCGTCTGCTGTCGAGGGGTTGACTGCGGGCGGATTTGTCGTATCGGGTTTGGGGTCTTCGCTATTGGGTCCGGGTGGACTGGTGGCTGTTGGTTATACCTTGGTATGGGCCGGTGATCTATTGGTGTTTGCGATGGCACCCTGCGCGAACGGGATTCGCCTTCTACATGAGGTGAAAGGCAATCGCAAACGCATCCTAGCAATGATGGTGGCGGCGTTGTCGATTGCCTTGCTCGGTTCGATCTATATGACGCTGAAATTGGGCTACCAGTATGGCGCGCTTAATATGCACCGCCAGTACTTTTCTTGGTTTGCACAAGAGCCGTTTAAGATGGCCAGCCAATTTATCTCGACACCGGTCGCCGCCAATTGGGCGGGTTGGGGATGGAATGGTGTGGGAGCGGGTGTGATGTCGCTATTGATGGTGGCGCGTCATCATTTTGTTTGGTGGCCTTTGCATCCGATCGGCTTTGTAGTCAGCGGCACATGGATAATGAATAGCGTATGGTTCAGTATCTTTTTGGCTTGGGGGATCAAAAGCGTTGTGCTGAGATATATGGGGCCGAAGGGGTATAGATCTACGCGCTGGTTTTTTATGGGTTTGATATTGGGACAGTTTGTAGTAGGTGGAATCTGGCTTGTTATAGACGGATTTACTGGGATGACGGGCAATCAAATTCGCATGTATTGACGACTTTAATATCCCAATATTAGTATATATGTCCCGAAATTATTATTATATCTGTATTATTTCAAGATATGTCTATAAAATATGCATTATAGTATTGATTGTTATACGATCAAGTTTTTAAATTACAATCCTACATCCGTCTTATAATGCCATGGGACAAAATGCCTTATGAAGTCGGTTCAGTCAAAATCTACCTATATGTTTTCGCTGCAAAGCGTATATATGGCTTGTACCGTTGCGAAAGAGCACGGGATTCAGTTTTACAAGTTACTTGTGTTTACCCTTCTGGGTTTTTTGTTTGCGCTGGCAGGGTGCAGTGAAGAAGCCCCGGTGATCGCTCAGGTCGGCGATACACTACTGAGGCGTCCCGACTTTGATGAATTTGTGGGTAATTTGCCGCCGGTTGATCAGCGGAATAGCCGCGGTGCACCAGGGCCGTATTTGCAGTCGATGGTTGATCGAGAACTGTTGCTGCTAGAGGCAGGTGAACACTCACTTGCAGATGACCTGGAAATAACTGAACAGGTGCGGTTTGAGGTGCGGGCTCGCATGGCTGAAGTTTTTCAAATGAGGGTTTTGACAACTCAGCTTGAAATTACCGAACTCGAGATAGAACGAGAATTTGAGAATAGTCGGCTTAACCACGAGCGGCTTTTGCGGCGGATCCTGGTCAGAACCGAAGATGATTTGAATCAGGTATTGGCTGATTTGGCTGCGGGGAGATCTTTTAGAGAGGTCCTCGAGCCATTCGCTGTAAACGATGCAATAGCCGAGGGTGATGGGGTGGTCGGATGGTACAATTATGCCGAAGCTGAACGCCGTTTTCGGATTCCGAGCAGGGCGTTTTTTGCGGCAGAACTTAAAAACACCCTATCGCCCGTTCGTCTGCCGAAGGGGTGGCAGGTATACAGCTTTGTGGATGAGCGTGAAGGCGAACTGCAAGCATATTATGAGCAGGTGAAGCGCATTGTCTACGAGAGACAATGGGATGCGATTAATCAGCAAGAACTTGAGTTGCTCAAGCACAAATACGCTGTGGACTTCAACTCTGAGGCCTTAGACCGGTTGTTTGTTGTGGTCAAGGCCAAGCCGATACGAACTGCTGCATTGTCGGATCGCGATGGTAAGATCAAACTCTACACCTACGACGGTGGAGAGATGGATCTTACTACCGCGTTGAAGAATCTGCGGCAGCAAGGTCTGTCAGGGCCATTGCCTGCACAGCAGGTTGCGGCCGAAGTCTTTGAGGAGTTGTTGTTGCGGCCTCTGCTTTTCGAGCGCGAAGCTATTGAGAGAGGTTGGGCACAAGAAGACGACTTTCTCGCTTGGAGGCAAGAAATGCACAACAAGATTGTGCTAAACGCCCTAATGGATCGGAAGATCGAGGCTGGGGTGAATGTTTCGGAGGTGGAAGCGCAAGAATACTATCAGGAAAATAAGTCAAAATTTTACACCCCCGACCGGGTTACGATACGCGAGTTAACGGCTGATACGCCTGAAGCGGCTATGAAATTTCGCGAGCAATTAGAAGGTGGTATCGATATTGGAAAGTTGCTTATTCGCCGGGATGTGGATACGCACGGTAAGCCGCGCAGTGGCGAATTGAAGCTTACCTCCATTTTGGCGCCTAAGTATCCCAAGTTGGTTGCGGCGGCATTTGCAGCCCAAGAGGGCCAATGGGTCGGGCCCCTTGCGACCGCCGATGGGCACTTCGCAGTATTTGAGGTGCTTGAGCGGCAAAAGCCGCAGATTGAACCGTTCGACCGCGCACAAGAGCGGGTCACGGGCTTGTTACGCCAGCAGCGCAAAAATGACCTTATAGGTCAGTTTATCAGTCGCCTGCGCGAGAAATATGCAGATCGGGTAGTGCTTTATCCCGATCGCCTACTGACGGACGAGGAGTCCTAAGACATGGTGAAGATTAAGGCCGCTGCCGTAGTGCGAAGACTGTCATGGCTGTTGGGGATAATTGTTGTCACGTGCCCTTTATCTGCGACGGCGCAGCAAGGGCACACTGTATCGGGTTCGCAGGTTTTGGTTGAAGGACGTGGACACTGGGAAAACTGGAAAATGCCCGTGAATCTTGCATTCGTCGACAGCACGGGTAGTGTGGCACCGCGGTCGTTCCGCACGGTCTACGACCTGCTCGCCGATACAACATTCAAACGTCCATTGGAGATATTCAGCAAAGATACTCGGATCGCCACGATTGATAGCACGGTCCGTCGAAATGCGCAGGGTGAGTTATTACTTGATACCCAGGACAACCCTATTTTTGACTATGTAGTGCGCCCGGGAGTCAGTAGAGTGGGCTCTAACCCGCAGTTAGCCGCAAATATCTACGATGGTGATCCGACAACCTACTGGGAACCCAATCCGAATGACCCGGTTAGTGAGTGGTGGATTGAAGTTGACCTTGGCCGTGTGGTTCCACTCGAGCGTTTGCGCTTGCAATTCGTCGATGAAGAGATGGGGGATCCGTTTTATAAATTTGTCCTCTTGCTGAGCGAATTGCAGACCCCTGGCCGTTTCGAAGAAGGGAACCTTCGTTTTAAGCGCTTAGTGCCGTTCGAGTCTGCCAATACAGAGCAGCGCGTTTTTGTGTTTCACAGCGGCTCCGTGAGCGAAGATTTACCACTGGCCGATGTACCCGTTGAGGAGAAACGGATCTCCGGGACTGGGGTCGTGGGATCGATTGACACGCCTGGGGGGGCCACGGTGCTCAATTTTGTCGACAATGATAGCAATGCTGAATGGACAGGCCGCAAAACGGAAACTATCCGAATTGTGATAACCGACTCGCGCCAAGGGCGGGCAGAGCAGATATCCGAGGAAGACTGGGCAAGCCTTCCAGTCGGTGAACGCGGCGATGTGACACATTTCGTCAAGGATGTGAGTGGGCGCGAGGAACCAGTGGATGCCGCAACCTACCAAACTTTAGAGCCCGAGAGACAGGGGCGGCGCGACTTTTATCGCCGGGAACTGCCTCGTCTGGCGGAGGTTAATGCTTGGGGTTGGGGTGACAACCTGAGTTTAGGACTGGCCCAGGATGGCGGCTCGATTAGCCATACCTTCCTTAACGCTGCTCCGATCGCTGCATTCGACGGCGATGGCGCAACGCGGTATAAGCACGCCGCGCGGGATCCGGAAAAACCCGAAGACAACATTATGGTTGTAGATATGGGGGGGTCGATCTGGCTTGATCAGATTCGCTATTTTGCAGCTGGGATGCGCGGGTATGTAATGCGCGGTTCATCAGGCGTTCGCGATGCTCAAGGAGACCTCGTATGGCAGACCATTAGCCCCGCCGCTCGCGAGAAGAATGTCGATAACGGGTTCTTCACAACCATCAATGATGTCCTTGACCGAGCGATCAAGCTGCGTTTCCTCGAGCTGACGACCTTCGTCAATGCCAATGTCGATAATGTCGGACACAGCATTGACAATTTCTGGCCATGGATCACTGAGGTGCAGATTTATTCGCGGGGCTCGGCAGCCGAAGTCGTCATTGAATCAGATCTGATCGCGTTCTCTGGAAACTACACCTTGGGTGCGATCGATTGGAATGCGGAAACTCCGCCTGGCACCGAAGTTCAGATCCGTACGCGGACAGGGAATCAGCTCTATCAAATCGTCCGCTATTTTAAAAACAGCGGTGAGTCGCAAACAGAGGCCGAATACAGCAAGCTCCCGGGCTTTCTCAAAGGGGAGACCGATACGACGATGGCCCTTGGGCCGGATTGGAGTTCGTGGAGTCAGAGTTACACTGAACCGGGTGACCGAGTAACCTCGCCGAGTTTGCGCAGCTATATGCAAATCCAGGCAACATTGATCAGCAATGTCAGATCCTCTGCGGCGTCGTTGAGCCGAATCTCGGTGCAGCTTCACGATCCGATTGCACAGGCATTGACCGCTGAGTTGTGGCCGGTTGAGGCTACTGCTGGCGTGCTCGACACATTTGCGGTGTTTGTATTACCCGGTTTCATTGAGAACCCGGCTTCGCAGCGGCAGTTGGGTTTTGACGAGGTCCTACTGCGTTCGGAGCCAAGTTGGGACATGGATCTCATCGATGTCGCTGTGGGCAGCGAGGAAGATTTTGTGGCTGAGAATCCAAGGCACCTTTTTGACCAAGTAGCCGATAATGGCCTGGTCAATGATGTCGGCGATAAACTACAGATTATCGGTGATCGTGGTGATTCGCTGTGGGTGCGTTTTCCGGAAGTGCTGAAGAGTGACCCCGGAAAAACTGAAGGTAAAATATATTTCCGCAAGCTTCCGTTAGGCGATGAGGTACCGGTAGAGGTCACTGGAGAGCCACTTACACTGGCTTCGCATTCCCTGCTTTCGCTGGAGGAAAGGGGCGCGATACGTTATTTTCGACGCAATGAAGGTCAGGATGTAGCCGTAGAAATTAGCGAGACGGATTACGAAGCTCTGCCAACAGCCGAACAGGGTCCGGTCCGATATTTCCGTATATCTTCAGCATTGGGCGATGTGTCTTCTTACGACAGCTCGGGTGAAAAAATGACTCTTGACCAGTATAACCAGTTGCCGGCTGAGCAGCGGGGACCTGTGGTGGGCAATGGCGAACTGATACGCCTTCGTTTTGCTTCGCGCATTTTTGTACAGGGCTCGAATCTTAAAGTCGCGGTGAGGAGTAGCAGTCAGGGGGATCTGTGGCAGGAAGCGCAGGCTGGTGATGTGACGTCACTGGGGCCTGGAAGAGCATTGGAGATTCGGCCGATAGGGGCACGAAACATCGTAAGCCAGGCTGTGGTTTCGCCGAAGATTTTTACGCCCAATGGCGATCGTATTAACGATGAAGCCACCATTGAGTTTACACTTTTTAGGGTATATGTTGCTCGCCCAGTTACGGTGAGTTTGTACAGCCTTGATGGTCGTCAAGTGCGATCCATTACATCAACGGTTGCCGGTGGGCAACAGCGATTCATCTGGGATGGTCGTGATGAAGTCGGCTCAGTGGTACCTCCGGGTATGTATATTGCGAGTATTGAGGCTGCGACAGATGCGAGTGACGCGGCGGGGCGGCAGGTAGCGCTTCTAGTCGGTGTTGCATACTGATCATGGGCATTTTAATCGGTTTGGTACAGGGAGTTGGATATCATAGGGAGGATTGTTTGAGACCACTATTGACGACGCTTTATGCGCTATTTTTGTTTTCTGCGCTTGAAGTGATCTCTCCCCAATTGGGGCTGGCCCAGACCGATTACGGTAGCCGTTTGGGTGTCCGTTCTGGATCGGAGACGAGTTACGCACCACAAGGGCCTGGTGTTATGCTGGGGTCACTGGATCCGGCTGTGCGAAGATGGTATGTACCGCAGGAGCTGTATAAAGAGTACGAATGGCGCCAGTGGCAGTATACCAACTATGCCCGAAACTCCTACCAACGCTATGTAGAAACGCCTTTGGAAGGAGACTATTTTTATGATCTCTACGGCAACTATGTCACACGTGGTTGGCTGATATTTAACAATGCCCAGATTCGTCCGCAACAGTTTGGAAACACGTTGTTCAAGTCCGATAAGTTCGGACAATGGTTCTCGGATGTGGTGGTAGCGACAGACCAACAGGGGCAATATCACTATTCGATGACAGTCAGTAGCCAACTGCGCAGTATCCTTAGCCCAATGATTTTTTCCAAGCCACGCTTTGATGGTGTTCAGTTCGACTTAGCTACTGATCGCTACGAGACGACGTTAGTTTATTCTCGTATAAGCAGTTCGGGCGGTTCTACAACTGGTGACCTTGAAGTACCGCGAACCAATAACACTACTTTGCTTGGGGGGCGTTTCGGTGTTGGAGTCAGCGATAATATCCAGGTCGCTCTTCACGCCATTAATTCTCACCAGTCCAATACGTTGTCAGATAAACTGGCCGGCAATCCCTTCGCGGGCGCTTTGACGGTGGCACAGAACAAGACGGTCAACTTCATTCAGTTGGTGTTGCGAGATGACTCGCCAGAGGATGGGGTCGGGGGTGCTGCATTTTTTCCCGCTGGCTCTGATGTCTTGATAACCTATCGCGATGGCAAGGTAGATTCTGGTAAGGATATTCGTTTCGAGCCCGTGATTGAAGGGGGTTTTGTAAAAAAAGGATTTTTGGCTGCCGACGGCTCTGAGGAAATTCGGTTGTTATACGATCTTAATAGTGCAGCATTCATTGATCGTGCGAGCCAGCCAAAGGAAGAAATTGAAAAAGTTGAATTCCGTCTGTCGATCGGCAATGATTATCAGATTTGGATGACTTCCGATCAGCAGGCCAATCGCGATGGCCAACCGATTCTCTTACTGGTCACGCAAGCGGAAGGTAATGTCAAGGATATCACCAATTTACAAACTCTTGCATTTGAATATGGATTGCCGACGGCAACCCATATATTCGGTGGTACTATTGAGGTGCGCGACATGAAGGGGTTTGATGTGTTTGGTGAGTACGATCTCAACTGGAATTATCGCAAATATCCGAATCCGACCAAGGCCAGTCACACGGCCTATTCGGGGAGCAGTGATTTGCGTCAGGCACCTGCCTGGATGCTCAATATTTCTCGAAAGTCCGCTCCGTTTTTCGCGTTTGGCGAGGCATACAGTATGGATCCCCATTACAGTACTCGGACATTTGTAACGCAGGGTGCTGGTGGCATCGAGTACGATAGTGAAAGGCGCGGTATTGTAGAATTGGTGGAGGATAACGATGATCAAGATCGCTACCCAGACACGGTGCGCTACGACTGGTTACCCGGGGATTCCCGTGTGTTTCCCGGCTGGGACGCCAACAATGATTTCATTCCAGATATAAACCAGAATGACAATTTTGCTCGTTCCAACGTGACCCCGGATTACGAAGAGCCCTTTCTTCGCTATGGCTCTGATCGACCCGAATTCCTGTTTGGCGTCGACATGAATAATAACTTTTGGGTAGACCAATACGAAAACGATGAACTACCGGATTATCCGTATCGCAAGGATCACCGTGGGTATAATATCTATGGCGGTGCCGATATTACTCCGGAACTGCGCTTTTCTGTTGGTGTCATGCGTGAAGGACTGATCTCATCCGATCAAGAGAACCGTAGTGTTTATGGCATTTTGACCTATGATGGTGATTCGCCTCGCTGGGGACGTTTGCGTGTCTTTCAGATGTCAAAGAAGGTTGCTGACGATATCCCCAACAATCTATTACAGTGGGCCCCAGATAACACATTGCTCGGTGGAGAGCTAACGCAGGTCGAAGATCCGTTATTAGCCCGCGACACATTTGTAAGTCAGTCATTTGTTGGTCACAGACTCGAGTGGGGTTCGTTCGCACTGACGAGTAAAATGAACTACGTGCTTTTCAAGCAACTCATGAAGAAATCTGAACTAGGTCGGTATGATCTTCGCGAAGAAGATTTTTTCTTCGGTGCAATAAACAAACTCAGCTATCGTCGCAACGTGGGGCCGTTAGTAATTGAGCCTCGATGGAAAAGTGAATTTCGCAAGCAGAGCCGGGCACTATTCGCTTTTGACGAACAGACGTCACTGCTTGAGTTATTGTCGGTATTGGTTGAGTTGCCGGTTATGAGTGTCACTCAGTTGCAAGCAGGGGTTGAGTATGTCTACTTCAATGATTTAGAAGAAGATCTGAAGGATTATAACTCGCTGGTGGGAGCCGTCCAATTTAGTAATGAAACGGACTATTTGGGCTATCGATTGCGGTCGCTTGTTGGTTTGTCGTTGCAGCGTAAGGCTTTCAGTGGCCAGGAATCGCGTCTAACGAGTCAGTCTTTTATCACGATTTTTGCAGGTATCAACTAGGGGAATGTTAACTCGGTATGAGATACCTGCATGACACAGAGCAAGTGCGCACAAAAAGCGCAGGTCGGATGGGGTGGTTTGATTGCGTTGGTGGCGGTGGGGTGGAGATGGAGTCACCTCGTCCAGTCCGGTCGCGATCCCATAGTCGAGGTCTTATGGATGACTACCGATCAAACGAGCGAGGCCGGCAGCATGTTGTTTACAGCATGCTTGGCTACCTGGACGCAAATAGCGGGGGGTACGCTCGTCGGATTGCGGGGCGCACAGGTTGTTGTCGGGGTGATAAACAGCTTGTTAGTATGGCGTCTGGCTACGGTCTTGCTTGGGAGCAGGACCGGGGTAGTTGCGGGAATCTTAGCTGCGTGTTATGGGCCGTTCGTTTATGCAGGCTCCCAGCCCGACCCTCAGGTATGGGCGGTACTGTTCGTTCTGGCGGGACTGTTGCTCGTCGCTCGTCCCGGCTCCCAGCCAGGGCTCAGCGGGTTGCTGCTTGCGTTGGCATGCGCTCTGGCCCCGCAGACGGGATTGCTGGTGTTGGTAGCCTTGTGGCGAATCGTCGGGCAAAAAGGTTGGAATGGTGGAGCGGTCTTAGTCGTTGCATGGACCGTATGTCTGGTGGCGGTTGGATGGTGGCTGGATGGTTGGCCACTGCAAATCACGCCGAACGCTTCACAGGCTACGGAATCTTGGATAGATCACTTCTATGGTCCCTGGCGCGCGGGAGAATGGACCGCTCATGGCGACCCATACACAGCGCTGGAGACAACGGCCGCATCGATACTGATGTGGGATTATGGCCTGGCTTTCCCCTTTGGGTTAATCGGTCCCTTGTCGTTACTGGCCTTAGTTCGGACGTGGCGTATACACATGCGCGATTCGGGGCAGGCAATGGCTTTATACGCCAGTCTTGCCAGCGTTGGTGGGGTGATTTTGTATGGAGGCGATGCAGCGGTGCGCGGAGTTGCGGTGCCTGTGCTGATTATGATGGCTGCGTATCAACTTGTTTTGTGGTCGCGGGTAAATTTATTGTGGCAGCAACGAGGTCTCTACGCAATCGTTTTATTGGTGCTTGCCGGGCTGTTCAATTTCGACAATCATGCATTGCAGCGGGCGGGTGCCGCATATGAACACTATCGGCGTGGTCGGGCTTATGAGTTGTTGGCAATGAGGGCAAATGCGATCAAAGAATACGAGCGTTCGCTGCAAAATCAGTCGACACTCACTGCCGCGCATATCGCCCTTGGGCGCCTGTACAGAGAGGCCGATCAATTGGGGCAAGCCATCGCGGCGGATCGCGCAGTTCTACAAGTGGATCCGGCCAATCAGGTTATACGGGAGGCATTGGCAACGACGTTACTGCGTGCCGAACTGCCGGACGAAGCTATCGCGGAGTTGGTGTTGCTACGTGACGGTTCACACGATGGTGTCCGTTTTCACGGAATGTTAGGCGACGCGCGTTTGATGGCCGGTGATGTGCGTGGTGCTATAGAAGATTACAAGACAGCCGAAGCGGTTTCTCCGGACAGTGGGCGAGTAGTGTATCATCTTGCGCGCTTGTATGAAAGCACCGGGTTTACTGCCGAAGCGATAGAATGTTATCAGCGGTTACGTGTTCACCAGCAATGGCGGCAGGAATCGGGTTGGCGGGCGGCGGCACTGCTGGCTGATCGTGGTTTAGTCGATCAGGCAGAAACTCTATTGCGTGCTGTGCTCGCCGAGAATGCCGATAATCGCCCCGCTTTGATGGGGCTTGGGCGGCTGTTGGCTATTGCCGAACGATACGCTGCAGCGTTGCCCTATTTTGAGCGCCTGCGGGTACTCAATCCGGATGATTACCGCACGTATTTTTTTCTCAGCAAGCTTTATTTTCGCCTGCAACGTGAAGCCGAAGCGGAAAAGGCATTCAACAGTTATCAACTCGGTAAGAGACGGGCTGAGATGAAAGAATCTGTAGAAGAAGATCTGGAGGGCGTCTTGAGACAATTCGGCGAATGGACACAATGAGACAAAATTTGTTTAAATGCTATTTTGCCGGAGTGGTGCTAGTCTTAGCGCTATGGGTGCGTGAGGCTGGTGCTGCTGAGGTTTTGACCATTGGCGGCCAGGGTCAGATAAGCTGGCAAGGAAGAGTGGCGAGCGATGCCGCTGTTGACGCGATCAAGCCCGAATACCGTTCTCCATTGGATCCGCAGGTCACGGAAATTGGCAATACGCCGTCTGACTTGATCGATTTCGATAATGATGAGTTTCCAAACAGCATCTTGCCCGGCCAGGTAGGCGATGGTCAGAACATTGCCACTGCAATTTCTGGACGCGGTGGGGGTATCTCTTCGCCGACGGTGTTGGACATCTCCGATGTCCAACTGCGTATCTCTCTTGAGCAGTTAATTACGGCCTCCCCGACGGGCAAGGCATTTGAGCGCAAAGGCAACTTTGTCCTCGGAACTCTGTTGGTCATTGATCTGGGCGGACGTTTCGGTGTTAATCAGTTACGTTTTTTCCCCCGTAATACGGTATTTTCGTCTCCAGGTACTCCGTTCCAAGGCGACTTTCTCAAGAATTTTGAAGTCCATCTCAACGACGGGGTGATTTTGACTAAGGCGGGTAATCCGATTTGGGAATTTTACGAAGGGCGGATGAACAATGACGAGGCTGTGACTACGATAGATATCGATCCGCCGCGCCTGTTGCGCTTCCTGCGTCTACGGGCGACGTCCTCGATACCTTTTGAAGTGGAGAAAATCCAGATATTTGGTGAAGGTTTTTTTCCAACGGCTCGCTACCTATCACCGGTAGTAGACCTGGGATCACCGGCGAACTGGGGGCAGTTGCGTTGGTTGCAGTCGCTGGTTGGGGAGGGAGATAAAGTGGATATGCAGATTCGCTCGCGAACCGGCACTGACGAAACTCCACTCACCTACACCCGCAAACGCGTCGGTCTTAAAGATGCGGAAGAGATTACACTCTCGGTCGATAATCTTGACGAGTCGCTCGGTCGGCGTGAATATCTCAGATTGCCTGAAAAAGGCGGTCAATCTGATGTTTGGGAACGCGGCTCGGTGCGGGACGACCTGGATCATTGGAGCCCGTGGACGTCACCGTATTCATTGGTGGATGGGACAGGTACAGAAGGTACTAAAATACTTTCGCCGGGTCCCCGGCGCTATATCCAGTTCCGTGTTGATTTCTTGAGCAACGATCTTTCGGCGAGCTACGCCCTTGGCGAACTTTCCTTCGATTATACTTCGCCACCGCTGGCAGATGCCCTGATCGGCGAAATCTTCCCCCGCGATGTGGCAGCGGCTGAGGATATCTCTTTTGTCTATGCCTTGCGGACAGAGATGGAAACGGGTGAAATTCAAGGCTTTGATACGTTTGAACTTCAGACCGGTACGCGGGTTAGTCGCGTTGAGCGCGTCGAGATTATCGATCGCAACGGGGTTTCTGTAGTTGACCATACGTTTGCAGAACAGGAGCAGCCGACCGCCGAGGGAGGTGTTGAGATAGTATCGATTACTGACGACGGGTTCAGCGTAAAATTTCCGCTGATAGTCGAGCATGGCTCTGTTCTAAAGATCTACTTTGTAAGTAGGGTGTTGTCCTTCAGCACGACATTTGAAGGTCGTGCGTTACTCGCAGCTGAGGAAGCTTTCCAGGGCGTGATCGCAGGAGATGCGGATCTTCTGGCAGAAGACGATATTGCCTACAAGTCGGACGTTACCGTATTGAGTCCAAGCGTCAATACGGGTAGCCTTATCGGATCTATTGCGCTTGCTACGCCGGTAATAACGCCCAACGGCGATGCAGTGAACGATCAATTGAAACTCAGCTATGAAATTTTAGCGGTAGTTGGAACAGCCCGGATACGGGTTGAAGTCGTAGACCTTGGGGGACGGAGTGCACGCACTTTATTCGATGGGCTTGGTCAAAATGGTGTGTATGACGCCAAGCGGTTGCCCGCGTTGGCCTGGGATGGACGTGATGAGCGTAACGAGTTAGTGCCGCCCGGGTTATATCTCGTGCGGATTGAGGTTGAGGGTGATGCCCGCGCCAGTGCTACCGTACGCTCTTTTGGCGTTTCGTATTGAACTAGGTGCCCCGAGACAAGGAATGAGATTATTATGCAGCGGTTAGTGTGCACGATGGTTGGCATCTGTATCGCCGGTAGTGTTTGGGCTCGCTCGGAATTCCGTTTGGGTGGGTTGGACGGTAATGCTTGGCAGGGATTGCTTACCGATACCGAGGCAGTCTATGTCGTACTCGATCCAACTGGTGAGATTCGTTCTACGTTGCCCGTTGGAATCAGCACCGAAGAAGTTGGGATCGACACGATGATAGATTACGCGAACAACGGCCTTCGACCGGTTTGGATTGATCCCACCCACAATCTGTCGTTGAGCTTGGCCGAACGTAAGGGGCATCTGAATTCGAGTATATCGGCGAGTTATACGCGAGAAGAAGCAAAACAGTTGCAGGTTATGATTGATGGCGACCCAGAAACCGCGTTACTAAAGCGGGTCGAATTGTCGCCGCGATTACAGGGGCTCAATATCGGCTATGTCAAAAACTTGGTGATTAATCTCGGGGCTGAATTGCCGATCAATCGAATTCGTTTCTATCCCCGTACTGGATTCGAAGACAATTATCTGCAGTGGTATGAAATAGGCGTAGCCGATGATAGTGCACCTTTTGTGTCCGTGCCTGGTGAGCGCCGGCCTGGCAAAAGGTGGTATCGTGATATAAGTAAGACCTTGACGGCGGTAAATGATCCCGGTTTGGAAATTCTCGAACGGAATACCGAGAATCTCGATGTCGATGTGGATCTGCGTTTCCCAACACGGGACTTGCACTGGGTCGCTGTCCGTTCGGTGAATGCCGAGCGCGATTGGGAAATTGCGGAGTTGGAAGTATATGGCGAAGGTTTCGTGACTCGGACAAGTTACACCAGTCCGATTCTCGACTTTGGCAAGCTTGTGGCTTGGAGTAAAATTCGTTGGGAAGGCGGCAATCCTCCCGGTACTGAAGTGATATTGCGTACCCGGACGGGAAATACATCTGAACCCAATCTATACTGGCGCATCGGCACTAGCGGAGAGTTTGAGCAAGTAACTCGGAGCGAATACCGAACTGCGTTTACGGCTGGCTTGTTTAGCAAGGTGCGACAGGTTTACGATCGAGAAAACTGGTCAGCGTGGTCACCGCCCTATGATTTTGCTGCGGGCATGCGCGATGCGGAGCAAGCTGCCGATGGATGGATCGATGGTACGGTACTGCAGTCGCCCAGTCCCACGCGTTACCTCCAGTTTCAGGTATTGTTTCGCGGTAATCGCGAAGTTGCTCCGAATATCGCCAATCTATCTTTGTTGTTTGCGGAAGAGCCAGCGGCACACGAGGTCGTGGGAGAGATTTGGCCATCGGAGACTGAAGCTTTTGAACCGGAGACATTCACCTATGTGATACGGCCGCAGTTACAGGCTGGAGACAAGGGTTTCGATCGTTTAGAGGTTTTTACGCATTCGCGCGTGTTGTCCGTTAAGTCCTTGGCGGTTGATGGAATTGAGGTGATTGACCAATTCCCACCTGAAATTCGCGAAGACCGGGTGATTTTTTCTTTTGACATGATGCAGGCGCCACAGGACAATGAAAAAAGGATTGAAGTCGTTTTTGAGGCTAAGGTATTACGCTTCGGGACCGAGTTTACTGGTTGGGTCTACGATAGCTCTGAACCAGCGCTCAAACAGCAAGTTAAACCGGGTAACGCCACCTATAGATTCGGTGGTGATGTATTGTCAGTACGTACGCCAATGGGGGGTGATCTCATCGGCGGGGTAACCCTTTCCTCGCGGCTATTTACCCCCAACGGCGACGGTATCAATGATAAAGTTGATATTCGCTACGATGTGCGGAATGTCGAAGAGCTCACTCAGGTGCAGGTCCGAGTCTATGACCTTGCCGGTGCTTTGATTCACAGTATAGGAGAGGGTAGAGCACTTAGTGGTTCGTTTGAGTTGACCTGGGATGGTCGTGATGCGCAAGGACGCTTGGTGCGGCCCGGTATTTACATGTACCAGGTTGATTTATTAACAGACGGCGGTCGGGAAAGCCAAACCGGCGTCGTATCGGTAGCTTATTAACCGGGATGGTAAAGGCCGGCTAAAATGATGCAAAAAAATGCTTAGGAAAACTCGCAACATCGCGATCCTGTTGCTTTTGATCTCAACCGTTCACCCCGTTGATGCTCAAATAGACTATGGATCCTTACTTGGTTCACAACAGGCGGGCCGAGGTGTCAGTTATGCGCCGCAAGGTCCGGGCACTATGTTGGGAGCCGTGGAACCGGCAGTGCGTCGATGGTTCCTACCCCAGCACATGTATGCGGAGAATCGGTGGCGGCAGTGGGAATACACGAACTATGCCCGAGAACCCTTTGAGCGGCCCGTAAGTACGGATTTGGCCGGCGATTATTTTTACGATCTATATGGCAATCGGGTAACGCAGGGTTGGCTGATCTTTAACAGTGGTCAGAGTAGTCCGCAAGACTTAGGCAATGTGCTCTTTAAATCCAATCGGTTCAAATCGTGGTTCGCCGAATTGGTTGTGGCTGGCGATCATAAAGGGCAGTATCACTATGCTCTGTCTGTGAGTTCGAATCTGCGAACCACCTTTACTCCAATGTCTTTTTCTAAGCCGCGCCTTGACGGCATACAATTCGACGCTGCAACCGATAAGTACGACGGCACCTTAGTGTATTCTCGTATGACTGGACCCCGAGGGACGCAGGGAGTTGAGCTTCCGCAGACGAACAACACGACTTTGTTCGGTGGGCGTATTGCTGCTCAGGTCGGTGATTTTGTCAAGGTTGGCGCCCATACGGTCAATGTCCATCAGTCGAATACCCGTTCTAGTTCCTTGGTCGAAAATCAGTTCCGTGGCGGTTTGACTACGGGCCAGAATCAAACGATCTCCAGCATTCAAATCGTTTTGGCTGACGATTCACCAGACGATGGCATTGGCGGTGCGGCATATTTTCCTTCCGGCTCCGATGTGATAATAACCTATCGCGATGGGACAGTTGACCGTGGCAGTGATCTTCGCTTCAAACCGATCGTAGAGGGCGGAGTTGCCGAACGCGGCTATGTTGCGGCAAATGGCCGTGAGCAGATACGATTGACTTATGATTTTAATGATCCGGCTTTTGTCAATCAGTCTCGTGGCGATTTAGTAGAGGTAGTGGGGGTCGAGTTCCGGTTGGTGCTGGCAAATGACTATCAGATCTGGATGACTTCCGACCAGCAGACGTCCAGAGCCGGCGAACCGGTTCCTTTGCTCGTCGCCCAGTCTGAGGGCAATATCAAAGATCTGACAAATCTTAGAACGGTTAGTTTTGACTACGGGCTACCGACGGCAACTACCGTATTGGGTTGGACTTTGAACCTGTCCGATCTGTGGGGAATGGATCTCTACGGTGAATACGATCTTAGTTGGTCGTATAGAAAATACCCCAATGTCCAGCAGGAATCACACAAGGCCAAGTCTGGAATTGACGGAAAGCGCAAGGCGCCAGCTTGGATGCTCAATCTGTCCAAAAAAGCACATCCGTTCTTTTTCTTCGGCGAAGCCTATGCCTTGGATCCACTCTATAATACGCAGTCATTTGTTGCCGATGCGTCCGGGAATATTGATTATTCTGCCGGTTCGGCCGCTGGATCCGATATACGGATTTTCTACGATGGATCATCTAGTATCGAGGCGGCCCAGAGTAATCTGGTCGACCTGGTTGAAGATAACGATGATCAAGACCGTATACCCGATAATCTTCGTTCAGATTGGCAGTCGCCGGATCGGCAAGTATTTCCGGGTTGGGACGAGAATAGCGATTTCTTGCCGGACTTTAATCAGAACGATAACCGTGTGAAGATGAATTCCATTCCAGACTATGAAGAGCCGTTTCTGCGCTTTAACGTCGACCGACCTGAATTCCTGTTTGGTATGGATATGAACAACAACTTCTGGGTTGATCAGTATGAGAATGATGCCGCGCCCGATTATCCCTATCGAAAAGATCATAAAGGCTACAACGTCTACGTCGGCGCGCACTTAGCGCAAGGTATGCGTTTAATGCTCGGAAATATGCGTGAGGAGAAGATCTCCTCTGATCTTGAAAGCAAAAGTTTTTATGGATTACTGACCCACGATGTCGCATCGTCGCGCTACGGAACTCTACGTTTTTTTCAAATGGCAAAGCATGTTGAGGATAATATTCCGGATCCGTTGCTACAATGGTCACCGGAAAACACCATACGTGGCGGTCGCCTGACGCCGATAAAAGACCCGCTTATTGCCCGGGACACCTTTGTCAATCAGACATATATCGGCCATGTTCTCAATGTCGGTTCGCTCAAATGGGTCAACAAGGCGAATTATGTTCTTTATCGGCAGTTGATGGATCGCGAAAAACGAGCATCGTTTAACTTGGATCAATCGGACTTTTTTCTCGGCATCATCAACAAACTGAGTTATCGCCACGAAATTGGTAAGGTGCGGCTACAGCCGCGCTGGAAGAGCGAGTTCCGGCACCAAACGCGAGGCTTGTTCAATATTCAAGAGCATACTTCGCTTACGCAACTACTGTCTGCGATTGTACAATTGCCGTTGCTAAAAGTCACAAATCTTGAAGCAGGCGTTGAGTATGTCTTATTCAATGACATGGAAGACGATTTTCAAGATTTCAACTCGTTGCTCGGGGCAATACAATTTACCAATACGTCGGCATACCAGGGCTATGTGATTAAGTCGCTGGTCGGAGTGTCTGTTGAGCGCAAGGCTTTCGTGCAGACAGAATCCAGTACTGGGACTCAGGCGTTTATAACCGTTTATGCGGGGCTTGAATAAAGCGTGCAGTCGAATTTTGGCTGTTCATCCCCGCAATAAAATCACATCGCTATGAATTCGAAAGGAGGAAAGAGCGATCTATTGTTGGTTTACGTTGCATGGCGGTTTCCGTCATCAATTGCTTAGATTTCAATCACTTTGACTAGATTCAGGAGAGCAACGATGAAGAAATTTCTGCTGTCATTAATGGCTGTTGTGGTCTGTGCTTACACGGTGCAGGCACACGATAATGGTTTGTTTGTTGCGGTGCAGTTTCCCGATGGTAATCAACCGATGATCGATGGGAATGATGACGATTGGTCCATGATTCCCATCGACGTATATAGCCTTCAGAATGACCGCCTCAACTCGCTAGATGGTTTTGCCGAGGCTGCGGGTATTGAAGAGTTGGATGCCAGTTCGTTGAATATCCGCCATCTTGCGGGTTGGAATGACGCGTCGAATCACATTTATGTCACGAGTCGTGTCTATGACGATATCCACATCATCCGGCGTGTCGATCCAGGTCGTTTCTACTGGGACGATAGCTGGGAGGTCGATATCAACGCCCTGCACGAAACCCGCGAGCAGCACAACGCCGGTGAAACGGCGACCAGCTTCTCGTACAAGTTTGCTTTTCCGCCGGTCGAGGGCACTTTCGAGTGGTTACGCCCAAACAGAAACTTGTCTTGGTTGACCAGTGGTTCACAGTGGTTCACGGTTGACTTTGGATTCGAGGGCGATGAGTTTGGCGAGAGTACCTATATATATGAGGTGGCCATTCAGCCGATCTCCAGCATGCCGAAAAACAACGAGGCTGCGGAGGGTGAGGTTATTATCCACGACCTGACCGAAGGAGAAACGGTCCATATCGGTATCATCGTAAATGAAGTTGATGGTGGCGAGGGCGAAGATGATAATCGCATCGGCCAGTGGGGTACTCAGGTTGAGGGTTGCTGCCACGCTGACATGGACTTGCTGATCGCGCCCGTCGACGATTCGATAGCGTGGCCGGCTACCAATGGCACTGCTGTTGAAGCTGCGAGCTGGGGTATGATCAAGGCCCAGTACTAGGCCGTTTCAATCTAATTGACTGCTTGTCGGACGATTAGATCAGTATAGTATCATCTATGTGCGGGCGGGTTGTAGAGCAATACAACCCGCCCGTATGATTCTGTTGAAGCCCTTCTGTCCAGCACTTCGGTAGATGGGTTTTTTCATTCCTTAGTCGAGGTAAAGCCCGATGTTGTTTTTTCGTTTGGCTGGTGGATTCGCCGTAGTGCTTGCACTTTTCGTAGGGGTGCGGTCGGTCGATTGGTTTCCACCCGAGGAAATGTTGACCGTGTGGGTCAACGGGTCCCCGCAGGAGGCGCAACTCTATCGGCGTATTGCCGACCAATACAGCCGAGAAAACCCCGAGGTCCGTTTTCGCCTAGAAGTGGTCCCTGGGCGCAATGTGGTGCAGAAACTATTAACTGGGATGGATGCCGGTCACGCACCTGATATCTGCGTATTACATTGGCGGACTATGGCCCAGGTGGCGAGTACCGGCCAATTATTGCCAATTGACGATTTAGTGCGGCGCGACGGAGTGGATGTCGATGACTATTATCCCGTCGGTCTACAGGCCTACCGCTATAATGGCCAACTTTTTGGATTGCCGGTTAAGGGTAGCACGATCACCTGTTTTTACAACAAAGCGCTTTTTGACGAGTACGGGGTGGAGTATCCGACATCGGACTGGACTTGGGACGAAATGCTGGAGAAGGCGCAGATGTTGACGGTGGACATCGACCAAGATGGTCTCAATGACGTCTATGGTGTTTCACCCTATGATATTGCCAATTATGTGTGGAGTGGGGGCGGGAATTTCCTGCGCAAGGAAAACGGCCGTTTTGTTTCCAATCTCGACGACCCGACAGTCCAGGAGGCCGTGCAGTTTTATGTCGACCTATTTTTCAAACACCGTATAAGCCCGCCGAGGCCGGGCGTCAGGACTGACGCGCCGATGAGCACTTTCACCTTCGAGGCGGGGCGGATCGCCATCGATATCTCGGGCCCGTGGCGGATTCCGCAATACCAGTTTCTCGATCGCTTCGAATGGGACACTGCGCTTTTCCCCAGAGGGCCAGCCGGCCGCAAGACCCGCTACGCCGGCGTTGGTTTCGTCATTTGGAAGGGCAGCAAACAACCCGAAGTGGCCTGGGACTTGGTAAAGCATATGGTCGGCCCGGAGGCCACTGCTGAGATGGCTGGGATCGGCAGCGACATGCCGCCGCAGCGATCGGTTTCGCGCCGCGCGTTCGTGCGCGAGGACACCCCCTGGGCCGAGGAGTCTTTTGTCAAATCAATGGACTACGACGTGCACCTCTTCCCGCAGGAACTGTGGTGGGAGGATCTCTACCGCCGGATGCTCGACGATTTGGACAGCGCACTCAGCGGCCGCGAGTCGGTCGAGTCGGCTCTGGCTCGTGCTCACCGAACGACCAACGATTACCTAGACCGTATTTACGCCAATGAGGCTGCCCTATGAAAGGTCAAGGACGGGCCGCGACGCTTTTCTTGCTGCCGAATCTGATCGGCTTTCTGATCTTTACTCTGGGCCCGGTACTGGTTGCGGCCGGCATGAGCCTATATCGTTATCAACTGGCGACCGGTACCCCTTCTTTTATCGGTCTGACGAACTTCGTCGACTTGCTGGGCTTCGAATCGATCGATGGCGAATGGAAGGCGAGTGATCCCTACTTCTGGCAGTATTTGGCCAATACCCTCTTTTTGATGCTGAACATTCCGCTGTCGATGATGGGATCGCTATTGCTGGCAGTTTTGCTCAATCGCGACCTGCCGGGGCGGATCTTCTTTCGCACGTTATTTTTTATCCCGCATCTGTGCAGCGGCATCGCGATCTACATGGTCTGGAAGATGCTGCTGACTTTCGAGCCCAATGTTGGCATCATTAACGCCTTCCTGTGGAATTTCTATCATATGTTGGGCATTACCGGGGCTGATGCGGTGGCGCTATTACCGGGATGGTTGATCGACGGCCGTTGGGCCAAACCGGCGTTGATCATCGTCTTTGTCTGGGCCAGCGTCGGCGGTTTTAATATGATTCTCTACCTGGCCGGTCTGCAGAATATCTCGCCCGAGCTCTACGAAGCGGCCGATATAGACGGGGCCAACTGGTGGATGAAGCTGCGGTATATCACTGTGCCACAGCTTGCGCCGACCTCCTTTTTTATCTTGGTCACCAGCGTTATCGGCGGTCTGCAGGGGGGGTTCGAAGCGGCCTATATAATGACCGGTGGTGGACCGGGGGGCGAGACGACAACGATAAGCTACTATATATACACTCAGGCATATGAACAGCTCGAAGTCGGTTATGCGGCGACGATCTCGATGGTGCTTTTCGCGATGATCTTCGTGGCGACACTGATTAACTGGCGCTATGGTGGCAAGCGATTGGAGGCCACCTGATATGTCTGAAACGACGGATTTTCGCAGAGACTGGCAGACAGCGGGCACATACGCCCTGTTGGTGGGCCTACTGGTTTTGATGACTATCCCCTTGATGTGGACCCTACTGACCTCGTTCAAATATAATGTCGACGTGACCTTGGGTTGGATACCGCCCCGCTGGACTTTCGGCAATTACACCGGCGTGGTGGAGGCCTTCGCCTTCATGCGTTATTACGCCAATTCGCTGGTGATTGCCAGCACGGTCACTGTTATACAGGTATCGACTAGTGCGCTGGCGGCCTTTGCCTTTGCGCGGTTACGGTTCAAGGGCCGTGACATCATTTTTTTGGGCTATCTGGCAACGATGATGATCCCGCATGACGTGCTGATGATCCCACAGTTCGTGCTGATGAAGAAAATTCCCGAGTGGCTGAATCTGGTGTTCAACACCGATTTCTTCAGCGGCTTTCTTTATATCGGAGATTATTTCATCGGGCATCCGATGGGCCTCGATAGTTATTTCGCGCTGATCATCCCAGGCTGTTTCAGCGCTTATGGGACCTTTATGCTCAGACAGTTTTTACTCAGCGTCTCGCGTGAGATCGAAGAGGCAGCCTATATCGACGGTTGCTCGACCTGGGGCGTTTTCTGGCACGTAGTGCTGCCCTTGGCCAAACCGGCATTAGGGGCATTGGCGATCTTTACTTTTCTAGGTAATTGGCGGTCCTTTCTCTGGCCCTTGATCATGACAGATTCGGATTCGATGATGGTTCTGCCGGTGGGCTTAGCCAAACTGTCGGATCTCTACAATAACGACTACGGTCTGATCTGCGCCGGGTCGGTGTTGATGCTGATTCCAATGATAGGGGTCTTCGTGTTCTGCCAGCGCTGGTTTATCAGCGGCATACAGCTAGGGGCGGTAAAGGGATGAAGGGAAGCGATCTCGGTTTCATAGAGTAATCCTATGTCGACGCTCTCGATCATACAGCCAAAGAGTTTTCCGAGAAGTTCTCCTATGATGTCGCTTAAGGCGGGATCTCCAGCTTGAACACACTGGCATGCGGGCTATTCAGCTGAAAGTAGGCAAAGAACGATTTGTCTTGGACGTTCACTCCTCTACCCCTTCCGTTTATGACGCGATTCTATTTCTTTTTCTAAAATATAGATCGACTGTCCTGGTTACTGCTTGCCTAGTTGGCGGCAATACAGTATAGGTGCTGATGCCCTCGCAGGTAAATCACGTCTCCGGCGACGACCAGCGAGGCGGCCGTGCCTTCGTCTAATACATTCGTCGCCAACGGTTCAAAGCTCGCCGAGTTTTTGACGACCAGCGTAGATCCGTCCAAGTCGGAGATATAGATCCGGTCCTTGTTGCCGACTAATGAAGCATAGATCATGCCCATGTCTTCGAGACGCTGTGGGCCGTAAATCACCTCCCCCGTTGAAGGGACATAACAAGACAGGATCGCGTCGCGGCCCTTGGTCATAAACAGTCGGTCGTCGTAGAGTAGGGGAGACGCGACATAGGGTGTGTTTTTTTCGGTGGACCATACAACGGCATCGGTGCCGGTTATATCGTCCTTGGCTTTGTCCAGGCGGATTGCCTGCATGGCCGGACTGCGGTGGCCGCTGGCGACATAGACTATGCCGTCTTGGTAGAGCGGGGTGGGAATAACATTGGTGCCGAGACCGGCGCATTGCCAAACTATCTCGCCGGTTTTCAGGTCGTAGCTCCTGGTCTTGTTGGAGGCGCTGACGATCACCTGATGTTGGCCGGCGATTTCGATGATCAGCGGTGTCGACCAGGAAGATGGCTCGTTGCGCTCCTGGCGCCAGAGCTCTTTACCGGATCGTTTGTCGAGGGCGACGATAAACGAGTCTCTTTCGTGGTCCCAATTGACGACCATGATGTCGCCGTGGATTGCCGGTGAGCTGCCTTCGCCGAAACTATTGCGCGTCGTCATGTCGCCGAGATCTTTTTCCCACTTCAGATTGCCTTCGAAGTCCAGGCAGTATAGGCCCTGTGAGCCGAAGTAGGCGTAGAGGTGCTCGCCGTCGGTGATGCCGGTATTGGAGGCGAAGCTGGCGGTTCGGTGATGGGTTTCTTCGACGGGCAGGGCTTCGCGCAGGATCTTCTGCCAGACGATCTTGCCGGTGTCCCGGTGGATGGCCAGCAGTTTGTATTGATATTCCGGGTCCCTGTCGGTCTCGCCCGCTACGGCCGTCTGCACAAAGAGATAGTCACCCCATAGAATGGGCGAGGCGTGTCCGGCTCCGGGAATCGCCGTCTTCCACCGGATATTCTTGTCCTCGCTCCACTCGACGGGCGGATTGCCTTTGTTGACCAGTCCGTTGAGGTTGGGGCCGCGCAGGGTGGGCCATTGCGCTTGTTCAGAATAGACAGGGGTTAAAAAGACTGCGATGGACAGGATGGTTTGCAGTGCTCGCATCAGGGGAGTCCCTTTCGCGGTTAAGTTAGGATTCGGTTTTATCGGATACGTTCAGAGGTATGGAAAATAACCTTGTACTCGCACTCACATATAATGTATTAACCTGCAAATATGCAATCCGTAAGTTGAACTAAATTCAATCCGTGTTTGATGCGCAGGCATTCGACTCGAAAGATGGTAAAACACGCTAAAGATTAAACGCTCACCAGCGAGCGCGCTATGGTTTATGGCAATGGTCTTTGACAGCTTGGACTATGCGGCGTGGGTCCAGAATCAACCCTATGGTATGACAGAGCGCGTGCGCAATGTATCGTTATTGATCGAGCTGGAGCAGGGCGTGGCGCCAGCGACAATTTCGGCTTCGGGCCTATTCTCCGATCTTGCTGCGCAGACGCCGGCACCAGGGCTTATCCCCTATCCCGTCATTGTGGAATTGTCGTCGAAGGGGCGTATGACACGCGTTATTAGGCTTTACAGGGTGAGGCCGATATCGAGTTTTCGCGCGATGAATTTTGGCACTTTCCCGCCAATGTGGTGCTGGTCAGGAATTTCTATCCCGAATTCACCAAAGGCGATCCAGCCAGTCGCCAAATCGTCGAGACGCGTTTCCTAGTCAAGGTGGGTGCGTCGGAACGATGGCGGGGTTTCAGTTATAAGTGGAACGATGACTCCAGCGACGCCGTTTTGATGGGGGATCGCGAGACCTTGGCTTTTTTATTTAAGATCCAGAGGTGAAGGACGGTTTTGCAGAGCAGAGCTACTTGTTTCCCGGCCCCGAAGATAGCAAGCCATGTCATACCGAAGCTGCTGGGCGGGTCCTGGGATTGCAAACGGCGCAGCTCAATGGCCTACGCGATTACAACGTTCGCTCGGTCACCAGTTGCGCGCATTGAACCATTTCGGTGTCTTTAACGAGGATATCGGCGAGCAGTACGGAGATTTTCCCTGTTGGCACAATCCGTTTGACGAGGCTGCGCCGATCGAGTTGCGAGCCCGATCCTATCTGGCCGCCAATTGCGCGAGCCGGTTGAAGCGCAGTGGGAGTTCACCGTCCTCGGTATGGAGCGCCGTCTGATCGCGTTTAAGTATCTTTCTTATAGTGCGGTCAATTGATGACGCCGGGATTTTGGCGATGGCAAGACTTCGACCGAGCAGTATCCTATCCACCAATACGAAGAAGCGGGCACGGCCTATACCGTGACGCTCTATGTCGAAGGTCCAGAGGGGAAGGCGCGGATGTCAAAGGTGTGGGATGTTATCGTTCGCTGAGTCCGAGATAGCGAGCCACTGCTCATCGTGCACCATTGGAATCAGACCCGCAATTTACAAGTATGATTGCATATAAATTTTCTGTGGTTGAGAGCACGTGTTCTTCTCGACCATCTAATGCTAAATACTGAGGCCCGGATTATAGAAAAGCCGAAAATTTATGTGTCGCAAACACAGCGCAATATCTCACGAATAGGAACTCGCGATATGGATCGCCCAAACGTAATTGTCATTATGTCGGACCAGATGAAGGCCACTGCCAGTCATCTGTATGGCAGCACGTTTTGCCAGACGCCATCCTTGGAACGCATGGCGAATGAAGGTGTTCTTTACAAACACGCGGTGACACCGCATCCATTATGCGCGCCCTGTCGGATTTCCTTTTGGACATCGCAATTCCCGCATTCGCACGGGGGACGGCGCAATCAGACTTTGATGCCGGGTGATGCGACCCACGCCTTCAAGCTGTGGAAGGAAGCCGGATACAAATGCGGGTTGATTGGCAAGAACCACTGCTTTGAACAACAGAGCGATCTAGATCTGTTCGATGTTTGGTGCGAAATTTCACATGGCGGATTGCCCAGCGATGCGACGACTAAAGGCATGGACTGGTTTCGGCCTATTGAGTCGATTAACCAGGCACACACCGTGAGAAAGAATCTGCCGCATGATACGCCGCAGTTTGCTTATGGGTCCAGTGATTTTACATTGCAAGATTATTCGACTGGGCTCGTAGCTGGGCAAACGGTGCAGTTTTTAGAAGAATTTGGGAACGACCCTTTTGCACTGTGGGTCTCGATCCCGGATCCGCACACGCCCTATGAATGTCCCGAAAAATATGCGATTGCACCGGAAGATGTCGATATGCCGCCCTGGCGGGAAGATGAGTTTAGCGATGGCACGGCGGCCGAACGCAATAAGGTGCTGCATGCAATGATCGGCGTGCAGGACGACCTCATTGAAGACGTGAAAGCTTGTGTGGGTGTGTATCACGGGATGGTGCGCTTTGTAGATGACGGCGTAGGGCAGATCCTAGATGCTCTGGACCGGTTGAATTTGCGTGAAAATACCATCGTGATTTTCTGCGCGGATCACGGCGATTTTTCCGGAGAGCATGCGCAAATTGCCAAGGGCGGGGCATTTTACGATTGTTTGACCCGTGTGCCGCTAATTGCCTCATGGCCGGGACATATTCCCGCAGGGGTGGTGGATGAAAGCTGTGTTAATTTGATCGATATTGTACCGACTGTTCTTGAATTGCAGGGTATTGAAGTGCCGCGGTCTATGCACGGCGAAGGATTGCCCCATGCAACGGATGCGGAACCGAGGGATAGCGCTTTTTCAGAATATGGTGCAGGCGGACCGGCCTTTACTATGGCGGATTTGCAACAGATCGAGAAGCCCTGGGGCCGTAAAGCCGTATTCGCGTCACTGCAGGCACGTGAAGCCGAAGGTCGTCGCAAAATGGTGCGCACACCTGAGTGGAAATATGTGCACGACCCTATGGGGGATAAAGATGAACTGTATGATCTGGTAAACGATCCATGGGAACTCTATAATGTCATTGGCCATGCCGAGCACCATGCTATCGTTGCCGATCTACAGTTGAAACTGGCCGATTGGAGCATCCGAGTTGAGGATGCAAAACCAGTGCCCTTGCCCGAGTCCGTTGTTCAGGCTTAGGGGATGCTGCACCTCATAACTCTGCGTGGATAAATGACAATCGGATCGACAAAACCCAACATAGTCTATTTCTTCGTCGACGATATGGGCTATGGCGATGCCTCGTGCCTGAATCCCGACGGGAAGATCCAGACCCCGAACATCGATCGTCTGGCTCGGGAGGGGATGGTCTTTACCGATGCGCATTCGAGTTCGGCCGTCTGTTCGCCGTCGCGCTACAGCGTCCTGACCGGTCGCTACAATTGGCGCTCCAGGTTACAGGAGGGCATCGTCGGAAAATACGGCGACCCGCTGATCGCGGAGGGGCGGCTGACTGTTCCAGCGCTCCTCAAGCAGCACGGCTATCATACGGGCTGCATCGGCAAGTGGCACCTGGGGCAGGGTTGGGACTTCGAGGCCGATCAGGAGAATTTTCACCCAGGTGGTTTCCAACGTCACCGGGATACGACACAGGAGGCCGATGCCGATCGGGAAGCAAGCCCACAACAGCGGGTGTGCTGGCAGGAGGCCTTCTCGAAACCGACCACCGGCGGTCCCACCACTCGTGGGTTTGACTATTACTTTGGTGTTGACGTGCCCAACTGGCCGCCGTACTGCTTTATCGAAAACGACCGTACCGTCGGTATCCCTTCGGAATTTCTGCCATCCCGCCTAGTCGGTGACAACCTGGCCAGTTTCTCCGGGCCGGCTATGCCCTACTGGCATTTTGAACAGCTGCTGCCGACTTGGGCGCAGAAGGCCGACAGCTATATCGAGCAGCGGGCCGCGGCGGATGAGCCGTTCTTCCTCTACCTGCCCATGACCTCACCGCATACGCCGCTATCAGTCAACAAACCCTGGATTGGCAAGAGCGGTCTGAACAATCTCTATGCCGACCTAGTGATGGAGACCGACAATGTATTTGGACGCGTGCTTACAGCGTTGCAACGACATGGAGTTGAAGACAACACCCTGGTCGTCTTTGCCAGCGACAACGGCTGCGCCCACTATATTGGCGCGGATGCGCTAGAGGCGCAGGGGCATTTTCCCAGTGGTCTCTACCGCGGCTACAAGTCCGACGCCTGGGACGGCGGCCATCGCATCCCATGCATTGCCCGCTGGCCGGGCGTGATTGGATCTGGGAGCCAGTGCGGCGAGCTGGTCTGCCTCTCTGATCTGATGGCCACCTGTGCCGAGATCGTCGGCGACACGTTGCCGGACAGTGCCGGCGAGGACAGCGTCAGCATGTTGCCTTTGTTCTGCAACGCCGGCGCGACGCAACGCAACAGTGTCGTACATCACTCCATTACGGGAAAGTTTGCCATTCGTGCCGATCGCTGGAAACTGGTACTTTGCCCGGGTTCAGGCGGCTGGACTAAAAATGACGCTGAGGCTGCCGATGAAGGCCTGCCGCTCGTTCAGCTTTACGATATGCAGGCCGATCCCGGCGAGAAACATAACCTACATGTCGAACACCCCAACAAGGTCAAAGAGCTGCTCGCGCTGCTAAAACGCGGTGTGGCCGACGGCCGCAGCACGCCCGGTGAACCGCAGCAGAACGACGTACCCGTCGATATCTGGAAACTTGAAACTATGCCCACCGTTGACGCTAGGATGCTTGACGATTATTAACTGTTAAAGAAAGTCAATCACCCTAGTTTCGGGGTCGGCACCTCCTCGGACGCGACCTCCTGCTGGTCGATTCCGATAACCGACCGCGAAGAATCCACTCCGAGCAGCAGTCGATCAGGATATCGTCTTTTAGCGACGGATCTAGGCACGACAGGAAAAGCTCCGAGGCAGTCAACTGAGTTTTGGAGCTTTTTTAATTGGCGGGGACGACGGGACTCGCTCCGCACCTGCGACCTTCGGCGTAACAGCCCGGGATTCATTCTATAAAAATTCACCTTAGCTCTTTTATTCTTTAAGGCAGTGCCCTTGGGCGCTTGATCGCCTTCTGTCGATGGCGAATGCCTTGCCTTATGA
>Ga0315339_1000455_pt1 | contig 51201 bp, 41 predicted proteins | sample ASW17metaG_FD_204514 | JGI IMG/M metagenome (GOLD analysis project Ga0315339, IMG submission 204514) | Ammonia-oxidizing marine archaeal communities from Pacific Ocean, United States - ASW #17 | ecosystem: Environmental > Aquatic > Marine > Oceanic | place: USA: California | collected 2016-12-05 | reverse complement strand
TCCGCCGCGACACGCCGCCGTGTTCTGCGTGGACGAAAAGACCGCCATTCAGGCGCTGGACCGTCGCGACCGCGTACTGCCGCTTTCGCCCGGCCGCGCCGAGCGTCACGGCTTCGAGTACAAGCGCGGTTCCTATCTCCACTTTAGGCACCCCCATGCTAGGATGGACGCGCCTTGTTCACGGGTACAACGTAAAGGAGTATGCCATGGCTCGAATAACTTCGCTCTGGTGCGCGGCTCTGTTGCTCTTGCTGTGGCCTAGCCACACCTCGGCTGCCAAACACCGCATCGAACACAACGTAGTCTACGGCATGTTTTCAGGCTTGGCGTTGCTTCTCGACGTCTATTACCCCGATGAGCCCAACGGCTATGGCGTCATCTTCATTTCCGGCAGCGGCTGGCGCGCTCCACTCGGCCTAGACGCCTCTCCCCTCAAAGAGAGTGGACAAGAGAAAGTCTACGCCGTACCGCTCGCTGACGCGGGATACACCGTGTTTGCTATCAATCATCGCGCAACGCCTCGGTTCCAATACCCTGCCGCGGTGGAAGACGCTCAACGTGCGGTTCGGTTCGTGCGTCATCACGCGGAGCGATTCGGAATCAACGAAGACCGAATCGGCGCCGTCGGTGGCTCATCCGGCAGACACTTGGTCAGCCTGTTAGGAACGCTCGATGGACAGGGGGTGCCCGACGATCCCGACCCGCTCATGCGAGAGAACGCTAAGGTTCAGTGTGTCGTCGCTCGCGCTGCCCCTGTGGAACTGTCGGGAATCAGCTCACCGTCCCGCGTTCTGTTTGTGGGCATGGTCGCTTCACGCCGCGCCGGCGCCAATTCGATCGAAGCGAAAACGGAGCGGGAAGCTTCACCGGTCAATCACGTATCCTCCGATGACGCTCTCACCCTGCTGATTCATGGAGATGCCGACGCGGCCATCCCCTACGAGCAATCCGAAATCATGAGGGACGCGTTACAGAAAGCCGGCGTCGAAGTGAAGCTCCTAAAGATCCCCGGCGGCGGCCACGGTCCGACCTTCCCCGGCGCAGGCCGATGTACATCTCAACTCTCTGAAACGTTGAATAGGTGGCAAGAACCAATGCCCGCGTCCATATCCGATGTTACCCAAAAACAAACGGGCGTACAATAAGAACAGCAGCATCAAGACCCCCCGATGCCCACAGACAGCCCCAAACAGCGCCTGATCGTACTCGGTGTTACCGGCGGCATCGCCGCTTACAAGGCCGCCGAACTCGTGCGCCTTCTCACCGACCGCGGCCACCAAGTCCAGGTCGTCATGACCGACTCGGCCCAGCGCTTCGTCGGGCCCCTCACCTTCGCAGCGCTGACCGGCAAGAAGGTCATCACGAACCTTTTCGGCGAGACCGATTCAGAAGTCAGCGATAGTTCAATAGAGCACATCGCCGTCGCGCAGCGCGCCGACCTTCTGCTGGTCGCTCCGGCAACCGCCGGCATCCTCGCCAAGTTCACCCACGGCATCGCGGACGACTTCCTCACGACGATCCATCTCGCCTACGACGGACCCGTCGTTGTGGCGCCCGCCATGAACAGCAATATGTGGAAGCACGCGGCGACGCAAAGCAATATCGCCCAGCTCACCGCAAGGGGTGTCACCGTCGTTGACCCCGATTCCGGCGAACTCGCCTGCGGCATGGTCGGCCCAGGCCGCTTGGCGGACATCGAGCAAATCGCCGATGTCGCCGAATCCGCTCTCGCCGGCCGCACTCGGACTTCCGACCTCACCTCCGAAACCGTCCTGATCACCGCCGGCCCTACCCAAGAGGCCATCGACCCCGTCCGATTCATCGCCAACCGATCCAGTGGACGTATGGGGTATGCCCTTGCCCAGGAGGCGCGCGTTCGCGGAGCCAAGGTGATTCTCGTCAGCGGCCCCGTTTCACTCGCTCCGCCCAGCGGCTGCGAGATCGTCCCGGTCGAGACCGCCGAGCAGATGCACCAAGCCGTCCTCGAGCGCCTGAGCGAATCCACCATCTTCGCCGCCGTTGCCGCGGTGGCCGACTATCGCCCTCGCACCGCCGCCCCGGCCAAGCTGAAGAAGCAAGACAGCTCGTTCACCCTGGAACTCGAGCCCACCCCCGATATTCTCCAGGAAGTCGGCCGTCTCAAGGGCGCGCGTACCGTCATCGGCTTCGCCGCCGAAACGAACGACCTCCTTGAACACGCTCGTACGAAGCTCGCTGCCAAAAACTGCGACCTCATCGTCGCCAACCCGGTCGGCGCCGACGCCCTAGAAACCGGTTTCGGATCTCCCCAAAACCAAGGTTGGCTCGTGGACGCAACAGGCGAAGCCACCGAGTTAGCACCCATGCCGAAACGCGAGATGGCCGTCCACATCCTCGACCGCGTCGCCCAACTCCGCAAAGCAGTCGAACCAGCTCCCACCCGCTAAGCTAAACTCCCTGGATGGCGGATCAGTCCTCGCTCACCGACGTTCTTCGTTTCTACCGCGACCTCGGATTCACCGACGTCCGCGCTCCGGACTTAACCCCCGTCGCTGTGCCTGCTCCCTCTGCTCAGGCCCAAGCTTCCAGACCCCAAGCCACTACCCCCAAGCCCAAGCCTGCCGTGCCTGACGAACCAAAGCCTGACTGGAACTATCGCCCCGCCACCGAACTTCTTGGCGACGGCGATTCCGGCCCCCGGCCCGAACCCATCGTCATTCTCGAAAAGATCCAACAGGACATGGGTGAATGCACGCGCTGTGTTCTCCACAAAGGTCGCTCGAAGATTGTCTTCGGCAGCGGCCCCGCTGATGCCAAGGTGGTCTTTGTAGGCGAAGGCCCCGGTGCCGACGAAGACGCCCAGGGACTCCCCTTCGTCGGCCGCGCCGGACAACTCCTCACCCAAATGATCAACAACACCGCCACGGGCGAGGGCATCCCCATCCAGCGAGACGACGTCTATATCTGCAACGTCGTCAAATGCCGTCCGCCCGGGAATCGCGCCCCCGAGACCGACGAAATGAAGACCTGCGGCCAGTTCCTGGAACGCCAACTCGATGCCATCCGACCAAGAGCCATCTGCGTCCTAGGTGGAACCGCCGCGAAATACCTCCTCGACACCCGCCAAGGCATCACGAAAATCCGCGGCAAATGGAAAGAGTGGCGAGGCATTCCCGTCATGCCCACCTTCCACCCGTCGTTCTTACTCCGCGCCTACAACAAAGAAGGCAAGCGCCAAGCCTGGGAAGACCTCAAGAAGGTACTGCACTACGCCTACGACTGAAGGTTCTCCAACCCCCGTCCCCTATAATCAGGGTTCGTATCATGCCCAAATCCCCCAAAATCCGTTCCACCACGGTTCTCTGTGTCCGCCGCAACGGTAAGGTCACCATGGCCGGCGACGGCCAGATCACCATGGGCAGCGAAATCATCAAGAGCTCCGCGAAGAAAGTCCGTAAGCTCCATGACGACAAGATCTTAGCCGGATTTGCCGGGTCCACCGCCGACGCTCTTTCGCTCTTCTCGCGCTTCGAAGAGAAGCTTCAGCAATACGGTGGTAATCTCGGCCGCTCCGCTGTCGAGCTCGCCAAAGAGTGGCGCACTGACAAATCCCTGCGTCATCTCCAGGCTCTGCTACTCGTCGCCGATAAGAAAGTCTCCCTCATCGTCAGCGGCACGGGCGACGTCATCGAACCCGACGAGCCCATGGCCAGCGTCGGTTCCGGCGGACCCTTCGCGGTCGCCGCCGCCACAGCTCTATTCGCGCACACCAAGATGAGCGCCCGCAAGGTCGCCGAGGAAGCCATGCGCATCGCCGGCAAGATCTGCATCTACACGAACGACACCATCACGTTCGAGGAACTGGAGTAGCCTTCCTCAATGGTCATTTACCTTCCCGGACAATCTTCCAAGGAATCCGTGGCGCTCGATGAGCTCACGCCGCGCGAGATTGTCCAACAACTCGACAAGCACGTCATCGGCCAGGCCGAAGCGAAAAAAGCCGTCGCCATAGCCCTGCGCAACCGTATCCGCCGCCAGAAGCTCGACCCTGAGATGGCCGAAGAGGTGATGCCCAAAAACATCCTGATGATGGGCCCCACCGGCGTCGGCAAAACCGAAGTCGCCCGGCGTCTCGCCAAGCTCGCCAACTCGCCTTTCATCAAGATCGAAGCGACCAAATTCACCGAAGTTGGCTATGTCGGCCGCGACGTTGACGCCATGATTCGTGACCTCGTCGAAGTCGCCATTGACATGCTGCGCGAGGAAAAACTCGATCAGGTCGCCGAGCGCGCCGAAGCCAACGCCGAAGAGCGCATGCTCGATGTCCTCATGCCGCCTCTTAAGGAAGGCGAGGAAAGCGCAAGCATCGACAAGACCCGCGAGAAACTCCGCACCCAACTCCGCGAAAGCAAACTCGACGACCGCATGGTCGACATTGATGTCCGCGAGCGCAATATGCCCGTCGAAATCGTCACCAACACCGGCGTCGAAGAGATGGATATCAACCTCCGCGACATGCTGCCCGGTCTGTTCGGCGGAAAGAACCGCCGCCGCAAGATGCGTGTCGCCGAGGGTCTCGACTACCTGATCTCCGAAGAAGAGCAGAAGCTCATCGACATGGACCAGCTCACGCGCCAAGCCATCGAGCGCACCGAGCAATCCGGCATTATCTTCCTCGACGAAATGGACAAGATCGCCGGACGTGAAGGCGGCCGCGGCCCCGACGTTAGCCGCGAGGGTGTCCAACGCGACATCCTTCCCATCGTCGAAGGCACCACCGTCAACACGCGCTACGGCATGATCCGCACCGACCATATTCTCTTCGTGGCCGCCGGCGCGTTCCATGTCTCCAAACCCAGCGACCTCATTCCGGAACTCCAGGGCCGCTTCCCAATTCGCGTCGAGATGAAGGCCCTCACCACTGAGGACTTCTTCCGCATCCTCACCGAGCCCAAGAATGCACTCATCAAGCAATACACCGCCTTGATGGACACCGAGGGAATCCGCCTCAAGTTCTCGAACGACGCCATTTCGGAAATCGCTGCCGTCGCTTCGCAAGTCAACGAAGACACCGAGAACATCGGCGCGCGCCGCCTCCACACCATCATGGAGCGTCTCCTTGAGGAGGTCTCTTTCGAAGGCCCCGACCTCAAGAAGAAGACTGTCAACATCGACGCCGCCTACGTCAAGAAGCGCCTGGCCGACATCGCCGGCGACGAAGACCTCAGCCGCTACATTCTCTAGCTCCTACCGCATTGGCGGAACAAACCTCCAATACGCCACTCAGAGCCGCAGGCGTAAGCCTGCGTCCGGCCCCCCGAGGGCAATCTTACGCCGAAGGAATGGGGACTGTACCAACCACCGCGAGCACGCCTCAAGCCCCGAAGGGGCACCGGATGGTAGCCCATGGCTTCGGCCATGGGGCTACTTCCCCACAAACCGTAGGGGCACGGCACGCCGTGCCCGCACATCGTCACGCCTTCCTCATTGCCTTACTCCTGACCGTCCTCCACCTCAACTGCGGCTCCATAGGCGAACCCCTTCCACCCCTTCTCAACATCCCTGAAAGCACCCAAGACCTCACTGCCCGCCAAACAACCCAAGGCATCATCCTCCAATGGACTTGGCCCGAAACCACCACCGAGGGCATGCCGCTCTCCGACCTCGCCCGCTTCGCCATCCACTTCATGCAGTCCGGTTCGCCGAACCAACCGCCACCCTCCGATTTCGACATCCAAAGCAAATGGCTCCGCGACATCGACGTAGCGGATCTCAATGACCAGGGCCCTGGTAACCCCGTTCAGGTCACCCTAGACGCCAAACCCTTTCTCGGAGAAACCATCGTTCTCGGCGTGCGGGCAGAAAGTCGCCGGGGCCGTTCCGTCAGCTTCTCGAACCTCCTTGTGATCCAGGTTCTACCTCCGCCCGAAGCACCCGCGCCACCCCAACTCACCGTTGCGCCTGACGCCATCGAACTCACCTGGACCGCCGTTCGTGACGCCCGCTCGTATCGCGTCGAGCGCCGCGGGCCGACGCAGGACGACTTCCAGCCCATCACAACCACCGGCGAAACCACATTCCGGGACCCGCGGTTCACCTGGGAGGAGACCTACCACTACCGCGTCCAAAGCCTAACCGGCACGCCTGACTATGAGATCGCGGGAGGAACCTCCAAACCTGCCCAAATCACCGCCCGGGACACTTTCCCGCCGGCTGCTCCCACCGGCCTGCACGTCGTCGCCGGACTCGACTCCATTGAACTCTCCTGGGAGCCCGGCCCGGAGTGCGACCTAGCCGGCTACCGGCTCCATCGCACTGCCGACAACGCCGAACCTCTCCTCCTAACGCCCGACGTCGTCATCACCATCAACTTCAACGACAAAGCGGTAGAGAGAGGTGTCACCTACCGCTACCATCTAACCGCCTTAGACCAGGACAGCAACGAAAGCCCCCCCACCGACTCCCGCCCCGTCCACCTGCCGTAGCAACAGAGCGGCGGGTGTTAACCCGGCGGCCCGCAGCCACCGCCCACGGAAAACCCCAGGCACGGTGGCAGCAGGCTCATCAGCATCAGCCCCAAACACCCCCATCGCTATAGTGAATTTATGGAGGCCCATGAGCTGCTTGAGCATATCGGTCGTCAGCCGCGGGGCCGATCGGACTTCAAGCACTTGGCGCGTGAGCTCCACGCTCGCGGCAAGAAGCGCGCCGCGCTCCAGGCAACCCTCGATCAGCTATCGGCCGACGGTCGTCTTATCGAGTACCGCAGCGGACACTACTCCCTCCCCCGGCGCGATTCGGAATACGTCACCGGTCGTCTAAGTCTGCACGCCAAGGGTTTTGGGTTCGTCATCCCCAACCGCCCGGTGCCGGGCGTTGACGGAGATATCTTCATCCCCCACCGCGGCATCAACGACGCGATGCAGGATGATCGCGTACTGGTACGCGTCATGCGCTCTCGTGGCGAAGGCCGAGCCGAGGGCCGCATCGAGCGGATCTTGAAGCGAACCAACCGCTTCATCGTCGGCACGTTTCACTACACGCGCCGCGGCAGCTCCGTCACACCACACGATGATCGCGTACGGGAAGAGATCACCATTCCCGCCGGCTCGGAGTTGCCTGTTGAGGATGACGTCGAGGAACGACTCGGGGATGTAAAGCACATCGAGGTCACATCGCCTAAAGAGCTCGACGGGATGATCGTCCACGTCGAGATACTGCGATTCCCCACCCGTCTCGAAGTGGCCGAAGGACGGGTCGTCGAAGTCCTCGGCCGCCCTGGCGATTTCGGCATCGATGTCGAGATCATGATCCGGCGTTTTCACCTGCCGCATAGGTTCCCGAAAGAAGTACGGAGCGAGGTCGAAGCGATTCCCCCAGATATTCCAGCCGAAGAGATCGAGCGCCGCCGTGACTTCCGCGAGTACGACATCGTCACGATCGACGGTGAAACCGCGCGCGACTTCGACGATGCCGTATGGGTCGACCGGCTTGAAAACGGCAACTTTGCGCTGCAAGTTCACATTGCTGATGTCAGCCACTACGTTGTTGTCGGGTCGGCGCTCGATGCCGAGGCCCGCAACCGCGGCACAAGCGTCTATTTTCCTGACTGGGCGGTGCCCATGCTGCCCGGTGAGCTTTCCACCGACATTTGCTCGTTGAACCCGAAGCAGGACCGCCTCGTCATGTCGGCCTTGTTGGAGATCGACCGCAAGGGCCAAGTTGTGAAAGCCGAGTTCTGCGAAGGCGTCATCCGGAGCGCCGCGCGGATGACCTACACCAAGGTCTTCGCCATCCTTGAAGGCGACAAGGCACTCCGCCAAGAGTACGCGCCGCTCATCGACCGCTTCGAGCTGATGCGCGACCTCGCGATGACCCTAAACCGCCGGAGGAAGCGCCGCGGATCCATCGACTTTGAGATCGCGGAGGCCGAAATCGAGTTCGACGACCTCGGGAAGATGACCGGGGTGGTTCGCTCCGAGAGGAACACTGCGCATCGCATTATTGAGGAACTGATGCTGGCCGCCAACGAAGCAGTGGCTACACATCTGGCTCCGCTGGGGAACGCATCGCTTTATCGCGTTCACGAGAAGCCCGAAGCGAAACGTGTACTTGAGTTCGAGCAGCTCGCCCATTCCTTCGGGTACAGTCTCGGCGTCGAAGTTCTCGTCCGGCGGTTCGGCCGAACCCATCGGCGGCGCGATGGCGCCAAGTCGCGCAAGAACGCAGTCGTCGCCGATACGAACATCGATATTTCGCCCCGGGACTACCAGAAACTCATCAAGCAGATCGAAGGCAAACCGGAAGAGAAAATTCTGAGCTTTCTCATGTTGCGCTCGCTCAAACAAGCGCGCTATAGCGAGCAGAATCAAGGCCACTTCGCCCTGGCGACGCACCTTTACACGCACTTCACCTCACCCATTCGCCGCTATCCTGATTTAATCGTCCACCGGATTCTCAAAGCACTCTTCAACAACGACGATGCGAGTCCCTACACCGAAGGGGACACGCGGGCGCCGTACGCCGGGACCGAACTCGCAGCCATCGCGCAGGAGACCTCTTTCACCGAACGTCGCGCCGCCGACGCCGAGCGGGCGCTCATTCAGTGGAAGAAAGCGAAGTTCATTGAAGAGCGTCTCGGCGAAGAGTTCGACGCGCTGATCATTCAGGTCGGCAAAGCGGGGTTATTCGTCGAGTTGATCGATCTCTTTGTCGAAGGGCTGATACCGATCGAGAGGCTCCCAGGCCGGTTCCAGTACCGCGAAGAGGTCCGCGCTCTCATCAACCAGCGCACCAAGCTCAAGCTGGCGCTAGGCGACCGCATTCGGGTCCGCGCCGACGGTGTGACCTTTGACGGAATGAAAGCGGAATTCGCCTGGCTCCCGCCGAAAAAAGGCAAGTCCGCCTAGCCCTCTGCGAGCATTGCCGACGGCAGGTCGGTTCAGAAGTGTCTGCTAGCATGAACTTCGAGTTCACAGCCGCCAGTCGGCGTGCACAAATCCTCGCCTCCGCCGATTCAAAAGAGCAATGAGTACCGCTGTTGCCATGCCCGAGGTGGAGGAAGATGTTCGTGAGGGCCATGAGTCCGAAGACGAACTCGCGCGGCTCTACCACGTCATCCTTCTCGACGACGACGATCACACCTACGAGTACGTAGTCGAGATGCTGTGCGAGGTTTTCTCGTTCACCGAAGAGAAAGCCTATGATCACACCGTCGACGTCGATACAAAGGGGCACACACGGCTGATCACGTGTTCCCTGTCGGAAGCGGAAAAGAAGCGCGACCAAGTCCACGCTTACGGGGCTGATTGGCGGTTGCCGCGCTCACTTGGCTCGATGGCCGCCCTGATTGAACCTGCCGATTAGCCCGGATGCCGGGCCCAACCACGTGGTGAAATATGCAGCCTAAACCACCAATCGATTCGGCGTACTCCAGCGAATGTTGGCCTGGATCGTATCGCCGATCCACCCCTGGGCGGGTAGGGTTTCGGCGACCGTAACGAGACTCAGATCCGGCGTCACGTTCGTGACATTGAAGTTCCCCATGCGCGCCACCTGATCAGGCTCGTTCACTCCATCGCCTTTCATCGGGACAACGACCTGCTCCGTCTCCCGCAGCAGAACCATCCGCTCTTCGTCGAACCGTGACGCATAAATCGGCGCGCGCCAGCGCATCACGTTCGCGTTTTCCTCCGCCTTGCGCGTGTAGACAAGATGCAGCCAGTCACTGTGTTGTAGCCAGTGCTGCTGCGTGGTCGACATGGTGAGCGTCCCGCCGTCGTCCCAGGCCCACGCTTTCTTCTCGCCCCAGTTCAGTCCATCGTCCGACACCGAGACGTAGCCGCGCTCATCCTCGGCGCGGATCGTCATGTAGTACTTGCCTTGAAAGAACGTGATCGAGGGCTCAAGCAGCCCGCGTCTGACGGCTAGCTCCAGCGCATTGCCACTCTTCTTTACTTCCAGTTTCTCGCCGTCGAACGAACAAAGCACCGTGCCGACAAGCCGGTCCTCGCGCCCATACGAACCATATGTCAGAGGGACGAGTACGTCGCCGTCCGGCAGCGTGATGCGTTGGGAACAGTTGCTGCCCTTGATGCGGTTCGCGGCCGGGTTGTCCCAGTCGAGCTTGCGCGGACCCGTCCACGAGCCATCCGCCCGCCGCACGACATACACCGGCCAGCGCTCTTCGTTGCCCCTGGTCAGTTTCTCGTCGCGGTAGTAGACGTTCCAGCCCATAAAGATTACGGAATCGGTCTGCGGGTGGTGCTGCGGCACCGTGTCGCAAACACCCTCCTGGACGCCGTCGGACAGCTCCTTCCGCCCCAGCCCGAAAATGGGCCCGGGCTCACTCCAGGTCTTGCCAAGGTCGCTCGACTCGGAAAGATGCACCGGCCCAAACACGTCCGACCCCGAGATCGTCTGCACCGCCATCATCAGTTTCGGATTCGGCTCCCCCGGAACGCGACAAGCCCGCGGGTGAAACCAAGTAAAGTCCGTCTCCCGCCCGTGCCAAATCACCGATTGATCAATACTCGCAATCAGCGAAGGCGATGGAGGTTGTTCGGAATCGGACGGTCCCTGTGAGCAGGCAGTTAGGCCGCTAGCGGCAGTTGAGATTTCGAGAAAACGGCGGCGTGTCAACACCGTTCGATTGTAGCGACCGACGAATGGGACCGTCGTCTATTTCGGATGAGCGATGATGTCCAGGAGGGTGTAGGCATCGTCATCGATCGTGAAGTAGAAACGCCAAGAGCGCGTGACGCGGCCCTGCCAGGTGTCTCGGGACTCGTCGTACTTCTTCGCACGAAGTGATGGGCGTCGCAGGTTCTCGGCGAGCAGGCCTACCTGCTTATCGAACGCCTCCTGAATGCGCTGGGGAGCAGCAGCGTAACTCTTCAGGACGCGGTCCGTGTAGTACAGATTCACGAACGCGTGTCGGCACCCTCCCTTTTCTTAGCGTTCCGCCGGAGCGATTTCCTCATTGCTTCAGCCGACTTGAACGGACCATGAACGCGGCCTGCACGTACGTCCTCCATCGCTTCGTCGAGCCGGCGGTCGACAAGCGATTTCGGTGTCAGCGTGATTTTTCCGTGCTCTATCTTGGCTTCCAGGAGGTCACCGACATCAACACCGACCTGTTCTCGCAAACGGGAAGGCAGCGTTACCTGGAACCTGCTCTTGACTCGAACTACATCCATGATGGGTGTTAGATTTTCCAACTTTCTAACTCAGTCTACCGCAGTCTCGCCGACAAGCGCTAACGAGCCGCAAAGCAGCGAAATCCTACCGACCCACCAACGCCGGCCGCGCCCGCTTAAACTCAAAGTTCTCAGGATTCACACTCGTAACCCCCGGGCTATCCACCGCGATCACTTTCGCCGACACCGGCTCATAGGCCGCCCGCGGGGCAATCGATCCCTTAGCGGCCAAGATTTTCTGCCGCTCCGGATACACCCCGCAACTGATCAACTGGTGCAGGCTGAACGGGATCACACGCTTGCTCGTCAGCATCAAAATGTTGGGCAAGTCGCGCGTCGACCCCTCGACCTCGATGACCGATGTCAGTCCCTGATCCCAATACAGGCCGCCGCCGTGCCGCATCTCGGTTTCCACGAATTGACCATCATGCAGCGACTTTACCCGACCGCGAATCCGCACCGGCTCGCCGTGCAGATCGTCCGTCTTAGCGCCCACAAGCATGTCGAACTTACTGTTAACGCCTGCCGCGAAAGCCGCCTCGTTCGCCTCCTGATCGGCGATCACAACTACCCACCCGGTCGCCTTTTGCTTCAGCAACTCCTCAAGGATGAACGTGCTGTCGCCCGACGACCCACCGCCGATGTTGTCGCCCGTATCCATAAACGAAATCGGATACTCGTCAGCTTCCATCGCCATCTTCACCGCCTCGGCCGGGCTCGGTAGGTCGAGCACAAGTTGATCGCGTAGGGCGAGCAGCATGTCGGCCAACCTCTTCGCCTCGCGCCGTGCCAACTCGGGATCGTTGTCCGTAATCACCACGATGCTCGGCCCCATCGCCTCGATGTCCGACCACTGATACCCCGCCGACAAGCTTGCCGCCAGGATCTTCGGATTCTGTTCCAGCCGCCGGGTCTCGTCCACGATCGGTTTGAGCGGCTCGGTGTTTGTGTTCTGAAACACGATGTTGTAGAACAGCTCCGGCTTCTCGATCGCCGACGTCGGCTTCACCTTGCCGCGAATCGTGTCCGCCAAGATCCGCGCCGAGTGGATACCACGCTCTTTGGCGTCGAGATGCGGATTCTCTTTGTAAGTAACGACCGCCGTTGCTTCCTCGACAATCTCCCGCGACACATTCGCGTGAAAGTCGTGCGTGACCACAATGGGAATGTCGTCCCCAAACGCCTTTCGCACCCGCCGCACGACCTCTGCATCGGCATGCGGATGGCTCTCGACCACCATGGTGCCGTGCAGATAGAGCAGTATCCCATCAAGCTTCGGTGCCGCTTTCAAGCGTTCGATCAGCTCCTGTGTCAGGACTTCGAACGCCTCGTCCGTCACCGTGCCGATCGTCTGCGGCCCGGCGAGAATCGTCGGATACAGGTCCAGCCCATAGAGACTGGCTCCCTCGATGTGGCCCGCCGTGGTGTCGGTTTCGCCCGTGTGCGCGTCGATGATTTCCTGTCCGCGCGTGATCCCTTTCGCCGCCCGCAATCCCTTTTCAAAATCGGCAAGCGTCGTCTTCTTAGGATTGAACGTGTTCGTCTCGTGAGCGATCCCGCCCAGGCCTACGAGCGGATTCCGATCTTGCGCCAGGGAGGCCGCCGCAAATAGAAGGAAATAGACAAGTGTTCTCAGCACGAAGTGATTGTAGCGCGGCCCTCACGTGAAGGGACCGCACATAGAATGAGGAGTCTGGACAGATGACCGCCTCTCTTTCATTGCGGCTTTTGCACCGATGGATCGCCATCGCCGCGCTACTCGTCGTGATCGCTCCCGGTGCGTGGGCCCAGGATTCCCGCCAGCAGGCACATCAACTTTATGAGCAGGGCAACTTCGCCGGTGCCGCCGATGCGCTCGACAAGTACCTCGCGGTGGAACCCGAAGACGATCAGGCCCGCATGTTGCTCGGCATCTGCCGCCAACGCACCGGCGACAACGAAGCCGCCGAAGCAGCCTTTCTCGCAGTCGGTCGCCGCAACCCCGGTAACCCGCAAGTACTCTTCCTGCTCGCCCTGGTCCAGTTCACCATGGGCAAATACGATCAGGCCGAATCAAACGCCGGAAAGGTCGTCGCCGCCGGAGTCCAAACCGCGCCCGCGCACCATCTCATCGGAATGGTACATGAAGAGCGCAACGATCTCGAGAAGGCACTTGCATCCTACCGGCAGGCTGGCGAAGCGGACACCCAACTCATCGACGCCTACCTGAGCGCGGGCGGCGTTCTGCTCAAGTTGCGCCGCGCGGCGAACGCCCTACCACTACTCGATAAGGCTGTGGAACTCCGCCCAAACCTCGCCGAGACCCACTATCACCGCGCCCGCGCCCGCATCGAACTCGGCCAACTCCCCGGCGCGCAACAAGACCTCGAAGCAGCCGTCCGCTTGCAGGATCATCCCCAAGCCCGCGGCCTGCTCGCGCGCGTCAAATCCGGCGAATTCAAGACTCCTGAGAAGACAGCCAAAGTTGACGGACCGAAACCGCCGGCCACGCTTTCGTCCATCCGTTTCCGCAATGTCGCTGGCCAAGCCGGACTCAACTTCGTCGTAGAAAACCATCCCACACCCGAGAAACAACTTGCCGAAACGATGACCGGAGGTGTCGCCGCGTTCGATTACGACGGCGACGGTCTCATCGACATCTTCTTCGTGAACGGCGCGGAAACTCCCTCCCTCGATAAGACATCCGCCAAATACAATAACCGCCTCTTCCACAACCTGGGAGGCATGAAATTCCGCGATGTCACAGCCGTGGCCGGACTGGAGGGGAAGGGTTTCTCGATGGGGGCCACCGCAGGCGATTTCGACAACGACGGCTACCCGGATCTGTTCGTGCCGGGCGCCTACAGCAACCTGCTCTACCGCAACAAGGGTGACGGCACGTTCGAAGACATCACCACCCGTACCGGCATCAAGAGTGACCGTTGGTCCGTCGCGGCGGGCTGGTTCGACTACGACAACGACGGCCTTCTCGATCTGTTCGTCGTCAACTACCTCCAGTGGTCACCCGACAAGAATCTCTATTGCGGCGACAACGCCAAGGAGTTACGCACCTACTGCCATCCCAAGTATTACGAGGGCCATCCGAACACTCTCTACCGCAACAAGGGCGACGGAACATTCGAAGACGTCTCCCGCGCCTCGGGCATCGCCGCCCACACCGGTAAGGGCATGAGCGTCGCCTTTGCCGACTACGACCAAGACGGCCACATCGACGTCTTCGTCACGAATGACACCGAGCCCAACCTTCTCTTTCACAACGAAGGTGACGGCACGTTCGAAGAAGCGGGCCTGGAGGCTGGCCCGGCCCTTACCGATGATGGCCGAGCCGTCTCAGCGATGGGCGCCGATTTCCGCGACTACGATAACGACTCACTGCCTGACATCATTTTCACCGCGCTTGTCGGCGAGACCTTCCCGGTTTTTCGCAACGAAGGCGGGGGCATCTTCCGCGACGCCACCTACAGCACGAAGGTCGGGCGTCTCAGCGCGCGGATCGCCGGTTGGAGCGTCGGCTGGGCCGACTTCAACAACGACGGTTGGAAGGACATTTTCACCTCAAACTCGCACGTCACCGACAATATCGAAGAGTTCTCAACCGAGCAATACCGCCAATCCAACGCTGTCTGGGCCAATGCCGGCGATGGCACGTTCGAGGACATGTCGTCCATCTCCGGCGAAGTTTTCGCCGTGCGCCGGCCACACCGCGGCAGCGCCTTCGCGGACTTCAACAACGATGGCCGTATCGACGTCGTCGTCTCCGCGCTTGGCGAGCCCGCCGAACTTTGGGAGAACGTCAGCGAACCGGCGAAGCACTGGCTCCGCCTCCGGCTACAAGGAACCAAGAGCAATCGCGCCGGCATCGGCACACGCGTCTCCATCGACGGACAGCACAATCAAATGACATCAAGCGTCGGCTACGCCTCATCGAGCTTGGCGGGTGTTCACTTTGGCCTCGGGGGTCGCGAACAGGCGTCGCGTATTGAAATTCTGTGGCCCAGCGGTACGCGTCAGATTCTTGAGAACGTCGCCGCCGATCAGGTCCTCACCGTGACCGAACCGGGTAACTAACCTCTCTCAAGCCCAGATCCGCCACAACCCGACACCATCCATCGAGCCGAGCCGAGCCGAGCCGAGCGAGAAACAAGCGGTACAAGCCCTCCCCCCGGATCAAGAACCCAGGGTTCGCACCAACCCTTGCTCGCGCAACGCCAAGACGGTCTTGGCAAACGCTTCTGTCGCCTCGTCTATGTCTGCTTCCGTGTGGGCCGCAGAGACCACCCCGCCTGTCGAGCTCATCACGTCCACTCCGTGGGAGCGCAGTAGCCGCTGATACCCGCCGATGAGTTCGCCCGGCATTCCTTTCAGCCGCAGAGGCTCACGAGTCTCCAAATCCTGACGGCTCGACGCATGGCTCGCGCGCTCCGAGTCCGTCTCGAAGTAGACGTGTACGGTCGAGCTCGGCCCGTAGACATAGCCGGCAATGCCAAGCCGCTCCAGCACACCGTCCCACCCTTGGCGCAATCGCTCGGCCATTGTGTCCGCGCGCGCGGTAGGCTCGCCCGTAGCCACCAGAGTCAGCACCGCGATCCCGGCCGCCGCCGATGGGGGCGCGGCGTTGAACGTTCCGAAATGGACAACCCTCTGGTAGCGGTCATGCTCGGCGTCCCCGGTGATCTCGAAGACCTTCATGATGTCGGCCCGGCCGACCAGCGCCCCGCCCGGCATGCCGCCCGCGATGATCTTCGCGAGGCACGCCAGGTTGGGGGTGACGCCATAGAGTTGCTGCGCCCCGCCTGGGCTGAAGCGAAATCCGGTGACGACTTCGTCGAAGATCAGCAAAACGTCGCGGCGTTCGGTGATCTCGCGCAGGCCACTCAGGAACCCAGGATCAAGAGGCACCCGGCCCCACGACGCACCCGAAGGCTCGATAATCACCGCCGCGATATCGCCGTCCTTTCCGAGGAAGTCATCAACGCGGTTGAGGTCATCGGCCGGAAGCGCCGGCATCGTCTCACGCACTCTTGGCGGAATTCCCAGCGAGCCATCGGCTTCGAACGGTGGGTGGAAGCCGTGCACGACATCGTCGTGCCAGCCATGAAAATGACCGTCAAAGCGCAGGATCTTGTTGCGCTGCTTGTACGCCCGCGCGACACGCAAAGCCAGCAACGTCGCCTCGGTCCCTGAGTTCACAAACCGCACGCGCTCGGCGCAAGGAATCAGCCGTTGCACGAGCTCCGCCCATTCGATATGAAGCGGATGGTCGCTCCCGAAATGAGTCCCCAACGCCGCTGCCCTCTCGATGGCAGCTACGACATCTGGATGCGCGTGGCCCAGCAATAGCGCACCGTTGCCGCCGAGAAAATCGATGTATTCGTGCCCATCGACATCCCACTTGCGCCCACCCACGCCCCGCTCGATATAGAGAGGTAGCGGATTCGGCACACGCAGGTCGTGCCCGACCTTGCCCGCCAATGCTTTCGAAGCGCGCTCGAAATACTCTTCGGTCTTCTGGCTAGTGGTTGTCGCTGTGCCCATGAACTTGCCTCCTGCTAACCGCGGTCGAAGCTTGGCGCCTTCAATCGCTCCCCACCGCGCTTGGATGACTCGTGCGCAACGATGCCCGGCACCGTCATCGCCAGCGACTCATAAACATCAATGGCCGGCTCGCGGTCCTCCAGCAGGGCGCTCACAAACTCCGCCGTAAGAAACGCATGACTGCCCCCGTGGCCGGTGTCATGGCGCATCGCCTCCGGCAACATGTCGCTGTTCCAATAATCCGGGATCAGCTCCGGCCTCGGCTCTCCATGTCGCGGGTGCCACATGTCGGGATGAAATCCCGCCTTTGTCATATAGAGAGACCCCTTCTCACCGAACCACTGCGCGCGCTCACCGCCGGCCGCGACCTGCCAGAACTGGTTGCAGCGCACCATGTTTCCTTTGTTGGTCCGCATCGAAGCGAACTCGTTCGAGAACGGATTGTCGTAAGCGTTCGTCGGCAGGCTTCGCATGGAGTCGCGATCTCCCCACCCGAGCGAAGAGACTGCTTCAACTCGCTCGCCCGTCACGCCCACAAGTAAGCCAAGCGAATGCGTTGGGTAGAGCATCGGCGGGAAGCCCTGCCGCCAACTATCCGACCCATCCGGGTTGTAGTAGAGCGATGTCTTGTCGGCAATCATCTTCTCGCGATCGCCGTCATGGTAGTACTCAAGCTCGCTGTAGAAGATATTGCCGAACCCGCCCGCTTCAAACTTCTGGCGCGCATGAATGCAGGCCTGCCGGTAGTAGCTCGTCTCGGCCATCATATACTTCAGGCCGGTCTTCTCTTTGGCGTCGCGGAGCTTCTCAGCGTCTTCGAGCGTCAGGCAAGCCGGCACGGCGGAAATTACGTGCAGTCCCCGCTCGAAGCACATCAGCCCGTGCTTCACGTGGTCCGGCGCGCCGCTGAAAACGGCCACGGCGTCGATGTCGTTGGCGCGTGTCCGCAACATCTCTTCGAAAGAGTTGTAGACGCTGTCGCAGCGGTACGTATCGCGAAGACGTTGGCGGCGCGGTTGATAGAGGTCGGTAGCGGCGACCACCTCGCAATTCGGATGCTCGTGCCACTGGAAGTTCGCGCCGAAGCCCCCGCCAAGAACGGCGATACGAACCTTTTTGGCGAGATCACCGGGAGCGGGCCGACCTGCCTGCAACGCCGGCATCAGGCTGCTTGCGGCGAGGGAAGCAATGAAGTTTCTTCGAGTATTCATGGTATTGTGTCGTCGTCGAAGTCCGAATCGCGCATCTAAGTATAGGCGGCTATTCCTAGGCTGCCCATCCTCGAACAGTAAGGTAGGATAGACCTCTATGTCAGAACAAGAAGAACGCTCCTTTGGTTTCAATACTCGCTCGCTGCACGCCGGCCAGCGTCCCGATCCCACGACAGGCGCCCGCGCTGTCCCCATCTATCAGACGACCTCTTACGTTTTTGAGGACAGTCAGCACGCGGCGGAACTGTTCGGGCTGCAGCGCTTCGGGAACATCTACACGCGCATCATGAACCCGACGACAGCGGTGCTCGAAGAGCGCATCGCCTCGCTCGAAGGGGGCATCGGCGCGCTCGGGACGGCCAGCGGCCAAGGTGCACAACTGCTCGCGGTCAGCAGTTTGCTGGAAGCAGGCGATCACCTCGTGTCAGCCGCCACCTTGTACGGCGGTACCTATACGCAGTTCGACACCACCTTCCGCCGTTTGGGCTTCGACACCACCTTCGTCGAACCCGATGATCCGGAGAACTTCAAGAACGCCATAAAAGACAACACGAAGCTCATCTATGTCGAAACCATCGGCAACCCACGCATGAACATCATCGATCTCGAAGCTGTCGCGAAGATCGCCCATGACGCCGGTCTGCCGCTGGTCGTCGACAACACTTTCGCCACACCCTATCTTTGCCGGCCCATCGAGTACGGCGCCGACATCATCGTCCATTCCGCGACGAAGTTCATCGGCGGTCACGGCACCAGCATCGGCGGACTCGTCGTCGATAGCGGCAAGTTCGATTGGACCAACGGCAAGTTCCCGCAGATCACCGAACCCAGCCCCGGCTATCACGGCATGAAGTTCGCCGAAACCTTCGGCGAGATGGCCTTCATCCTCAAGTGCCGTGTCGAAGGACTTCGCGATCTCGGACCCTGCATGAGTCCGTTCAACGCCTTCCAGTTCTTGCAGGGCCTGGAGACGCTCGGTATGCGCATGGAGCGCCACTGCTCGAACGCAACGGCAGCGGCCGAATTTCTAGAGAAACACGATGCCGTCACCTGGGTGAATCATCCAGGCCTGCCGTCGAGCAAGTACGCAGATCTGGCGAAGAAGTACCTAACGAAGGGCTCCGGCGCCATCTTCACGTTTGGCATTAAGGGTGGCCTCGAAGCCGGCAAGAAGTTCATTGATTCCGTCCAGCTTCTCTCGCACCTTGCGAACGTCGGAGACGCCAAGAGCCTCGTCATTCACCCGGCCAGCACCACGCACCAGCAGCTCACCGAGTCAGATCAGGAAGCCGCTGGTATCACCCCGGACATGGTGCGCGTATCCATCGGTCTCGAAGACATCGAGGACATCCAATGGGATCTCGACCAGGCTCTGAAGGTCTCCCAATCGAGTTAACCACTAGTCGAGCTAATCACCAATCGAGTCAACCAACCAGTCAAGCTAAGCTGATAGTTGACTGACCAAAGACCGAATTTAGTTTGCAGCCTTGCAACCGGGGGAGTCAGCTCTGGCTCCCCCGTCGCGCAGTCGGAATTTGCCACGCCGTGGCAGGTCCGGCTGAGCATCCTCAGCGACTACCGCAACATCGCCATGGTGGGTCTCTCGGGCAATCAGTACCGGCCCAGCAACTTCGCCGCGCGGTATCTGCTCGCCGAGGGCTACAACGTTATCCCGGTGAATCCCCGGGCGGACGAAATCCTCGGCCGGCGATCCTACCCCTCGGTGAAAGACATTTCCGAACCCGTCGACATCGTAGACATCTTCCGCGCGCCGAAAGATGTACCTCCCATCGTTGAAGAAGCCATCGAAGTCGGCGCCAAGGTCATCTGGATGCAGTTTGGCGTCATCAACTACGAGGCCGCCCAGCGCGCTCGCGATGCCGGCCTCGAAGTCATCATGGACCAGTGCATGAAAGTCGAGCACGCCCGCTTCTTCGGCGGACTCCACACCCTCGGCCTCAACACCGGCGTCGTTTCAGCCCGCCACTGGAGCCCAGCGGCCGGCAAGAAGTCCTAGTCCGCTCTTCCAGCCAAGTCCACCAGCCGTCTCACGCCCTCGCGGAACTCCGTCCGCGGTGTCAGTAAACTCAACACCAACAAACCTTCCTCTGGGGAATCGAATAGATATCCCGGATGGACATGTACTCCCGCGGCGAGCAGATCGAGAGCCCACTGTTCGTCGCCGCGCTTCCTCGGAACCCGAACAACCGCGTACCACCCGGCCTCCGCCTGATGACGATCGCAAGCGCTCCCAGTCAAGAGTTTGTCAAGCAAGCGCAAGTTTTCTCGAACGCGGCTCAGTATCCTCGCCTGCACCTCGTGACGCAATCCCAGCAGAGCCGCCGCGGCGTGTTGCACCGGTGTCGCCACCGAGAGGTACGTGTCACCAATCACTTCCAGATGCGCCAGCGCTTCCTCGCGGATATCACGGGCACCGCTCACCACCATCCACCCGAGCTTCATTTGCGGCAATGCCGATATCTTCGAAAGCCCGTTCATCGTGAGCGTAAGACATCCTTCCTCCGTAACCGTGCTCTCAGGCCGCGAGCCGCTCTCCGCCCAGGCATAGTCGCGAAACACCTCGTCCACGATCAGGGCCAAGCTATGCTCGGCGGCGATCCGTACGATCCGCCTACGTTCTTCTATTGCTAGATACGATCCCGTTGGGTTATTCGGTGATACCGCGACAATCGCTTTCGTTAGAGGCGTAATCGCTGCCTCCAGAGCTTCGAGATCAACCGCCCAGCCGTGGTCGTAGACCAGCGGGCAGCTCGTCAGCGACACGTCATGCAGGTCCGCTAAGTAGGGCAGCAGCGGATAGCTCGGCCGCGGAGCAAGAATCTCATCGCCGGGGTCCGCCAGCAACTGGAAGGCAAATGCGTAACTCTCGCTCGTGCTGGTTGTAACGACAATCTGCTGCTCGTCGATGGCGGCGCCATCGTCAGCGTAGTAAGACCGGATCGCGTTCTGAGCAACCGACAAACCCCTCGGCTGCGGATCGTATGCCTCGATCGATGGCCCGGCAAGGGCGGCGTTGAGCGTCCCGGCATCGGGTCGGATTGGATTCTGTGAGATCGATGGTATCGACCCCTGTGGCCCGCCGTTCGGCAAGAGCCGCCGCCAATCGATTCGGCGAACGCTCCCAACTCGTGCGCGAGGAAAACATCAGAATCTCAATTGCGTCGTTTAGGTCGAGAGAGGGAACCCACCCGCTCCGCCTGGGGTCTAAAGGGAGACTGCTATCATGACAGAGATTTTGCGCGAGGCTGCGATGACTCCCCTTTTCCGCCTCTATCTAGGCTTGGTCCTGTGCCTACTCCTGTCCCCGGCGGCCTTTCCGCAGCGCTCGCGGGACGCCCCAAAAAACGAAGGCCAAATGAGTTGGCGCGTGCTGCGCCCCATTGTGCGCGGTACTCGCGCAGCGGTGGGTGCCGGTGCGCCGCTCTCAAGCGAAGCGTCGATGCGCCTCCTCCACGCTGGTGGCAATGCCGTGGACGCGGGGGTCGCGGGCCTCTACGCCGCTGCCGTCGGTGAGTTCTCCCATTTCGGATTTGGTGGCGAAGCGCCCATTCTGATCCGCACCGCGGACGGGCAAGTGCATTCCATCGGAGGCCTGGGAACAGCCCCCAAGAAGATGACGCTGGAGTTCTTCCGTTCGCATCGCCAAGAACCCGAGATCGTCCAGGAATCACGCCGGCGCGGGCGTAACGGCGGTCCGATCCCCTCCTACGGCATGCTCCCGGCTCTCGTGCCGGGCATGGTGGACGGCGGCTTGCTAGCGCTAAGGGACTTCGGCACGCAGTCGTTTGGCGAGATCATCCAGCCCGCCGTCGATCTCGCCGACGGTATGCCGCTCGACGGCATCCGATCCTCTTCCATCTCCCATTCTGTTCGCATCTTCAAGCTCTTCCCCACATCCCAGAGGGTCTATCTCCCGGGTGGCCGTGTTCCGCGTGTCGGCAGCATTTTCCGTCAGCCGGACCTCGCCCGCACGTTGCGCTCCATGATTGCCGCCGAGAAGGCTGCTCTTGCGCAAGGAGCGACGCGGCAGGCCGCGATCGATGCCGTTCGAGACCATTTTTACCGAGGTGAGATCGCCCGCAAGATCGGAAAGTTCTCAAAGGAGAACGGCGGTCTGCTTCGCTATGAAGACCTCGCCGCATTCCGCCTGGAAGTGGAACGGCCCGAGAAGACGACTTACCGCAACTTCGAGGTCTACAAGAGCGGCTTTTACACCCAGGGGCCCATTCTCTTGCAGGCTCTCAATCTGCTCGAAGGGTACGACCTGCGCTCGATGGGTTGGAACACGGCCGAGTATATCCACATCGTCACGGAAGCACTCAAGCTGGCCTACGCGGACCGCGACACTTACTACGCCGACCCCAAGTTCTCGAAGATTCCGCCCGCCCTTCTCACCAAGGCCTACGCCGATCAACGGCGCGGTTTGATCGATCCCGCGAAAGCGTCCACCGAATTTCGCCCAGGCCGTTTCGATTCCAAAGAGCCGCCGCACCCGGCGTTCTACGCGGGTCAGCTTCGTCCGCTCACCGATGCGTTGGCATCGCATGACACCACCTGCCTGAACATCATCGACAACAAGGGCGTCATGTTCTCGGTCACTCCGTCCGGCGCCTGGATGCCCTCGGTCATCGCGGCCGACACCGGCATCCCGCTGACCCAGCGCGCCCAAAGCTTCCTGATGATGCCCAATCATCCCAATGTCGTCGAGCCGGGCAAGCGCCCTCGCATCACCCTGTCACCCACGCTCGTCACCCGCCGCGGTCAGCCGATCATGGCGCTTTCAACCCCCGGCGGCGACCAGCAGGATCAAGCCATCTTGCAGGTCTTGCTGGCCGTGCTCGAGTTTCGCCTGAATCCCCAAGCCGCCGTCGAGGCGCCGCGCATTCAAACGCGACACATGGTGGCCAGCTTCGACGACCACGCCATGGACCCCAACCTGCTCCTGCTCGATGAGCGGATGCCCGCATCCGTCGAAGTGGCCCTCAAGCAACTAGGCCATCAGATCGAGCGCCGCAGCCGTTGGAGTAGTGGCTCCGCACCCGTGGCCGTTCTCAGAGCGCCCAATGGCGTCATCTCCGCCGGAGCCGACCCTTACGGCTACCGTTACGCCGACGCCTGGTAGACCCTCACCGACCCGCCGCGATCTCCGCCACGTATACCTGCGTGTGCCCCGATCGGTCGCTGGCGAAAGCAACCATCGATTCATCCGGCGAGAACGAAGGGTGCGGATGGGTCCACTGTGGGCCGTAGACGGAGTCCGTCGCCATCTCCATCCAACTCAGTGCCTTGTCCTTATCGCCGGCCGACCGCGCCGCCGCCCAGTCCTCCGCCACCGCGTACCGCGATGTCCGCCACTGCGTCCCGCCATTCGAGCTCTTCGGATAGCAGATCGTCGTTCGCTCACCTGTCGCCACATCCACAAGTTGAATGCCAACATCCGGGTGATTCGTGTCGCACAGAATCTTCGTGCCCGCGCGGTTAGGAGTGATGTGCCAAGCGTTGAACTCAGCGATCGTGTGAATCTCCTTCGTCTGCCAGCTCATGCGCTTAAGCGCCTTCGGCCAAACCGTGAACGCGAGATCGCCCGTGTCTCCGAGAAACGTCTCGTGCACGACGAACTCGTCGTTGTCATGCTCGTACAGGCATTCCAGATCTGAACCGTCCCGCCGCATGCGAAACATCCGCGGTGCCGGGTCACCCGCAAACTCGATCCACTCCGGATCGACCGGCGAGAACTGCGGATGGATCACGGTTCGTTCAAAGGTGATAAACCCCTGCTCGCCCCCAGCGGTGCGGCCCACGACGGCTCCGTTCTGTTGCCCTTCCTTGCAGGCAGCCACGAACCACTCCCCGTCGCGGCTCAGTGAACACTCGCCGAGCTGTCCGTCGAACGGGGCAACAAGCCTTTCTTCCAAACTGTCCCGCTCAATTGCAAGAACTGATCCACCGCGCACGAAGTAAACCTGCCTGCCGTCAGGCGCAATCGCCGGTGAGAACGCATGGATCGCACCGTCCTCGGTGAGTTGCCGAATCTCACCATCGAAGACGTCCGCCTCGAATAACTGTGCCTCGCCGGTCCGGTACGAAGTGAAAATCAACGTCCTCTGGTCGGCCGTGAACGAGCTGTTCAAGAAGTACGTCGGATGGTTGATCGACGGATGGTTCGTCAGTTGGTGGATGCGCGTCCCTGTTTGCTCGTCTTCGAAAACAGAATGTTCGGACGGGAACGTAGTTCCCTTGCCGGAGTTCATAAATCCAGGGTACGAGGTTCAGCAACCCGATGCTCTTGCAATGGGTTCCAGGTCGACGTTTCTATCGGCCTTGGGCGGCCACACCCTCGTAGTACGCCCGCGCCTTCTTGAACAGCGTGACCACTTCCCGCCGATCGTCTTCCGAGGCAAAGCGGCCTTTGTCCTGAACCCGTGTGATCAACTGGCCCACCCATTCCACAAAAAACTGCCCATCGGCTTTGCGTGAGACGCCCTTGCCGTCGACGGTCAGGTACACCGGGCTCGTGTGGGCATAGAGATCCGTGTCGTTCACGAGATAGCGGTGGAAATTACCCCGCACGCGAGCAGCAACCCACGCGCCTTCCGTTACCGGAATCTCCTTCGATAGTGATACGGACGACCCATTGCCGCGTGCATTCTCAGTGGCGACGACCTCGCCGTTCACGACGATCTCCAGCCGCTTCATCGGGACCAACGAAGTCGCCGACGCTTCCACGCGAATCCGGTCCCCGGACACCAGTTTTAGTTCCGCGCCGGGGAGTTGATCATTCACCTTGAACCGCAAGGTCGGTCCGTTCGTAGCGAAACTGCGGCCCTCGCGGAAATTCTCGACCCAGTCGCCCGCATTCAGCGAATCACCGGTGTACACATAGACGCGGTGTCCGCCGGGAATCCAGTGATGTCGGCGATTGGTGAAGCTGTCGGAGCCGGCAGAGATCGCGCACCGCAAGCCGGTATTCAGCAGCCGATACCAATAGGGCGTCGAAGCATCTTCATTCGAATTGCTCATCACATCCATGGCGTCCACGGAACCCAACGCGAGAGCCACGGGCATCTCTCTCGCGCTCATCGTGAACGGATCGGACGTGAATTTATAGCCGGGATGCGCGAAGCTCGCTACGCCACCTTGCCTCTTCGCCGCCAACGCCTGCACATGGTTCGGCGGGTAGTCGTACGGGTACGACGTGTCCTGAAAACCCGTGTAGAGCGGCTTCACAAGTTGCTTGATACCCGTCAGGCACATATGTCCGTAGGGGCCGTTGTTACGCATTTCTTCGCCCCAGAACAGGATGTGCGTCGGGTCGCTCAGCTTATGAGGACGGCCCTCGAAATACTGCACGTCGTGAACCTGCGCGCCCGATGAATTCGCCACCATCAGGTTCGCGTAGTTCAGGTCCTCGCCCAGGACCTGCGTCTGAATGTCCTCGGGCGTCATGAACTCGTGATCGTTGTAGTTGATATGTGTGTGAAGATCTCCACCGTACCAGTGCTCTTTAGCCAGATCGGACGTGCGTTCGAGCGCAACCGTGACATCGACCGTCTCCCCGGCACGAATCTCGACAGTACGTTTCACCGGCTTGTATTCGATCCCGCGAACTGCTTCGATCGAAGCCGTGCCTTCCGGGATCCGAATCGCATGCTCCCCCCGGCTGTAGTAGAAGTAGTCCCCATGCGTCCAGGTGATCCGCGATAGCGTCGCGTCGCTGGCAAGACCGTCCGGACCGTAAGCAAGACCGTCCGAACCCCGCACGTAAACACGGGCGGCAACGGGCGCGCCGTCTTCCAAGGTCTTGACCCGCAACGTGCCCCAGCGCGCAACCTCAACGGGGAATCGGGTCGCAGCGCTCACCGTACTCTCGGGCGGCGAACCACCTGGAGGCAAATCAATTCCGGCGAACACCCGAATCTCGGCCTGACGTGGTTCCAGCGATTGCGGCCGAAGATTCAACACAGCGTACGTTACGCGGCCCGCCGACGCCGTCCAGCGGTCCGCCGGTCCGTTGTCGCCGATCGTCGCAATGACCTTGATGTCCTTCGCCTCCGAGAGTTCATTCCGCAACATCACCGGCAGGTTGTATGTTTCCCGCAAGCCGAGACGCAGTCGGTCCGGTTTCGCGACAACTTCCAACCCGGATGAGTTCAGCCGCACCTTGAGAACGCCGGGAAGATCGAGATCCCAAAGCTCGGGCATCTCGGCGCGGCGCCAGCGCCGGAATGACACGGTTAGCGGGAGATGGAAGTCCCCGTCGCGGCGCAGGAGTATCCGCACCATGTCGAGCTCCGTCAGCGGACCCGGATAGTCGATCGGCTGGAACCCCCGGCGTGACGTTTCGTAAGTATGTTCGTCCCCGGGAGTCGGTAGACTGCGTCCTGCCTCGGAAACTGCGGCGACCCACCACAAGCAGGCCGCAAAACCCAAGAGAATCCCTACACGCTTCATAATCACGGGGAAATCATAGCAGCCCGGACCTGCCGATGGACGTTGATCGCTTCTCTAGCTCGCGACCCGGGACATATAATGTTGGTGTGCGCGGGTCATGATATGAGTCACAAACTCCAGGTCACACTTCCCGACGATCTCGCTGCGGAACTCCTAACCGAGGCGGAAAGACTGCAAGTGCCACCAGCCGAGTTGATCCGCGAGACCATCCGCGAGCGCCTTCAGCAATCTCGACCGAAGTCTAGATCCAAAGCCTTCGAGGCGATTGACGGAATGATTGACTCGCCTGAATCGGATCTCGCGGCGCGCGTGGACGAAGTCCTGTATCGATGAACGTCTTTGTTGATACAAGTTTCTTTATTGCAAGAACCCATAAGAGGGATCAGTGGCATCAAAGAGCGATACAGGTGAGTACCGATGACATGTCTTTGTACACGTCGTCTCCCATAGTCAATGAGACCGCAACCCTGATGCAGGCCCGCGGATACTTTTCGCAAGCCCTGGTGTTTCTGGGGGAAGTGCGGAGTAACAACTTGATCGAGATTGTTTATCCCGACGCTGTGTTGCAGGCAGTGGCTTGGGAACGCTTTGGGCGCTGGGGCGCCATGGGAGCGAATGCTGTAGACTGCCTGAGCTTTGCCCTGATGGAGAGCCTCTCGATTCGAGAAGCTCTAACGTTTGATGAACACTTCAGGATGGCTGGCTATTCCATGCTCCCCGAAGAGCAAATCTACCACAACTAAACAATCTCGGGAATCACTCGCCCATGTACCTGGGTCAACCGTTCCTTGCGGCCCATGTGCAGGTAGCTCAGGTCGTCCTGATTCAACCCAAGCTGGTGCAACATCGTCGTGTGAATGTCGCGGAAGTGGTAAGGCTTCTCAATCGCGCGTAGGCCGATCGCATCCGTCGCGCCGACCGTCTGGCCTCCCTTGATGCCACCGCCCGCCATCCACATCGAGAATCCTAGGTTGTGGTGGTCGCGGCCCTCGCCGCCTTGCGCCTCGGGTGACCGCCCGAACTCGCCGCCCCACACGACCAGCGTTTCGTCGAGCAATCCGCGGCGTTTGAGGTCCTTCAGCAAACCGGCGACCGGCTTGTCGGTCTCAGCGGCCATCCGAAGGTGGTTCTCTTCGATGTCGCTATGCGCATCCCACTGCAGGTTTCCCGGACCGCCGCCTGAAACAACACACGTGAACCGTACGCCGTTCTCTACCAGACGCCGTGCCAGCAGGCACCGTCGGCCATAGTCGTTCGTCGGCTCTACGCCGACTCCGTAGAGATCCAGCGTTTCCTGCGGCTCGTTACTGAGGTCCAAAACATCCGGTGCCTCCATCTGCATCTTGAAAGCCAGATCGTAAGCCTTGATGCGCGCGCCGAATTCATCCTCGTCCTCGGCTAGTGTCTGCTCGTTGAGCTTGCGGATGAGATCGATCGTCACCCGCCGCTGCTCCAAGGAGACTCCTTTGGGAAGATCCAAGTTCAGTACGGGCCGGTCGCCCGGGCGGAACATCGTCGGTTGATAGACCGCCGGCAAGAAGCCCTGCATGTACATCGGCTGGCCTGCTTCGAGCGCTCCGTCCGGATCCGGCATCACGACATATGAGGGCAACGACTCGCTCTCCGAACCAAGCCCGAAGACCGTCCATGACCCCATGCTGGGGAAGCCCGGCACAATGCGCCCGGTGAATAGCTCATATTGCGCCGCCGAGTGAACAACCATGTTTCCGTGGCAGCTTCGCAACACCGCCATATCATCGATGCACGCGGCCGTATGCGGGAAAAGATCAGAGACTTCGATCCCGCTCTGGCCGTATTTCTTGAAGGCCCGCTTCGTCCCCAGAAGCTTGGCGTCTTCCTTGACGAATTGGTACTTCGCTTCCCCGAACTCTTTCGGCCGCGGTTGGCCGTCCAGCTCATTCAACAACGGCTTGGGGTCGAACGTCTCAACCTGGCTCGGCCCACCCGCCATGAAAAGAAAGATGACGGACTTCGCCTTGGCTTCGTGATGAGGTGCCTTCGCCGCCAGCGGATTCAGGCTTGCGGCCCGAGCCCGCTCTCGCTGCATCATCGAGGCCATGGCCAATGTGCCGAAGCCGCAGAAGCCGTCGCGGATAAATTCTCTCCGGTTGCGCGTATATCGGACGTGTTCGGGCATATCAGTTCACGTAGAGGAAAGAGTTAAAGTTGAACACGGCTAAGGTGAACTCTCTCAGCGGTTGGTTCTCAATAAATTCGACGGCCAGCTTCTTCTCGTCGTCGGTCGGCATCCGCCCCATGGCGAGCAAGTAGGCGCGCTCGGTTAGTTGTTCGGGATTCGTACCCACTTCGCGGACGAGGCGCTTGGCCAACGCTTCGGCAAGTTGGTTCGAAGTCCTGCCGTTGAGCAACTCCAGCGCCTGTGGAGCGTGCGTGCTCGCTTCTCGTGCCGCGCAGGTTGTCATCAACGCCGGTTGGTCGAACACTTCCATAAAGGGCAATCGCAAGTTACGCTTCGCGATCAAATAGACCGAACGGCGATTGTGCTCCTCCGGGTCTTGCGTGACCTGCCATTGGTCCGGTTTGTACAGCGATTCTACGAGTTCTTGCTCTACGGGGATCATGATGCTCTTCCCGCCCGCTTCGGGGTTCAGTTTGCCGGCGACAGCAAGCATGGTGTCCCGCAACTCTTCGGCTTCCAGACGCCGCCGATTGAATTTCCACAGCAACCTGTTCTCCGGATCCTTTTTGTTTGCACTCGCCTCGTCCGTTGACATCGAAGACTGCCGGTAGGTGCTGCTCAACACCATCATCCGGTGCATCGGTTTCATCTTCCAGCCGCCGTCAACGAATGTGTTGGCAAGGTGGTCAAGCAACTCCGGGTGGCTCGGCCGGTCTCCCATGAACCCGAAATCATTAGGCGTGTTCACGATCCCATTGCCGAAATGAAACTCCCAGATGCGGTTGACCGCCACGCGCGCGGTCAAAGGATGCTCGGGATCGGTCAGCCAATTCGCGAGCTGCTCCTTGGGGTTCGGAATGTCTTCGGGGAACTCTGGTGTGCCGTCAGGAAGCAGCACACCCAGCGGCCGCATTCCAACAGGGTCGCCCTTCGAGTCGTAGTTGCCCCGTTCCAAAATATGTATGGGCGTCCGCTTCTCCGGGTCATTCTTAATGCTCGCGATCGCGGGCAATGGCTTCGGGATCTGTGCCTTCAGATCCTCGATCTGTGCGCGAATCTTCTCTTGCGCCGCCTTCTTCTCGTCGCCCTCTAAACCCTTCGTCGTACCGCTGAGCTTCTTAATCTCTCTGTCGATACGCTTCGTGGTCTCCTCGACGTACTTCTGTTCCTCTTCCGGCGCGACAACGATCTGATATTCCTGGGTCGTCGCCAAGAACGCTTGCATGCGGTAGTAGTCTTTCTGCCGGATCGGGTCGAACATGTGGTCGTGGCAGCGCGCGCAACCCACGGTGAGCCCGAGGAAGGCCGCTCCGATGATGTCCGTGCGCTCCGTCAGTACCTCATTGCGGCTGCTCGCCACTTCCTGGTTGCCTGCGTTACGCCGCACAGCCCCGAGGCGATGGAAACCCGCCGCGATCTGCATCTCTGGTTTATCCGGCCCAATCTCATCGCCGGCGATCTGCTCGCGAACGAACTGGTCGTACGGCTTGTCGTTGTTGAATGACTGGATCACATAGTCGCGGTAGCGCCACGAGCCGTGCACCATTCGGTCGTACTCAAACCCTTCGGTTTCGGCGAACCGTACGACGTCGAGCCAGCGCACTCCCCATCGCTCCCCATAGTGGTGGCTGGCGAGCAGGCGGTCGACAACTTTCTCATAGGCGTCGGGCGAATTATCCGACACGAAATCAGCGACTTCACCCGGTGAAGGAGGCAGGCCCGTAAGGTCGAACGTCACGCGGCGAATCAGCGTCGCGCGGTCGGCTTCCGGAGCGGGCCGCAGGCCCTCTTCCTTGAGCTTCCTCAAGACGAACGCGTCAACCGAATTGCGAACCCAGGTCTGTTCACTCTCGCTCGAGTACGTCGGAATCGTCGGCTGACTCCGCTTCTGAAGCGACCAAAATTTGCGCTCTGCTTCCCGGTACTCCGGCTCCACTCGGGCCGCGCCCGCGAACAGTATGGACGCAGTCAGCAGTACCGCGCTACTGACCAAAGCCACCCTTCGACTCCGCAATATACCGTCCTCCGCTCCGCGCTTTTCAGCCGAACGACCCTCTCCTAGGCGGCGAGAGCACACTCCGGCGAACTATAAAACTCCAGAGTAATGATAGCGCAATATGCACTAAGCAACAGATGTTTCCTGCCGGTTGTCGTGCTCGATTTTACCTTCCGGGCCGAGGACGGAGCGGCCGGCTTCGATCCGCTACGATAGGCCTCATGTAGCCGCTCGCGCGGCATTGCCCATGAAACTCGGCCTCGATCTCTTCAGCCTCCGCTCCCAAAACTGGTCGGCCTTCGAACTACTCGACTACAGCGCAAAACTCGGCGTTCAAGTGGCGCACTTTTCCGAGCCCCGCTTCTTGGGAAGTCTCGACTTATCCCACCTCGATCAAGTCAAAGCCCATGCCGACCGCCTTGGACTCGAACTCGAAGTCGGATTTGCTTCCATCTGCGAGACCTCGCAGCGCTTCGAGCCCGAACAAGGCACACCCGTCGAGCAGCTTCGCCGCATGTTCCAGGTCGCCCATCGGCTCGGCTCGCCGATCGTTCGCTGCTTCCTCGGCAACTCAAAGGACCGCGAAGGCCCCATCCCCATCGATCAACACATCGAAAACACGATCACGTCGTGCAAGGCCGTTCGTTCCGAGGCGCTCGATTTAGATCTCAAGATCGCTGTCGAGCACCACGCCGGTGACCTACAATCCCACCAGCTTCGGATGTTGATCGAGGAAGCCGGCCCCGAGTACGTGGGAGCCCTTTACGACGCCGGCAACGCCGCCTGGACTCTCGAAGATCCGCTCCTCGCTCTTGAAACGCTCGCGCCGTACGTTCTCACGTCAGGCATTCGCGACTCGGCGATCTGGGAAGTTCCCGAAGGCGCCGCCGTGCAGTGGGTCCCGATGGGCGCGGGCAATGTCGACATCGACCGGGTGGCCCGGCGCTACGCCGAACTGTGCCCCGACAAGGTCTTCTCCCTCGAGATCATCAATACCCGCACGCCGAGGATCTTTGCCTACTGGAACGAAGCCTTCTGGGAACACTATCGCGACGTGCCTGCCCGGGTCTTCACGCACTTCCTACGCCGCGCCCGCTCAGGTTCACCTTATGAAAGCGTCCCCGCTGGGCCACCAGGCGCCCCACCGGCCAGCCCCGCGTTCAAGCAGTTCTTAGTCGATCAGGAACGCCGCGATGTCGAGCAAGCCGTAGACTACAGTCGCAGTAAGCTCGGCTTCGGCTGCGGCTAGCCTCTCGTGGCGCACGGCGCAGGCCGATGTCTTAGCCGCCAAAAGCCGGCTGCACCCAGGCAAACTCTCCATCCGACCGGCTCACCGTCGCCCGCACATACGCGTCTCCCGGCTTTAGCTCATATTTCGCCTCAAGGCCGTGGACCGTCGCGAGCACCTTGCCCCCCTTGCCGGTGAATCGCGTCGTGTACTTGAAGTCAGACTCCTGCCGGATCGTGATCGCAAGCCCGTCGGTCGTGCGCTGCATCGTCTCCAGGTTCACGCCCGTCGAGGCATAAAACTGCCCCCGCTCCAGCGCCTGAATGATCGCGCTTTCCGTTAGCGCCGCCGCCTGCACCGAAACCCAGCCGCGGCCGGGGTTCGAAAGCGTCGGCCCAAACTCCTTGAAGCTGTGCGCGTCATCCACCGCGATGCCGTAAACCTCCCGGCCCGCGCTCAGCACCACGTCCCACATCTCCTCTAGGCTTGCTGCACCGCCACCGCCGAAGTTGTGAACCGTCGGATGCCCGTTATACACCTCGAACAACGTCAGGTCGTCGACGCGCCTCAACTCATCCGGCGTCACCGACCAGCGGAAGTTGGGGTGATTGAGTGAAGCCAGACCGCCCGCTGCGCGAATCGCGTCCACATTCTTCTGGATCGTTTCCACCAGCGTATGACCGAACGCCGGGGGGATCGTCTCCCGGATCTGGAAAGCGTTCACGTGGACCGACTTTTTCTCGTATCTCGACGTGACTTCTTCACCGGCGATCAGTAGGAACCGCTCGTCCGCGGCGAAGATCGAGTTCAATGGCTCGGCGTCCGTCAAATAGTTGTGGTCCGTCAGCACCAGAAACTGATAGCGGTGCTCTCTGTACCAGCGCGCCACCACGTCGGGCGTACTATCCCCGTCGCTGTTGATCGTGTGCGTATGGAGGTTGCCCTTATACCAGTTCATCTCCGGCGGCGAGGCCACCTGCTGCCCCGGCAAGAACGCCCATACCCAGGCAACGAGGAACACAAAACCTGCTCGAACCACCCAACCGGATCGTAATCTCATAGCGCTTCAACCTATCACAGCAAGATGACACGAGCGCAACCCCGGGGAAAGCTGCTGACTCCCGCGCCGGAGACGGTATGCCGTGCCCGCGGCCCCAGTAGGGCCGATGGCTTTGCTTAATCCCCCGTGCTCGACTCCTGCGCCGGCTCTCCCGGAGTACCCCAGATCAACCGTGCCAACCCGGTCTTCACGTCAAGAAACAGACTGAACAGCGCCGGTACGAGTACAAGCGTGAAGATCGTCGAGATGAGCAATCCACCCACGACCACGCTGCCAATCCCTCGATAGAGTTCCGACCCCTCACCGGGAAACAGGATCAGCGGCATCATCCCAAACACACTGGTCAACACGCTCATGAAGATCGGACGGATCCGGTTCTTCGTCGCTTCCCGAATCGCTTCCCGCGCGGGCATCTGGTCGGCACGAATGTGGTTCAGCGACTGGTGGACGATCAGAATCGCGTTATTCACCACCGTCCCTACCAGGATGAAGAATCCCAACATCGTGAGAATATCGAGCGGCTGATACGAAAACTGGTTCATCACACTCAGCCCGAGAAATCCCCCGAATGCCGCCAGCGGCACGCTAAACAGAATCACCAGCGGATACCCGAAACTTTGGAACAACGCCGCCATCAACAAGTAGGTAATGACGACCGCCAAGATGAGATTGAAGCTCAGCGCGTCCCAGGTCTGACTCAGCTTGTCCGCCGACCCCCGCGGGATCACACGATAGAGGCCGCTCAATACCCCCTCTTCGGTAAGCGGCCGCAGGACATCGTCGTTGATCCGCGTCATCAGTGTTTGAAGCGGCATATTGAGCGGCGGCGTCACCTGTACCGTCGTCGCCCGTTGACGCTCGCGATGGGCGATCTGAACGGGTGAATACGTCAACTCCACCGATGCCGACGCGTCGAGTGTCACTAGTTGGCCGTTAGCAACCGCGATCGGCAACTGATTGAGATCGTGCGTGCGGTGCTGCCTCCCTCCGCCACGAGTATCAAGTCAATGCGTTTCCTTTGCCACTGATAGTCGGAAACCTTGACGCCGTCGACCAGTGCGTTGACAGCGAGCCCCAAGTCGCGGATCGTCACGCCTAACTGTGAACTACGCAGCCGATGCGGGATGATCCGAAGTTCCTGTTTGCCGGCATCGAGTCCGCTGGCCGGCCGTGCTTGAGCTTCCGGGATTCTCTCCTGCATTCGCGCCAGTACGATCTGGCCGATCTCTTGGAGTCGTTCGAAATCCGGACCTACGATATTCAGGTCGACCACTCCGGCGTCGCGGCCGCGCTGAAACAGGTTCGCCTGCCGAAACCCCCCGATCGCGGCGGGGATCGTGGCCGTCGCTCCGCGGAACAAGGGCACCAACTCACGAACCCGCAGCGGGTCTTTGGCGCGGCCACCGAGGAACGCGCGATTCCCGAAAGCCACGTAGAAATACATCTCCACTCCACCCGCCACACAGTCCTCACCCGAGCCCTCGCAGTGTCTGAGCGGCTCCAGAACTTCCCCGTAGACATCGCGCAGGCTCTCGGCTTCGGTAACGCTGTAGTTCGAGGGCAGAACCAAGTTCCCGAGAACAAAGTTCGCGTTCCCCACGGGCATATATTCGATGTCCGGAATCAGGCGCATCGCCCCGAAGATGGCCGCCGCCGTCAACACAGCAACTACTGCCAGCCGGCGGATCGTACCACCGCAAATCCAATACACCATGTCGGCCGTCTTGCGGGCCAGCAGCGGAGAGGTTACCTTCGAACCGCTGCCCGCCGCATTCCCGGGTGATTTGCTCGCTCCACCGAGAATCTTCGCCGACAACGCCGGGATCACCGTGATCGCCACGATCATGCTCAGCAGAACCGCCGAGCTGATCGCAATCGCAATGTCGCGGAACAACTGCCCGGCTTCCTGCTCGATGAACAACACCGGCAGAAAGACCGCTACCGTCGTCAGTGTGCTGGCAAGGATGGCTCCCCACACTTCGCTGCCGCCCTCCAAGGCCGCCCGCGGCCGCGACTTGCCCATCTGTCGATGCCGATAGATATTTTCAAGCGCGACGATCGAGTTGTCGACCACCATACCGATCGCGAACGCCAAACCCGCCAAGCTGATCACGTTGAGTGAGCGCCCCGTCAGGTCCATCACGATAAACGTGCCGATGATGCTGATCGGCATGGCAATCGCTACAACCAGTGTGCTGGTGAAACTACGCAGGAATAGGAGTAGCACCAGTACCGCCATCGCCGCGCCGATGTAGACGCTCTGGGACAGCAGGTCCATCGAACTGCGGATGTGCTCGGTGGAATCGAATATCGTGATCAGCTCAAGACCCTGTGGGTTCAGGATCTGCTCATTCATCCGAAGCACGACCTCGTCGATTCCCTCCATGACCGCGATCAGATTCGCTTCCGGCGTTTTCGAGATGAACAGGGCGATCGCTTCCTCGCCGTTCAAGTACGCTTGCACCCGCTTCTTCTCAAAACTCAGTCGCGCATAACCGACGTCCCTCACGAAAACCGGCACGCCTCCTCGAAACCCAATGACAACCTTCTCGATGTCCTCGGCCGTCCGATACTCACCGGCGGTCCTGACGATGTAGTTGCCCTTTCCTTCGTCGAAATCGCCACCGCTGACGCTGGCATTCTCACTGTCGAGCGAGTTGGCGAGTTGAGCGATGGTGATCTTACGTGCCGCCAAGTCCACCGGGTTGGCATAGAAATGGATCTCGTGACGCCTGCCCCCGAAGACTTGCGCCGAGGAGATGCCCGGCACCCGTTCCAACTCCGGAGCGATCACGTCCTCGACGAAGTCAAGCTTTTGCGAAATCGGTTCCGCCGTCGAATCTTTTTCGATGTAGCTGAGAGCAAACCGTGCGATGGATTGGGTCTTGGAGCTCGCCGCCCGCATCTGCGGCTTCAGCGCATCCTCGGGATAACGCTGCACCTGCTGCAGCCGGTTCGAGACGGCGAGTAACGCCGTGTCCATGCTCGTGCCGACTTGGAAAGTCAGCATGATCTCGCCCTGTCCGGACCGGCTCGTGCTTTCGATTTGTTCCAGGCCCTGTAGCGCTTTGAGTTGCTCTTCCTGTTCCTGGATAATCTGCCGCTCAACCTCTTGCGGCAATGCGCCGGGCCAGCGCGTCTGTATGCGCACTTGCGGCTGATCGACTGTTGGAGTGAGCTGGATTGGGATGCGGGACAGTGAAATCGTCCCGAACAGGACAACCAGGATGACGCCCACGGCGGTCGTCACCGGAAACTGCACGGAGCTCTTGATGATTTTCACGGCGTCTCGTAGCCGGTGCACGTGGCGCTCACCGATTGCCCGTCAGCCAGCCGCTCGTTGCCGTGCGTGATGACGCGGTCACCGGGCGACAACTCACCGACGACCTCGATCCACTCGCCGATTCCGTCTCCCATTCGAACCGATACCGCGCCAACCGTATCGTCACTCTTCAAAGCGAATACGGTCCAGCCCGTATCGAGCCGAATCAGCGCGTCCTTGGGGACGATCGTTGCCTTGCGCGGGGCCGTCGGCTGAAGCGCTACCGTGGCCAGCATCCCGCTTCGCACGCGTCCGCCGCCCGCCGATATGGCGATTTTGACCGGAAAGGTGCGCGCCTCCGCATCGGCTTCGGGAATCATCACCGAAACCCGCCCGTTCAACACCATGTCGGGGTAAGCCTGCAAGCGCACTTGGGCACGCTGATTCAACTGAACCTTGCCGATATGACCTTCCGGCACGTCCACCGCGACCTCGAGCATATCGAGCGACAACAGCTCCAATACCGAGTCGCCCTCGCCGATCCACTCGCCTAACTCGGTCAGTTTGCGCGTAACGACCCCTCCGAAAGGCGCCCGGATCACGCTTCGCTCGATGCCGAGCTAGACCTCCGCGATCGATGCCTGTAGAGATTCCGCTCTCGCCTCCAAGGCTTCCTGCTCAAACAAGGAATCGTCGGCTGCCTCGCACTCGTGGCGCACTGCTGCACCGTGCCCCAAGCACCAACTTGACTGGGCGCTGTGCGCGGACTTCGGACTCGGCCAAAGGCCGATGCCGGCACTACGCAATACCTCAAAGCGCATCGCGCGAAAGCAAGAACGCATGAACCTGCCACATCGCATCTCGTGACAGCAACTCACCAAACGGCGGCATTGCCGTCCCCGGGCGTCCCTTCGTCACCGTATCGATAAACTGGCCCGCGCTGAGCCGTGTCTTGAAAAGACTCGGCCCCGCTCCGCCCCCAGATCGATGGCACCCCACGCAACGCCCGCGGTAGGTCTGTTCACCCGCCGCAATCGCCGTACTCTGGCCGAGAAGTAGATTCTCGATATCCTCTGCGTCCGCCTCCGCCCACGGGGGTGGCGCGGCTGTCTTGATCGGCTCTCCCCCTTCAGTGGGTTCGAACCAGTACCCCGGCAGGATCCGCCCGCCCAGTGTGTGTCCCGGTTCACCCACCTGCGGCAACCCGCCCTTGAGCTTCGTCAGGTTCGACCCCGGAGCCACCCGTGCCGGGCCGCCGCCGTCCAGCGCGAACACCCAGAGGTTCCCCGCCTTCGGCTCCGTGAAATAGAACGCCATGTCACCGCCGATTCCGCCCGATGGCACGGCCAGGTATTGAACCCCATCCAGCTCGTAGGTGATCGGGCTGCCGATAATTCCCGAACCGGTTTGAAACTTCCACAACTCCGTTCCGGTGCGCGCATCGAACGCCATGAAGTAGCCGCGCATATCCCCCGTGAATACCAGTCCGCTCGATGTCGTCACGGCCCCGGCCCAAAACGGCGCCGGGCTCACCGCACGCCACACGACCTTGCGCTCGACGATGTCGTACGCCACAAAGTTGCCCGGGTTCTCGCTCGTCAAATACTGCTGATAGTCTCCGCCGAGATACCACTCACCTTTCGTCGGGGGCTTGAACGTGCCTTCCTCCCAGAACTTGTATCCCATTGCCCACTGATTCGACATGAAATACAGTGTCTTGAGCTCCGGGTTGTATGCCAGCGGTTGCCAGTCAATCGCGCCTTCGAGACTCGGAATGATCGGTCCCACTTCCGGCCCGCCCGATTCCGCCACCATGTCCGTGTTGATCCTCGGCCGGCCTGTCTCAGGGTCCAGCCCGAACGCCCAGTTGATGCCGGGCACGATCGGATCGCCGTAGATGAATTTACCGTTCGTACGGTCGAGCGCGTAGAAGAAGCCGTTCTTGTCGTGATGGAAAAGCGCCTTCGTCACGCCACCCGCACCCAGATCCGCATCCACCAGCACCGGCGTGCTGACCGCGTCGTAGTCCCAGCAATCCCAGGGAGTGTATTGAAAACCCCACTCGATATCGCCGCTATCGGCGTTCAGCGCGATCGTCGCCGCCGTCCACTTGTTGTCGCCTTTGCGGACATGGCAGTTCCACGGCGCTGCGTTCCCGGTATTCCAATAAACAAGGTTCAGTTCCGGATCGAACACACCCGTCGTCCAGGTCGGGCCACCGCCGTTCTTCCAGGTATCCCCTGGCCAGGTGTCGTTGCCCGGCTCACCGGGACCGGGAATCGTATACGCTGTCCAGCGCAACTCACCCGTCTTTGCGTCAAACGCCTTCACGAAACCGCGAATACCAAACTCACCGCCCGCGACCCCCGTCAGCACCATATCCTTGACGACCAACGGCGCACCGGTGATGCTGTAACCTTGCTCCCAGTCGACCACGTCGACGTTCCACGCTACCTTGCCCGTCTCCCGGTCGAGCGCGATCAGCCGCGCATCCATCGTGCCGACGAACACCAACTCACCCCACAGCGCCACGCCCCGGTTGATCGAGCCGCAGCAATAGACCCGCTCGGTCTCGGCGGACAGCTCGGGATCGTAGCTCCACTTCTTCGCGCCGGTTCGCGCGTCAATCGCGAACACTCGCGAACCGTCGGCCGACACATAGAGCACACCGTCATGAATCAGCGGCGTTGCCTGCAACCCCCGGTTCTCGCCGCCTGTCGCAAAGACCCATGCGGGATGCAATCGGTCTACGTTGGCGGGACTAATCTGGTCCAACTCAACGTAGCGATGCCCGGAGTAGTCGCGGCCATACATCAACCACGACGAGTTGTCGTCGGTGGCCTGCTTGAGCTGATCGTAGGTGACGGGTTGAGCCTCAGCCGTCGACGGAGCCAACGTCAAGGCGGAACCGAGCACCACCGCGAACATGGACGAGCGTATACAGCTCAGCAAAGAAACCTCCTGAGACCCGAGAGAGTCCAAAGATTATCCCAGGAAGATGCATGCGTGTGCCATTGATCTCCCGCCCACGAGTAGCCTATGCCAAACGAGCCCAACGATCCGCCAAACCTGTCACCCGCCTTGATTCTCGTCAGGCGTTCGCGTAGTATGGCGGGATACCCACGAGCCCACGGGAGAACACCATGAAACGACTACCGGCCGTACTTACGACCTTCCTGATGACGTGCACTTTGGCTTTCGCGCAGGTCGACATTCGCAACCCTTCCGTCGATACCGAGACCGAGCAAGGTTCTCTGATCACGCAGTCCGGCACAGCCGAGGACGATGCGACGAGGACCCAACTACTTGAGACCTTCGCCGAAAAGTACAGCGACCACAGCGCCATCAACTACGTTTATCTACAGCTCCAAGGCCTACATCTCGCCGCCGGCAATTTCGACAAGGTCATCACCTACGGCAAGAAGCTGCTCGAGGTCGTGCCAGGTGACGTTGAGATTCGCCAGAACCTCACCAAGGGCTATGAAGACAAGCAGGATTTCGACAGCTTGCTGCCGCACCTCCTCGAAACTAAACCTTACGCCGAGAAAGATACCAAGCTCGCCGAGCCCGAGTACGAGGACGAGGTCGAAGCCTGGCAGGCCCAAATCGACTACGCCAAGGGCGTTCTGCAGTACATCGAATACTCGATGTACACATCCCTGCTGAAGATTACCGATCCCGCCAAGAAGATCACATACATGGACGCGCTCAAAGAGCACTACCCCGAGGGGCAGTACGCCGGCTCACTCGGCGGCATGTACGTCCAGGTCTACCAGCAGCAGGGCGATGTCGAGAAGATGCTATCCGCCATGGAAGCGTCTCTCCAGAGCAACCCGGGAAACGAAGGCTACCTCTTCACCTTGGCGGAAAGCGCTGTCCGTCAGCAGCAGAATGACAAGTCGAAAACGTACGCCGAGCAACTCGTCCAGGCCATGAGCCAGAAGGCCAAGCCCGAGAACCAGACCGAAGAGGACTGGACCAAGCACAAAGACCTGTTCATGGCCTACGGCAACTATATACTCGGCAAATTGACGGTCCTACAGGCCACCAACGCACAGGGTTTCCGCGACGGCCGCAAGCAATTACTCACGACTGTTGCTCCCATCCAGGAGCGAGGTGGCGAGCACTACGGCATCCTCGCCTACATGCTCGGCATCTGCTACGTGAAGCTCGATATCGGCGGAGACAACATCGCCCAAGCCACCAAGTGGATGGGTATCGCCGCCAAGGAAGCCAACCCCTACCAGGCCGAAGCCACGAAGACTCTAGGCGCGATCCGCGCCGCCACCGAGTAGATCGTGCGCACGGCTGTGCCGTGCCGGGTCCAAGATTGATCGCAGGCCGACGCCCGGCCTATGCGCCCGCCGCGGGACGATCCCCCCGAGGCCGTCTCGCCCGCTTCGACGCCTTGGGAGCCACCTTCTTCGCTCCCTTCGGGGGCTCGAGCACCAGCGAAATCACCTGGTCCACGTTCTCGACGTACCGGATCTCCAAATCGCCGAGTTGCTCCCGCTTGAGGTCCTCTTTCACCTGAACCTCATTCTCCTTGGGCATCACGATGGTCTTCACGCCCGCTCGGCGCGCAGCCAGCACTTTCTCTTTGATGCCGCCCACCGGTAGCACCAGACCGCTTAGGGTCGTCTCGCCCGTCATCGCCAGGTCTTTCCGGACGCGGCGCTTCGTAATTATTGAGACTAGCGCTGTCACCGCCGTAATCCCGGCCGAAGGCCCGTCTTTCGGGATCGCCCCGGCCGGCACGTGCAGATGCAGATCATGTTCCTTGAAATACGTAGGCGGGATTTCAAGCTGCGCCGCGTGCGCGCGCACCCAACTCAGCGCCGCCTGCATCGATTCTTGCATCACCTTGCCCAAATGCCCGGTCAGCATCAACCCCTTGCCCGCGCCCGGCATCTGCGTCGCTTCCAAATAGAGGACGTCACCGCCGCTCGGCGTCCACGCCAGGCCCACGGCAACGCCGGGTCGCCGCGTGCGCTTCGAGACCTCCGTTTGCTTGCGGAGCTTCGGTGCCCCGAGCGCTTCTTCTACCCGCCTCGGGCTGACGTTGTACACCGCACGCTTCTTCCGCCGCACCTTCCGTTTGCGCGTCGTCTTCTTCGCCGCCGCCTTCTGCTGGGCGATCGACAGATCGTTCGCAATCCGCCGCGCCTGTTTCCGGCAAATGGTCCCGATCTCGCGCTCCAGGTTCCTAACGCCCGCTTCCCGCGTATAGCGCCGAATCACGTGGGACACAGCCTCTTCGCTAAACCGAATGTCGGACGGCTCCAATCCGTTCTCGGCAATCTGGCGCGGAATCAAATACTGAAACGCGATCTGGACCTTCTCCGATTCCGTGTACCCCTGCAACTCCAGCACTTCCATCCGGTCGCGCAAGGCATCCGGCACAGGGTCCATCACATTCGCGGTCGTCACGAACAAGACCTTCGACAAGTCGAACGGCACATCGAGATAGTTGTCCCGGAACGTGCTGTTCTGTTCCGGATCAAGTACCTCCAACAGCGCCGACGACGGATCGCCCCGGAAATCTTTGCCCAGCTTGTCCACCTCATCCAGCATGAACACCGGATCCTTTGTTCCCGCCCGGCGTAATCCTTGGATGATCTGTCCCGGCAGAGCGCCGATGTACGTCCGCCGGTGCCCGCGCACTTCCGCTTCGTCGTGCACGCCACCCAGCGACAACCGCACAAACTCACGATCAAGTGCCCGCGCAATCGACTTCCCGAGTGAAGTCTTCCCCACCCCCGGAGGCCCCACTAAGCACAGAATCGGCCCCTTCAAGCTCGGCTTCAGTTGCAACACGGCCAGGTAATCTAGAATCCGTTCTTTGATCTTCTCGAGGTCGTAGTGGTCTTCGTCGAGCACCTTCTTGGCTTTGACGATATCGACGGGCGCGGCCGACGTCTTGTCCCACGGCAGCACAACCAGCCAGTCGAGATAGGTCCGCGTAACGGTATAGTCCGCCGCCGCCGGCGACATGCGCGTGAGCCGCTTGAACTCCCGATGCGCGTCCTTCTTGACATCGTCCGGCATGCCCGCCTTCTCGATCTTCACGCGCAGCTCTTCCATCTCTGCGTCTTCGTCGGACTCGCCCAGTTCCTTCTGAATCGCCTTCATCTGTTCACGCAGGTAGAACTCGCGCTGCGACTTCGAAAGCTGATCCTGCACTTGCGTCTGGATCTTGTTGCGAAGCTGCAGAACCTCGCGCTCCTTCACCAGGAAGCGCATCAAGTCTTCCATGCGCTGCTTAACGTCGGTCGTCTCCAAAACGCCCTGCTTCTCCGACGACGCCAAACCCGGCAACGCCGCCGCGATAAAGTCCGCCACCCGGCCCGGCTCGGCCAGGTTCGCCACCATCGTCAGCGCATCTTCTGACAGGGCCGGCGACAATTCCACCACGTCGTTGAACATGTGGATGGCGTTCTGCCGCAACGCTTCCAATTCCGGCGTCGTCTCGGCGCCCTTTTCCTTCACCTGGTCGTAGCGCACCGTGTAATACGGCTTCTGAGAGACGTACTTTTTGATGCGGATGCGTTCCAGCCCCTCGCAGAAAATCAACAGGCTGTTGTTCGGCATGCGCACCGATTTGTGGATCACCGCCAGCGTGCCGATCTCGTACAGATCATCCGGGTCGGGTGAATCAATGCGCGGATCCCGCTGCGCCACCACTCCCAGAATCTTGTTCTCACCCAGCGACGTGACGAGAGAGATCGAGCTCTCCCGGCCGATGTTCAACGGCATGACCGCACGGGGGAACAACACCGTGTCCCGCACCGGCAACAGCGCGATCTCTTCGGGAAACTCTTCCGCTTCGAATTGAGTCGGTTGATCGTTCAGCGTTTCCGCCATAGGTTCCTTGTGTTGGGGCTAGGCCGCCTGCGGATAGCATCCGAGGACCGCCACGAAGTCAGTAATCTCGCGCAGGTGCGACATCGCGTTGCGGCAGTTCGGATCATCGGGTGACCCTAAGAAATCGAGATAGAACAGGTACTCGAACGGACGGCCGCGGAACGGCCGTGACTCAATCTTATCGAGGTTGATATCGCGCAGTGCGAACGCGCTCATGCATCGAAACAGCGTGGCCGGCTTATTCGGCGTTGTGAACACGATCGACGTTTTCAGTGGTACGCCCTTCTTGGCCGGCCTTTTGGGAGCTTTCTGCTTCAGAAGGAAGAAGCGCGTATAGTTCTGCCGATCGTCTTCTATCGATTTCTTGAGCAGCTTCGCGCCGTAGTACTTCGCCGCCGTCGCCGACGCAATTGCCGCGACCGACGGGTCGTCCTCTTCCATGATCCGGTTCACACTGCCCGCCGTGTCGTAGTAGATCTCCGAGCGAATACGCTTGTGTTGCTTGAAGAACGTCAGGCACTGCCGCAACGCCACCGGATGCGAAATCGCTGTCTTCACCTTCGACAACGTCGCTTCCGGCCGGCCGATCAGGTTATGCACGATCCGCACACGCGCCTCGCCCACAATTGGCAGTTTGAAGTCCAGTAGGTGGTCGTAGTTCTCGTGGATCGAGCCGTGCAGCGTGTTTTCAATCGGCACAACCGCCGCGTTCACATCGCCCGAGGCCAGCGATTGGAACACTTCCTCGAATCGCTCGCAGGGTTTGAACGTGATTGCATCGCCCAGCATCTGCCGGGCGGCATCCTCGCTGAATGCCCCACGCGCACCTTGAAATGCTACTCGATTCCGAGCCACTAGAGAGCCTCTTCTGATTGATCGAGAGTCGGCGCACCACCGAACGCCGTCCCGCCATTATCTTATCCCTACCGCCGTTTCCGCTTCGCTTTGACGACAAGCGGCGTCCCCTCGAACGGAAACGCGGCTCGCAACTGGTTCATCAGAAATCGCTCGAATGAGAAGTGGAACTTATCGTGCCCCGTGATGAAGAAAACAAACGTCGGCGGCGCAACACTCGCCTGTGTCACATAGCGGATCTTCGGTCGCCGAGCGCCGGGATACGTCGCGCGGTCCCAATCGACAGTTTCCATAAAACGATTCAGCTCACTGGTCGGCACGCGGCGGCGTGTCGCTTGAAAGCCCTGATACAACGAGGAGAAGGCCTGCTGGATCCCCTTGTCCTCCAGCGCCGAGATAAACCGAACCGGCGCATAGTCGAGGAACTTGATCTTGTCGCGCATGTCCCTCTCGAAAACGCGCTTGTCCTTGTCCTTTGCCAGATCCCACTTGTTCACGACGACAACGACGGCTCTGCCCGCCTCGTGCGCGTACCCCCCGATGTTGGCATCAAGCGCCGAAACGCCCTCCGCCGCGTCCACCACGAATAGAACAACGTCCGCCAGCCGGATATGCCGCTGCGCCATCACGACGCTTAGCTTCTCCGCCATCTCGCGAGTCTTGCCCTTGCGGCGAATGCCCGCCGTATCGACGAACTGATACACCTTACCGCGCTTGGTGACCTGCTCATCCACGGCATCACGCGTCGTCCCGGCCGTCGGGGAAACGATCGCTCGCTCCACGCCGGTCAAACGATTCAACAGCGTCGATTTGCCGGCGTTCGGGCGTCCTATGATCGCAACCCGGATCGGTCTCTCGGAGTCATCCTCGACATCTTCTTCCGGCAGACCCGCCGTCACATGGTCGAGAAGCTCTTCAATGCCGAGTCCATGCTCGGCCGAGACAGCGAACGTCTCGTCAAAGCCCAATTCATGAAAGCCCGCCGCGTTGCCCTCCGTTTTCGGAGAATCGCACTTGTTTACGGCCAACGTCGAAGGCTTGCCGGCCCGCCGCAGCAGATGCGCCAAATCGCGGTCCGTGCTCGTTAGCTCACTCCGGCCATCCACCACGAGGATGACCTGCGAAGCAGCTTTCAGCGCCTCGCGCACCTGCTCGTTGATCAGCGTCGGGAACTCTTCCAGATCGCCGAATAACATGCCGCCCGTGTCAACCAGATCAAACCCCCGCCCTTTCCATACAGCGGGCATGCGGATCCGGTCGCGCGTAATCCCGGGCTCGTTGCCCACAATCGAGCGTCGGCTCGACGTGATGCGGTTGAAGAGAGTGGACTTCCCGACGTTCGGTCGCCCTACAATCACGACGGTCGGGCGCTCAGTGGCGCTCATGGCTACCTAAAGTCCGTTCGGCGTTCGATTGATCAACGACAGAAACTCTTCACGAGTCTGCAGATTGTCGCGGAACGCTCCCACCATCGCGCTGGTTACCGCGGAAGAATGTTGTTTCTCAATGCCGCGCATCATCATGCAAAGATGCCGTGCCTCGATTACGACGCCAACGCCTGCGGGCTCAATGGCTTCTTGGATCGTATCGGCGATCTGTTTCGTCAGTCTCTCCTGCACTTGCAAGCGCCGCGCGAACATCTCAACGACCCGCGCCACCTTGCTGAGTCCGATCACCTTGTTCTTCGGGATATAGGCCACGTGTACTTTTCCGAAAAAGGGCAGCAGGTGATGTTCACACAAGCTGAACATCTCGATGTCCCTGACGATGACCATCTCGTCGTAGCAGACGTCGAACAGTGCTCCGTTGAGTATTTTATTGACGTCCATCGTGTAGCCCTTGGTGAGTTCGGCGAGAGCCTTGCCAGCGCGTTCCGGCGTGCGTTTCAACCCATCGCGGCTAGGGTCCTCACCCACCTCCAGCAATAACTGCCGATAGAGTGCCGACGTCGTCACGTTCTCCAACGCCTCGGTGTCTTCCGGGTCATCGACAAGATCGTGCAGGCTCGGTTTCTTTGTCATGGCCATCAACTTGTTACTTCGAAAGAGTTGCGAGCGGTCTCCTCGACCCGAATCCGGTCGAGCTTTGCTCTTGTGTCCCCGAACTCCGCATCCCAGGCGGCGGCCAACCAGCGATGGACAACCAGCGAAAGGTTCTCCGTCGTCGCTACGGTTTGTCGAAACTCCTCGACGTCCTGGTTGAGATACGTGTGGTCGATTCGGCCCAGAGCCGTCCGTCCCACGAAGTCATCCAGTGTGTCCCGCCTCATCACCATTCCTGATGCGGCATCTGGTTCTCCCGCCACGCTCACTTCAAGCACGTAGTTATGTCCGTGACCAAATGGATAGTTGCATTTGCCGAACAGTCTGGCGTTCTCCTCTTTGCTCAACGCAGCTGTGTGAAGACGATGCGAAGCCGAAAATGGATAGCGTCTTGTGAGTCGCACGACGAAGGTCAATCCTTTACTGAACCGCTTGATCCCGCGGCCCGAAATAGTCCACATAGAGATCCGGCGTCTCATACAACCGAATCCCGTGCAACCGGCAACCGCACTCTCCGACGGGTTCCGCCAACCGCCCCCAGATATCTTTCGCAATATTCTCAGGCGTCGGCACGACCCGGGCGAATGGCTCGACTTCGTGATTCAGAAAGCGGTGATCGTACGGATCAATCACTTTTTCGTTGATGATCTCCTTGAGCACTTTCAAATCCATGATCATCCCGTGAACCGGATCGACATCCCCTGCCACGGTCACTTCCAAGACGTAATTGTGCCCGTGGCCCGACCGTCGAGCCGCCTTGCCGAACAGCGTCTCGTTCTCCTCAACGCTCAAATCGGGGCTGGCGCAAAAATGGGAGGCCGAAAATTCAGCCTTGCGGGTGATCAGGACCAATTGCGGATTCCCGGCGGGCTCGTTACATTGAGACCAGACCCTCATTCTATGACATCAAGTTCCAAAGCTACCTGGGCGGTGGCCGTCAACATCGTACTCCTTGGCGTGCTCCTCGCTCGCGCCGTACCCTACTTCGAAATACACAACGTCGAGGTCGGCGACGCGGCGCCCGACTTCAATATCACCGCCGACGATGGCAGTGGCTTGCGGCTCGACGACTATCGGGGCAAGTACGTCCTGCTGAATTTCTGGGCGACTTGGTGTCCGCCATGCGTCCAGGAGATGCCCTCGCTCAGCGCTCTTCACGATCGCTTCAAGGACGAAGGCTTGGTCGTCCTTGGCGTCAGCGTCGACGAGGAAAAAGAAGAGTACGACCGCTTTCTCGACGCCCGTCCGGTCAGCTTCCCCACCGCCCGCGACCCGGAGCGGTCCGCCAGCAGCGTCTACGGCACGGTCAAGTATCCCGAGACCTATCTCATCGACTCCGAAGGCACCGTCATCCGAAAGTACGTAGGCCCCGAAAACTGGGCCCGCCCCGAGATCCTCAACTACCTGGACTCCCTGCTCTAACGGAGCGGCGGATCTCAATCCGGCTGCGGCTCCGAGTTTGACGGAGGGGTGCTTTGGACGCACGTCGGGTGCACGGTGTGTGGGATGGCGGAGGTTGGCGGGTTTTGTCAGGTGGATGGAGTTATTTCTGGGCCTCCTGGGAGCCGAGTTGGCCCGAGATGGGTAGGACGGCCTGCAGATTCTCTTTGATGAGCTTGAGGGTTACCGGTGTCGGAGCGCAGGACACCCTGCTCGGGGTTCGGCAGGGCCCTCTATCGGTCCGAGCTGCTGGTCCCGGCACAGGCGATGGGGCGATTCAACGGTCGAGTCTGCGTGGGCTCAAGACGGTCCAGGTGATCGTCGAATGCGCCGCCACGGATGCTGCCGACGAGTTGCCTACGAGCACGCTTCAGACGGAAGTCGAGTTAAGACTGCGATTGGCCGGTCTCGAAGTGAAAGCGGGCCGCGATTCGCACCTGCATATCTGCGTGCAACCTCTTCAACTCCAAACAAGCGACCACAGTGTCTATTCAGTGAAAGTTGAACTCAACCAGGCCGCTTCGCTCACACGCGACTCGACGATCTTCCTTCCCATGAGAACGTGGCACACCGAGCTGATAGGATTCGTCGAAACAAGAAAGCTCAACGAAGCGATTCAGGATGCGGTGAGTGATCTAATGGACCAGTTCGTCAACGCCTTCCTCTCCGTCAATCCCAGGTAGTTTGCGGTGCCTTGGCAGAACACCGTTTAGGGCAGTGGTTGCGAAGGTCAGACCAGATCCCCGTGCGCAAAGTGAGCCTTTACCGCACGGCGATAAATCCACTGCGAGATCACTGCCAGACCGGCCAGGATGATGAGCCCCTGGAATAATGTCGCGGGAATCCACAACCGCCAGAGAACCAACAGTATTCCGACGGTAAGTGCAAAGAGAGGTGGCGCTCCCAACCAAGCCCCGGGCAGCTTCCACAGAGCCACCCTGAAGCTCTTCTGCGCAAACGTCAGTTGCGGAAGATGTTTCAGACCCGTCCATTGAGCAGCCGGCATCAGGACAAACGCCAGGGCTAAAGCCAATACAAAACTTGGCACAAAGTCGTAGCTGAACCATTGGCCTGCTATCGAGAGGCTCAACATCGCCAAAAGGCAATAGAGGATAGCCATTGATCCAAGTGCAGCGGCACTCTGCATCAGACCACCCCGATAGGCAACTCTGGCCAAGTGGGTTCGGGAAAGCGGGTAGAGCCAGCCTCGCCTCAGGGAAATAGAAAGAGTGACAACGGGTTCGAACGTGGACGCTGCAACCAAGAAACCGAACCACAAGGCCCCTAACCAGTAGAAGATTGCAGGCAACGACGGCTCGTCAAGGGCAACTGCGGCGGAAACCAGCGGGGTAGCATGGCCGGGAGGAACGAAAAGGAGCCAGTAAAGAATCTGATCAGACTCGAGCATTGTGTTTTTCTGGACCATTCCCCAGGACCAGGCTAACGCGCCAATAAAAACCGGCCCCAGGAGGGCATGCAACATGATCATGCGAAGCAAACCGAGTCTCTTCCTCCCGAAGTTCTCATGTTCTCCGGCTCGGATCCAGTTGGCGGTCGACGTCCCCAAGTAGGGACGGTCCCAACTCGGTCCTGTCTTTCCCGCGGAGGCCGAAATTTCCCCGTATGAGGCCGGAACCGATGCCGCGTCCGCCGGAGTAAGTCTGGTCTTGGCAACAGCAGGGTCAAGGCGCCTCCAGAGATACAACGCCGCACCTGCAACCGAGACAACGAAGCAAGGGATGGGCTGGGCCTGGCACAGCGATGCAATCCGATCGATGAAGATTGCTGCTAGCACAATCGCGACCGGTGGGAACAGTGAGGAAGCAGCGAACCGAGCCGAGGGATCTGCCAGGAGATACGGGGTCGCAGTCGCGAGTCCCAAGGTGAATCCGAGAGCAGCCAAGCCAAAGATCCCCGGCCCGTAGGAGCCGCCCAGGGTGATGTGCAAACCCACCGCCGCCAACGCCCCGACAAAGCCGGTCAGTCCCACCGGAGACAACAATCTGCGGTGGAGGCCAGGGAGCGTCCCGGAGAACGAACAGAGTTCCAGCTCTCCGACCGCTTGCCCAACCACGAAGCCTGCCAGCGCGGGAAACAACAGTGCCGCGAGAGCCCCAGCTCGGTCGGCTGAGTCAATATTTACGAACAGTAAGGTCGCGCTCACAAACACACCGCCGAGCACGATCCCCGCAGGAGTTGCGATCCTGGCCGGGCACCACAATAACCGGAAGAGCGCGTAGAGGTTCATGATGCCTTCTCCTTGAGGAGCAGCGGAAACATCCTCTCCAGGCTCAACGGCCTGCTGACGACCTCGGCTTGGTATCTCTGCTTGAACTCACCGAACTAGCTCGGCGCACCCCGCACCATGACGTGTGCTTCGAAGCGATTACCCTCGTGCTGCAGAACAAAATCGTCGTTGATCGGCTCGGGCAGGGTTCCCGCCGAAGAGGTCACCATCCATTCCGCATAACTCTCCCGCAACTCATCCAAGGGCGCGCTGACCCTGATCTGACCCTCGTCCAAACAGACGACCCAATCGACGACTTTCTCGACATCTTGCAAAAGGTGAGACGAGATCACCGTTGTGTTCTCGTCCTCTCGAAACAGCTCCAGCAGGAACAGCAGGAATTGCTCGCGCACGATTGGGTCCATCGAAGCCACCGGCTCGTCGAGCAGGAGGAGATCCGGGTGATGGCAGACGGCCATCGCGATCTCAAGCTTCTGCCGATTGCCGCTGGATAGCGTCGATATCTTTTTGGAACGATCGAGTTCCAGTTCCCGAAGTAACCGCTCCTGTAGCTGCTTGTCCCAGCGCTTGTAGAACGAGGAGACATAGCGCAGGTGCTGCTCAACGGTCATCCAATCGAGCAAAGAACCTTCCTGATGGACGACCCCGATACGTGACAACTCCTCGTGTCCGAGGGTGCCGCTGGGACATCGCAGTGTGAAACACTCCCCACTCGTGGGCAGGTAGAGACCCGCGAGGTGCCGAAGCAATGTCGTTTTGACTGCACCGTTTCGTCCGATGAGACCGACGACGGACCGCTCCGGAATCGAGAGGCTCACGTTGTCGAGCGCGGTCGTCGTGCCGAGTTTCTTCGTCAGATTTCTCACTTTGAAAGCCTGTTTCATCGGTCCCTCCCGTCAGAGGCTTCGGGTGCTTGCAGGAGCTCCTTGAACACGCTGACAGCCTCCGCGTTTTCAATGCCGCACTGACGAGCAATCGTGACCGCGGACGCAAGGCTGCGACGGAGTTGATCTAGCTTGTTGGAGCGGGCCTCGCCCGCGCCAAGCGCCCTAACGACCAGCCGCATTCCACGCCGCCGCTCAACCACCTGCTCTTTCTCCAAGAAGCTGTATGACCTACTGATAGTCATCGGATTCACCCCTAGCTGTGCCGAAAGGACCCGGGTTGAAGGCAGTTCGTCCCCTGGCTTGAGCAGTCCGCTCGCGATGTGGAACTTGACCTGGTCCATCAACTGCCGATAGACGGGGACGCCGCTGTGATGGTCAATCGAGATCAGCATGAAGCTTTCATCGGCATACTGTATTACTTAATATATACACTATGTCGCTGGCTCAGGTCAAGCCCTTTCTGGCTGGAGTCTCACTTTTGTTCGTAGCGGCTCTGTGTGACGGCACATTCCGCCGTGATTATTGACCTAACCCCAACGAAATAAATGATATAGCGCTCGTCGGCGGATAGATGTCGCGAAACCTTAGTGTTGTACCGCTGGCGACACGACTGAGAGAGGGCGGCCAAACGGGGGTTTGTCGCAAGCGGCACAACGATTTAAAGGGAGCCGCAACGAACTTGCCAAGTCTATGTGGTTTGTATGGGGTGTTGAGAGGGAGGCAAGACGGCGACAAGAAGGCTTTGGCTCTCGGAGAATGCGGA